>JAEEGH010015380.1_pt1 | contig 16627 bp, 14 predicted proteins | sample 9134181 | NCBI WGS metagenome assembly JAEEGH01 (sample SAMN16246544, study PRJNA631951) | gut metagenome | biome: gut microbiome; feature: rumen; material: DP-attached | host: Bos | place: Iran: Karaj | collected 2018-10
TGAAGTCGCCCAGAATATTCATGTAGTTGGTGAAAGCGTCGAACGGCCCGCTGTAGATGCCGCGATCCAGTCCCACATTCGAGGGCTTGGTAGTCATAAAGCGGAAGTTGTTTGAAGCCTGCAGGTAGTCCCAGTCCTGCATGATGCGCGGATCGTCGGCAATGAGCAGGCGGTCGGCAACGGAATAGAGCTTCTGGAAAGCCTCGCGCTGCATAGCATTACCCAGCCAGCAGCTGACATCGCGCTCCTCGTCGACCCAGCTCAGCGTGTCGGGCACATCCAGCTGGCTCACACTCTTCACCTTCGAGCAAATCTCGGTGGGAGTGGAGAAGGTGATGCCCTTTTCACGTGCACAGGCAGGCAGGGCATGGATAAACTCAAGGATGTTGGAGCTGAGGGGCTGTGCGATGCCGAGTGCCGAGAGCTCCATGAAGATGTTGATGATCTGCTCTTCCTCGGGCAGACGGGCGATGCGGTCGATGTAGTTATCGGCAAACAGGGGATAGCCGTCCCACTCGGGATTGTTGAAGCGCAGGGAGATGTCGTCTGAGAACTCTACGTCGCGCAGCAGCAGCTTCAGGCCGGGAGCCTGGTTGCAGTGATAGACATAGTGCGGTGACTTCCATCCGAGCACATGCTTGGCTCCCTCAGTCAGCATGCCCTTGAAGCCCAGGGCAGCAATCTGAGCGCCGATGTCATCGCTATAGATCAGCGACGAGTTGCGTGCCACCTTCGGAGTCTGTCCGAAGTATTCCTTGATTTTGTTCACCTGCTTCTTCATGTCGCGTGCAAAGCTGTCGGGATTGGCCAGCGACGAGAGTCCGTGGCTGTAAGGCTCGGCCAGGAACTCCACGCAGCCTGTCTCGTTGAGCTGTTGCAGCTTCTCCAGCACTTGGGGAGCATGCATCTCCAGTTGCTCGATACCTGTTCCGCTGAGCGAGAAAGCCACCTTGAAGTACTGGCCATTCTCCTTGATCATCTGCTCCAGCGTATTAAGGGCAGGCATATAGCTACGCTCTGCGATGTCGCTGATGCTACGCTCGTTCTCGTAGTCATCGTAATAGTAATGGTCGGTACCGATGTCGAAGAAACGGTAGCGCTTCAGATGTATAATCTGATGTATTTCAAAATATAGGCAAATTGTTTTCATAATAACAGCCCACCCCCAGCCCCTCCCCAAGGGAGGGGAGCTTGATTACTCTTGCCAGGATATTGTGGTCTCCATTTTTTAATTGTTATACTAATGAATAATTTGAAACTTAAAGGTCTTTTTATCTCCCCTCCCTTGGGGAGGGGTTAGGGGGTGGGCTTACTCCCACCCGAGAGTTCTTCTGTAGAGGGTACGAATCCAGCGACCCACCTTCTCCCAGGTAATCTGGTCTACCTCACGCTTGCCTTCATCCTGGAGGTACTGGAAGAGCGACTCGTTGTGGCAGATAGAGTAGATGGCATCGGCCAGGGCGTGGATGTCCCAGTAGTCGACCTTGATGCAGTTGTCGAGAATCTCGGCGCATCCACTCTGTTTGGAGATGATGGAGGGCGTACCACATTGCATGGCCTCCAGCGGCGAGATACCGAAAGGCTCGGAGACAGACGGCATGACGTAGACGTCGCTGGCCTTCAGGCACTCGTACACCTGCTTGCCGCGCATGAAGCCCGGGAAGTGGAAGCGGTCGGCAATGCCGCGCTCAGCAGCCAGGTGAATCATGGCATCCATCATGTCGCCCGAACCTGCCATGCAGAAGCGCACGTTGCGGGTACGGTGGAGCACCATCGTGGCGGCCTCGACGAAGTACTCGGGACCCTTCTGCATGGTGATACGTCCGAGGAACGTTACCACCTTCTCCTTGCCCGTGTGGTCGGGACGCGGAATAGCCTGATACTGATCGGGCAGGGGATAGACGGCGTTGTGGACGGTGAAGCACTTGCGCGGATCCTGATGATACTGGTTGATGACCGTCTGGCGCGTCAGCTCAGAGACGCACATGATGCAGTCGGCCCAGTCCATACCGTTCTTCTCGATGCCGTAGACGGTGGGGTTCACCTTACCGCGCGAACGATCGAAGTCGGTAGCGTGGACATGGATGCACAGCGGCTTGCCGCTCACCTGCTTGGCGTGGATGCCAGCGGGGAAGGTCAGCCAGTCGTGGGCGTGAATGATATCGAACTCCTCGGTACGGGCCACCTGTCCGGCGATGATCGAGTAGTTGTTGATTTCCTCGTGCAAGTTGCCGGGATAGCCGCCAGCGAACTCCATGGCGCCAAGGTCGTTGACGTTCATGTAGTTGAAGTCGGCATAGATATGCTCACGGAGCTTGAAGTAGTAGTCGGGGTCCATGATATTGCCCACGCGCTGCTTCACGTAGTCATAGTCAACATCGCGGTAGGCAATGGGCACGGCGTTCATGGCTACGATGCGGCAGGCATGCTGGCTCTCGTCACCGAACGGGTGGGGGAGGCAGAGCACGGTCTCGATGTCGCCCTGTGCCTTCAGACCCTCAGAAATACCATAGTTAGCGGTGGCCAATCCACCGAATACGTGAGGAGGATACTCCCATCCAAACATTAATACTTTCATACAGCGTTCCTCCTATTTACTTTTGATACGAATACTTCTCCAGGAGCTTCAGCGTGCGCAGGATCTCGGCCACGTTCATGGCGAAGGACATGGCGCCGCGTCCGTGGAACGGCGGGTTGCCGTCGAAGAGCTCGGAGATGGTACCGATAGCGTGATAGTCAATTTCATCCTCGTAGCCCACCATCTGCCGCTCGATGAACGACAGGCGAGAGCGCTTGTAGAGTTTCAGGCAGGCCTCCATGTAGAAGCCTCCGAGCCACGGCCATGCCGTTCCCTGATGGTAGGCGTAGTCGCGCTGGGTCTGCGGGCCGACATACATCGGGTTGTAGCCGCCGCTCTTAGGCGACAGTGAGCGCAGTCCCTTCGGTGTCAGCAGCTCGCGCGTACATATATCTACTACGCTCTTCATCTGCTGCTGCGATAGCGGCGAATAGTCGAGTGCCACGGCGAATATCATGTTCGGGCGGACGCTCCAATCCATGTTTGTACCGTCGACATAGTCGAGCAGATAGCCGTATTCGTTGACGAATGTCTCGACGAACGACTGCTTGCAGAGTGCGGCACGCTGTTCCATTGCGTCAGACTCCTGCTGCTTGCCTTGGTCGGCATATAGGGCAGCGCAGAACTTCAGTGCGTTGTACCACAGGGCGTTGAACTCGACGATATAGCCAGAGCGGGGCACCACGGGGCGTCCGTTAGCCGTTGAGTTCATCCACGTCACGGCGCGGTCTTTACCGTTTGAGTAGACCAGCCCGTTCTCATCCAAGCGGAGGTTGGGGTGTCCGTCGTTGAGGATATAGTCGACGATGTCGGTGGCCAGTTTGCCATATTTCTGATAGCCCTCTTCCTTGCCGGCATCCTTCACATACTGCTGGATGGCCCAGATGGCCCACAGGGGAACATCGGGCTGCTCAATCTCGTAGATCTTTACGCTTAGCGGCTTGCCATCCATAAACTCGCGCAGTCCTTTTTCGGCGGTCTTCATCACCAGCTCGAAGTAGTCGCGTTCGCCGATGGCCAGCGTCAGTCCCGGCATAGCGATGAACGTGTCGCGAGCACGAGCCTTGAACCACGGATAACCGGCCAGCAGGTAGCGGTCGTCGTTGGGTTTGCGGTTGTGGAACTGATGGGCAGCTGTCACCAAGCAATGGTAGAAGTTGTCGCGAGGTACGCGGTCGTCCACTTCTGCGTCGAACAGCTTCTTCAGCGTGGTGGTCTTGATTTGCGACGTCGAGGCTGAGAAGATGATGCTCTCGCCCTTCTTGATAGGCACCTCGAAATAGCCGGGCACGTAGAGGTCCTCGTTCGAGGCATAACCACGTTCCTGCTCTTTCGGGTACTCGATGCCGCGATACCAGTCGGGCTGGAAGATGAACTCATTTTTCTTTGAGAACTGCATGTAGAGGTCGGGATAGCCGGCATACATGCACGTCTTGATGCCGTTGTCCACCAGGCTGTATTCCCGGCTGGCTGTCGAGTTCTCATGCGTAAACTGGCGCACCGAGCGGAATGCCAGGAACGGACGGAAGCGCAGCGTCGTGGCCGAATGGGCATCCGCCAGCGTGTAGCGGATGAGGATGCGGTCCTCATAATGCTGGAATATCACTTCCTTTTTCAACACTACGCCACCCACCCGATAGGTTGTTGTCGGGACATGACTGGCGTCAAATTCACGGATGTACTTGTGTCCGTTAGGACTGAAGGTGTTGCCCTGATACTTGTGGAGGCCCAGGTTGAATTCAGCTCCATGCTGGATAACCGTACAGTCGAGCGACGAGAGCAGCACATGGTTCTCGTCGTCAAGCTCAGGTACGGGAACAACCAGCAGACCGTGGTACTTGCGCGTATTGCAGTCTACGAGTGTAGACGAGCTGTAGGCGCCAGACCGGTTTGTACGGAGCAATTCACGACGCAGACTCTCCTGGAGGTTAGTCATCACGGCTTTTTCGAATCGTAAATAACTCATAGTTCCTATTTTAAGGTTTTGTATTTTTTGTTGTTTTAGATTTAGCCCCAAAGGTAAGCATTTTTTGTCAGCCGACAAAGGAAATAAGGTTATTTAACACATTATTTCTATTCTGCCGCCTGTTGATTTGAAAAAAAATGTGTAAGTTTGCAGCCGAAAACGTAAATGAGATTGTACTATGGCAGCAAAAATACAGAATGATTTCGATGGGCTGGAAGAAAGGGAAGTGTCTTTTCCTCCTGCACATACAGCTGAACACCTGTTAAACCAGACGATGATACGGATGTTCGGCTGTGGTCGTTCCTACAATGCGCATGTGGAGCGGAAAAAGAGCAAGATGAGCTTCCGTTTGGAGCGCAAGCCGTCGCGGCAGGAGGAGAAGGAGATAGAACGCCGTATGAACGAACTGATAGAAGAGGACTTGCCGGTGACCTTTGAGTTTGCCACACGCGACAATTTGCCCGAAGGTGTTTCTACGGAACGTTTGCCCGATGATGCTTCGGACACGATACGGTTAGTGCGCATTGGCGACTACGATGTGTGTCCGTGTATCGGCAAGCATGTGCGCTCAACGAGTCAGATAGGACGTTTTGAACTGTTGGGTACCAACTGGGACGAGATGGAGCACTCGTTCCGTGTACGCTTCAAGATTGTGTGAGTGCTGTTTAGTATTCCAGCTTCATGTAGACGGGGTAGTGGTCTGAGTAGCTCAGGTCCTCGCGGTTGTAGGTCAGCCCCTTCAGCGACTCGTCGTGGAAGATGTAGTCGATTCTCACTTTCTTCTTGCCTCTGAAGGTGTACATCCAGCCGTCGCTGCCACACTCCTTGAATCCGTCAACGAGGTCACCCAGCATGGTGTTATAGACGAAAGAGTAGGGGACGTCGTTGAAGTCGCCGCAGATAATCAGCGAGCAGTCTTTGTCGGGATTCATCATCAGTTCGTTTCTGATTTGTATGGCCTGTCCGGCTCTGACCATCATCCCCATCGTGTAATTTCCGTAAATGGCGTTAAGCACACGGTTGCTCTCGACGTTATAGCCTTGCATCTGCAGCTTGGCAGCCTGGTGTAGCGTGCGGTTGAAGCCGGTGGTCTCGAGGTGTGCGTTGACAACCTTGATGAGCTGGCCGTTGACATCGACGATGGCCCACATGGCGCTGTTGTTCGTCTCTTCGAAGTCGATGGTCTTGTGCTTGGTGATGGGATAACGGCTGTAGATGACCATGTCGTTGCGTCCCATCGACATATAGGGGAAGTACTCTTTGTAGCTGTCGGAGTTCTTCTTGTCGCCGCTCACATCGTTGTACTCTTGCATGCAGAGAATGTCAACCTTCTGCTTTTTCATGTGTGCCAGGATGTCCTGTGCGATGAATCCTGTGGTCTCGCGGTTGAACCTTGCCACGTTGTAGGTGGCTATCTTCAGTCCCGACTTCTTGTTGGCCTGTTCGTCTACGGAGCCGAACTGGTAGAGTGTGCCGACGTAGGGAATGCAGCAGAGCAGGGTGACAAAGGGAATAGCTGCCCAGTGCCAGCGGCGGCGTATGAGCCAGTAGATGAGCATGATGGCGTCGCCGATGATGAGGAGGGGCAGGATATATACCAGCATGGCCCTGGCCATGTTGCCGACGGGGGTTACGTTACCTCCGAACAGTCCGACGAAAGTGAAGATTGACAATACTGCGGTCGTAATGAGCAGCAGGAACGAGAAGTATTTATAGACAGCTAACTTTCCCATAATTTAATGAATAGGTTATAATAATAAGGTGGTGGTCAACGCTCATTGCAGTACTTGGCGCAGATTTCTATCAGGTCCTCCACACGGAAGGGCTTGGCCATGAAGTAGTCGCAACCGGCAGCCTTGGCTTCCTTGATGTTTTCTTCGAAGGCGTAGGCACTGAGGGCAATGACGGGAGTGTCTTGATTGACTTCCTTGATGATGCGGGTTGCGTCGAGACCGTCCATCTCAGGCATACGAATGTCCATCAATATCAGGTCGGGATGCTCGTCCTCGTTCATGGTGACGGCCTCAATGCCGTTGCGTGCCCGGAGCAGTCTGTATCGACGCTGCAGCACGATGCGTACCAGTTCGAAGTTGCTCTCCTCATCTTCTGCCACTAAGATGGTCTTCATGTTCGACTCGTCCTGCCGCTCTATGTGTATCGTCCTGATGTTGTTGGTCGTCGTATTGGTGCGGTTGCTGGTGGCCAGTCCGCCGATGGTCCCGTGGAAGGGCAGTTCGAAGGTGAATGTGGAACCCTCGTTGACAACGGAATCTACATGGATGCTGCCACCCATCTTCTCGACGATGATGCGGCACAGGGCGAGTCCTAGTCCGTAGCCTTTCTGCTGTTCAGCATCCTTCGAGGCGTAGGTGTCGAAGATGTGCTCTATGAACTCCGGCGCAATGCCCGAACCCGTATCCTTGACGAAGAACTTGATCCGCTGTCCGTCGTCTACCACTTCGTAGCCGTATTGGATGACTCCCTTGAACGTATGCTTCAGGGCGTTGCTGATGAGGTTCGAGAATACTTGTGTCAAGCGGTTCTCGTCGGTGGTCATCATGATGGGCATGGTAGGCTCGGTGAACAGCAGCTTTACCGTCTCCGGGCAGCGGAACTTGAAGAGCTGCTTGATGCTCTTACAGAGCTCAGCCAAGTTGACGGATGACTTCTTGATGACGATTTCACCGGACTCCACGCGCGAGAGGTCAAGAATCTCGTTAATAAGACTCAGGAGTCGGGTATTGTTGCTTTCGATGATTTCAAGATATTTCATGCGCTCCTCGGGGGATTCGGTTTCAGCGATGACACGCGAAAATCCCTCGATAGCGTTCAGCGGAGTGCGGATTTCATGGCTCATGTTGGCCAGGAAGAGAGATTTCATGCGACTGGCTTTTTCAGCTTTAGCCGCCTTCTCTTCGTACTCCATCAGTTTGTTGTTCGCTGCTTCCAGTTTCTCGTTGGCCAATATCAGTTTCTTGTTGGCCTCGGTGAACTTTTGCATCAGAATCTCTTTTTCTTCTTGATCCATCCTTGCAATAAGTACATAATCGGTGCAAATTTATAAACTTTTTTTGAAATACGAAAGTTTTTGGTGCTTTTTTTATCCTCTTTTAGCTTTTTCCCATGCGCCGCTCTGGTGATGAGTGCTCAAATATTTGATTCCTCGGAACACGTTAACGTTCATAAACATGAAATAATAGGGTATGTAGAACAGCTTGCTCTTGTGTCCTGTCCTTGCCTGTAGCCATCCTGCCAGCGTGGCTGCATAGAATAGTGCCTGGAGGATGCCGATGACCGTGTACACCGTTCCTGCGTTCATCAGTACAAGCGCGATATTCAGCGGTATAAGGGCTACGAGTGCAAAGGGAGTAATGGACCAGCGCAATACCCGATGGCTGACAAAGAGGAAACTGACCATCGGATGCCTGAAAGGATTCATCAGCGAGCGCAGCCACCAGATGCTCTGTAGTCCGCCTGCCGCAATGCGACGCTTACGCTTTGACTCCTCATGCATATCGGCCGACCCGTATTCCATCGCATAGGCTTCTGAGGTGTAGGCTATGCGGTGTCCGTCCCTGACAATGAGCATCGACATCATGAAGTCGTCGAGCAGGGCGTTGCTCGGTGCCTCGCGGTAGTGGGACATCCTGACCGCAAACAGCTCACCTGCCGCACCCATTGCTGAGTATAGCTCGCTGTCCCAGCGCTTCAGCGTGCTCTCGTATTTCCAGTAGAGTCCTTCGCCTTCCGCAGCCACCTGTCCGTTCACCCGTGCCACCACTCGCTTCTCGCCTGAGACGCAACTGACGTTGGGTTTCATAAACTGACGAATGATTTCTCGTATAGCATTGGCGTTCAGCATGGTATTGGCATCAGTAAATACTACGTATTCGGCCTTGTTCTCACGGAGTCCGTGCTGCATGGCGGCCGCCTTGCCGCGCCGTTCTGGTGAGTAGACGAGCGTTACTTCCGGATATTCCTTCAGCAGTTCGTTGGAGCGGTCGTTGCTGCCGTCGGTCACCCACATGATACAGAACTTGTCGGCCGGATAGTCTATCTGCCTGATGTTCTCCATTTTCTCGCCGATGATGTCTTCCTCGTTGTAGGCACATATCATAAGCGTCACGTCAGGCAGCTGGTCGTCGTTGGGCAGCACCGGCTCCTTCTGCGGCTTGCATAGCAGGCGCTTCAGACAGAGCAGCAAGTAGAGCAATACACCGTAGCCTACATAGGTATAGACCACGATAGCCAGACAAATCCAGAATATCACTTTCAGCGTTACCATGATTCTGCAAAGTAACAAAATAAAAATGACGTGACCAAGAAAAAAGGGAACATTTTGATGTGTTCCCTTTATTTTTTTGTTTCTATCTCCTCTTTCATGTCAATAAACTGGCGCTTCGCATCGTAGAATTCGTATTGCAGGAAAGCCAGTTTCTGCGAGGGGACAACGTGTACTCCAAAGCCGTACTTCATCTGCCAGCGGCGCTTCATCGAAATCACTCCCTGATTGATGTAAGCTGCTACGTAGGGGTGTACGTGCAAGTAGAACTTGGTGATGCCTATCTTGTTGACGAGGCGGTCAATCTTGCTCTCCAACTGGTCGGTGAAAAGAATCGATGACTTGATCTTTCCGGTACCGAAACAGGTGGGACAGTCTTCTTCTACATTGACATCCATAGCCGGTCGGACACGCTGGCGCGTAATCTGCATCAGTCCGAACTTCGACAGGGGCAGGATGTTGTGACGTGCGCGGTCTTTCTGCATGTTCTTGCACATGCGCTCGTAGAGCATCTGGCGGTCTTCGGCGAGATTCATGTCCACGAAGTCCACTACGATGATTCCTCCCATGTCTCGTAGTCGCAACTGTCGTGCCAGCTCGTCGGCAGCTCCCAGATTGGTCTCCAGCGCATTGGCTTCCTGACCGTTTTCCTTTTTGACGCGAGTTCCGCTGTTGACGTCCACCACGTGCATAGCCTCTGTGTGCTCAATGATGAGGTAGGCTCCATGCTTGTAGTTCACCGTCTTGCCGAATCCTGACTTCAGCTGCTTGGTCACCCCGTAGTTGTCGAAGATGGGTACCGTCCCGGTATACTGTTTCACGATTTCCTGCTTTTCCGGTGCTATCAGTCCGACGTAGTCCTTCACCTGTTGGAAGATGGCTTCGTCATTGATGTTGATGGCATCGTAAGTAGGATTGAACAAGTCGCGTAACAGCGCCACGGCGCGGCTTTCCTCTTCAAAAACCAGTTTGGGGCGCTCCTGGGTCTTCTGCACCTTTGTGATAGCTTCGTCCCACCGCTTCAGCAGTATCTTCATCTCCTGGTCCAGTTCTGCTGCTCGCTTGCCTTCGGCCACCGTGCGGACGATGACGCCGAAGTTCTTAGGCTTGATGCTTTGGATGAGCTGCTTCAGTCGGCTGCGTTCCTCGCCTTTTTTGATTTTAGAAGAAACATTCACTTTATCGCCAAAGGGAATCAGCACGATGTAACGGCCGGCAAAGCTCAGCTCGCAAGTCAGTCTGGGGCCTTTTGTCGAGATGGGTTCTTTCACCACCTGCACCAGCACCTCCTGTCCGACCTTCAAGGTGTTCTGTACGCTGCCGTCCTTGGGCAAGTCTGGCTGCCGTACTGCTTTCTGAATGGGATAAAGTCTTTTTCTGTCGCTCTGTACCTGCTTCAGGTATTTTTCGTAAGAGCTGAATTGAGTGCCCAAGTCCAGATAGTGAAGGAATGCGTCCTTCTCGTACCCTACGTCGACGAAGCAGGCGTTCAGTCCGGGCATGAGCTTGCGCACTTTTGCCACGTAGATGTTGCCAACCGAAAACGATACCTCGCGGGGCTCGTTCTGGTATTCCACCAGTTGCTTGTCTTCGAGCAGGGCGATGGAAATCTCCTTCGGTTGCACATCAATGATAACTTCGCTTGTCATTCGCTTTAAACGTTGCTTGGGAATTAGTTTTTACAAAAAGGGGTGTGGCGCGTAGCTTCGCGATCACACTCCCTTCATTTCTTTTAGTGTCTATAAGTGCTTACTTGCTCTTATGACGATTCTTGCGCAGTCTCTTCTTGCGCTTGTGAGTAGCCATCTTGTGGCCCTTCTTCTTTTTTCCGTTTGGCATAATTGTTAATGTTTAATACGTATTATTATGATGTTTGAATTACTTCATCTTGGCGATGAAACTCTTGGCCGGCTTGAAGGCGGGGAAATCGTGCGCGTCAATGACCAGGGTAGTGTTCTTCGATATGTTACGTGCGGTCTTCTGTGCACGGCGCTTGACGATAAAACTGCCGAAGCCACGCAGATAGACGTTCTCCTTGTTGGTTGCCAAACTAACGCGGATTTCTTCCATAAACGCCTCAACGGTAGCGGCTACATCCTTCTTGGCAATGCCGGTTTCGTCGGAAATCTTGTTGATGATATCAGCCTTTGTCATGTTTCTAAAATCTTAATATTTTTATCATTAAACAATGTTACTTCTATTTTGGGAGTGCAAAGATACTGTTTTTCAGCGAGATAAGGAAATTTTCTCGCGACTTTTTTTCGAAAAACGTGTATTTTCCTGCTTTTTCCCTTAATCAGCGGCTTCGAACTCCTCGAGGAAGCGGGTATCGTTCTCGGAAAAGAGTCGTAAGTCGTTAACACGGTACTTCAGGTTGGTGATGCGCTCAACACCCATGCCGAATGCATATCCGGAGTAGATTTTGGAGTCGATGCCGCACTGTTCGAGCACGTTGGGGTCGACCATGCCGCAGCCTAAGATCTCAACCCAGCCCGTGTGCTTGCAGAAGCCGCAGCCTTCGCCGCCGCAGATGAAGCAGCTGACGTCCATCTCGGCCGACGGCTCGGTGAACGGGAAGTACGAGGGACGCAGGCGGATTTTCGTGTCGGGGCCGAACATCTCCTTGGCAAACGACAGCAGTACCTGCTTCAGGTCAGTAAACGACACGTTCTCGTCGATGTAGAGTCCCTCCACCTGATGGAAGAAGCAATGGGCACGGGCAGTAATGGCCTCGTTGCGGTAGACGCGGCCCGGGCAGATGACGCGGATGGGCGAAGTCAGCTTTCCATCCTCGGTGTGCATCTGCTCCATGACGCGGGCTTGCACCGATGAGGTGTGCGAGCGCAGCAGGATGTTCTTGGTCACCTCGTCGGGATGCTGGCTCACGAAGAAGGTGTCCTGCATGTCGCGGGCGGGGTGGTCGGCAGCGAAGTTCATCTTGGTGAACACGTGCAGGTCGTCCTCCACCTCGGGACCGTCGGCCAATACGAAGCCCATGCGGCTGAAGATATCAATAATCTCGTTGGTGACGATGGTCAGCGGATGACGGGTGCCCAGCTTAATGGGGTAGGGGGTGCGGGTCAGGTCGATAGCCTGGTCGCCGGTTTCCTGCGTATCACACTCTTCGCGCAACTGGTTGATTCGCTCGGTGGCCATCTGCTTCAGTTCATTGATTTTCATGCCGATGGTCTTCTTTTCATCGGCAGCCACGTTGCGAAAATCGTTCATCAGGGCGGTAATCTCGCCCTTCTTGCTGAGGTACTTCAGTCGGAGCTGTTCCACTTCGTCTGCGTTCTTTGCACTCAGCGTCTGTACTTCTTTCAGAAGTTGGTCTATCTTGTCAAGAATCATACTATAATGATGTAAAAATGCAAATTCGGCTGCAAAGGTACAAAAAAATAAGTAATTAAGACACAAGAATTAAGAATTATTTTGTAACTTTGCACGCTGAATTTGAGAGACGTATCATGAAGAGGCTACTTTTTGGGGCGTTGGCACTCTCTGTGCTGATGTTCTCGTGTAAGGGTAAACAGGCTGAAGGTGTGGCGCAAGACGCACCTCAGGACACGACCCACCTGGCCGCGCAGGACACTATGGCCACTGATACGCTGGAGCAGCTGATAGCCGAGACACCCATGCCACGGGCAGCTGACGAACTGTTCGACGACTTCCTGTTCAACTTTGCTGCCAACAGCCGCCTGCAGATGGAGCGTGTGGCTTTTCCGCTGCGGGTTATCCGCAACGGCGACACTACGCGGGTTGACAAGAGCAAGTGGAAGCGCGAGCGGTTCTTCATGCACCAGGACTTCTACACCGTGATATTCGACGGTGAGAAGCAGATGGAGCTGGTGAAGGACACCTCGGTCAGCGAGGCCGTCGTCGAGAAGATTTACTTCAACACGGGTGCCGTCCTGCAGTACCAGTTCAAGCGCATTAAGGGCGCATGGATGCTGTTGGAGCAGAAGACCGAGCCTATCAAGAGCAACTACAACGCCTCGTTTCTTGAGTTCTACCACCAGTTCGTTACCGATTCCATGTTCCAGGCTCAGAGCCTGGGTGAGACGGTCATCTTTGTCGGGCCTGATCCTGACGACGACTTTGCCCAGATGGAGGGCATCTTGACGCCCGACACCTGGCCCGCCTTTGCGCCTGAACTGCCCGACCGCATGATCTACAACATCGTCTACGGCAAGCCCGTACGCAATTCCGAGCGTAAGATTTTCGTGATGCGCGGTATTGCCAACGGTCTGGAGGTGGAGATGACCTTCGAGCGTACCGATGGGCAATGGCGGCTGACGAAGTTGGTGAACTAAGGTTTGAGATTTGAGGATTGAGATATAAGAGTTAAGGTGTGAAGGATATTGCAAATTATAGCTTGAAGGCCCACAATACGTTCGGCATCGATGCCCGCTGCAGCCGTTTCCTGGAATACGCGACGGTTGCCGAGGCGCAGACCATCGCCCGGCTGTTGGGCGAGGCGCAGGCCCCATATATAATAATAGGTGGAGGAAGCAACCTGCTGCTTACCCGCGATTTCGACGGAATCGTGGTCCATTCGGCCTTGAAGGGTTACTCCTTTGAAGACAACGACATGATGTGCTGCGGTAGCGGCATGTTGTGGGACGATGTAGTGGCAACGAGTCTGCAGGCCGGACTCTACGGAGCCGAAAACCTGTCCCTGATTCCCGGCGATGTAGGAGCCAGCGCTGTGCAGAATATCGGTGCCTACGGTGCTGAAGCCCAAGACGTTATCGAACAAGTCGAGGCGGTAGAGATTCCTACCGGACAGCTCCGTGTCATACGGCGCGAGGAGTGCTGCTTCGGCTACCGGCTGAGCCGCTTCAAGCAGGAATGGAAAAACCGCTACCTCATCACGGCTGTCACTTATCGGTTCTCACGTACCTTCCAGCCACGTCTCGACTACGGCAACATCCGCGCCGAACTCCAGCAGCGGGGCATCGACAGTCCCACCGCCCAGCAGTTGCGCGACGTCATCATCGGTATACGCCGTCAGAAGCTGCCCGACCCCGAGGTGACGGGCAATGCCGGCAGTTTCTTCATAAACCCCGTCGTCAACCGCGCTAAGTACGAAGCGCTGGCTGCGCAATATCCCGACATGCCTCATTACCACATCGACAGTCAGACCGAGAAGATTCCCGCAGGATGGATGATTGGCCAATGTGGTTGGCGTGGACGCAGCCTCGGACGTGCTGGAGTCCACTCCAAGCAAGCCCTTGTGCTGGTAAATCTCGGCGGTGCCACCGGGCAGGAAATCGTCACCCTTTGCCAGGCCATTCAGCACGATGTCAAGACAAAGTTCGGCGTAGAAATAACCCCAGAAGTAAATATTATATAGTGATGAAGCTCACCTTCTTAGGCACAGGAACATCGTGCGGCGTACCCACCATCGGCTGTCAATGCCGCGTCTGCCAGAGCACCGACCCCAAGGACAAGCGGCTGCGCTGCTCGGCATTGGTGGAGACGGCCCAGACGCGCCTGCTCATCGACTGTGGCCCCGACTTCCGCCAGCAGATAATGCCCCAGCCCTTCCGGCGCATCGACGGCATCCTCATTACCCATGCCCACTACGACCACATGGGCGGTATGGACGACATCAGACCCTATTGCCAGTTTGGCGAAATTAACGTCTATGCCGACCCCATAGCCCGCCGCGGACTGCTCGAGATGCTGCCTTATTGCTTTGCCGAGAACCGCTATCCTGGCGTACCGGCCATCGGACTCCACGAAATCCACGCTCACCAGCCTTTTACTATTGGCGACATCCCCATCATGCCTTTCCAGGTGATGCACGGCAAGCTCCCCATCACCGGCTATCGCATGGGACCCCTCACCTATATCACCGACATGAAGACCATCGATGATGCCGAGCTTCCCTATTTAGAAGGAACGCAGACCCTCGTTGTCAATGCCCTGCGTTCCCAGCCCCACCACTCGCACCAGACTATTGACGATGCCGTCGCATTTGCTCGCAGGGTAAGGGCTAGCCGTACCTTCCTCATTCACGGCAGCCACCACATCGGCCTTCACGAAGAAACCAACCGCCAACTACCTCCCGACATCCAGTTAGCTTACGACGGACAGGTCGTGGACATCGCGTGACAACTTAACATCAAGCACACGATTCATTTGTGTTCCATTTGTGTCGATTATTGTCCATTCACTTACCCGCCAACACCAACAAAAATCAACAAGAACATAACGGTATTGCCCAATATGGCTCTGGCCTTCTGAAATGCATATGCGGCCATTGCGGCCGTTGCGACCGACCTGGCCGCAAAATCGTTAGTGTATTACGAAATATATTTACACCTAAAACACCACCAAACCCCTCCGAAACTTTGCTCCGGGCAAACTCGGAGTTTCCCTAGGGTAAACTGGGGTTTTAAGTAGGGTAAACTCCGGGTTTACCTAGGGTAAACTCCAACCCCGGTTTTCAGAGCGTTTCAGACTGGTTTTCGTTATCAAAAGGGTATGCGAAAATGATTGACAATATGTTACGTTGAATATCGGGGAATTATTAATATCCATACACCAGCCCGTACTTCTCATGTAATTTGCGGAGGGTACCGTCGGCCTTCATCTGGGCGATGACGGCGTTGACGAGGGCGAGGAGGTCGTCCTGACCCTTGCGCATCAATACGCCGATTTCGCCGTGGGTGAAGGGAGCGTTCAGGAGCGGGGCGGCAAGGCGCGGGTCGTTCTGCACATACCATGGTGCCTCGGTGATTTCGGTAATCATCAGGTCGGCATGGCCCTCGGCTACCTGATGAGGGATTTCCTCGTTCTTCTGGTAGACGATGATGGTGGCATGAGGCAGGTTCTCGTTGGCGAATTTCTCGTTTAGCCCGCCGGGGTTCACCATCACGCGCACCTCCGGCTTGTCGATGTCGGCCAGCGACTGGTAGCGGTCGGCTTCTGATGAGCGGCACAGGATGGTCTTGCCGTTGGCCAGGTAGCCGTTGCTCATCAGCATCGTCTCCCGCCGGGTGTCGGTAATGGTGATGCCACCAATGGCAAGGTCGAAGGTTTGCGGTTCGGCCAGCACATCGGCTGTCAGCGTAGGCCATGAGGTCTGCACCACCGCGCTGCCTCCACCGATGCGCTCGGCTATCTTCCCAGCCATCTCGATGCCGAAGCCCCAGTAATTGCCGTCGGCCTCGCGGTATGAGAGAGGTCGATAGTCTCCCGTAGTTCCCACCAGCAACGTGCCGCGCTCCTGGATGCGGGTGACGGTCGGCTGGTGAATCTTGCGCCATTCTTTGGCACGTACCTTGATGTTCCGTTGCAAGCACTCGCTGTAGAGCCACGGCTCGCAGCTGTGGATGTCGCCCACGTTCAGGAAACCGCGGAACGGGGGATATTCCGATGCGCTGTAGTTGGTGGCCACGAGGACGTGATGCTCGGGCGAGACGGTGATGGTGATGGTGTCGTGGAGCGTGGCGGGCGTGGCATCGGTGCACCAGTTCACGGGGTTGATGCAGATGTCGGAACCGGCAATGAGGGGCAGCACATACTTCACGTCCTTTACGGTGTTATAGCAGATGGTGACGCCCGTGTCGGTCTCGCCCTTGGCTGGACGGATATGGCTGCACGCGGACATGTCGGCCTGGGTCACCTTGTAGCCCAGGACGTAGGCAGCAGCCAGCTGGCTGTAGGTCTCGTCATCGATGTGTTTCAGCAGTTCCACCACGGCCAGACCGCCTTGGCTGAAGCCTGCGATGATGAGTGGGCGCGACTGGTCACGCTGGGCTTGGAAGAGGTCGAAGGCCTTGCACACATC
>JAEEGH010015382.1_pt1 | contig 16625 bp, 14 predicted proteins | sample 9134181 | NCBI WGS metagenome assembly JAEEGH01 (sample SAMN16246544, study PRJNA631951) | gut metagenome | biome: gut microbiome; feature: rumen; material: DP-attached | host: Bos | place: Iran: Karaj | collected 2018-10
AACCTTCGGTTGAGCGCACGTCGCGCACCAGCTCGGCCAAACCATTCTCATTCAAATCGACTACAACCACACTATTAGGCTCAAAGCGCAACACAGCCTTGATGAAGCTGGAACCGATGCTGCCGGCGCCGCCAATCACGCACACTTTCTTGCCACGAATTTCAAGAATCAACTTTTCACGATTCGCCTCAATATCCTGGGCGAACATGCTCACTGGACGAAAGGTGACACTATCTGATATGAATTTGTCAAGATTGAACATATACTGTTTTTTTCTTGTTAAAAGTTAACTAATCTCATGATAAAAAGAGCTTATTCTTTTTCGTAATTGGAAAGAATAGCCTTACCCAGGCTGATAAATAGCGGAATCATAATTAGAGATACAATAAACACAAGGCTCCTTCAAGAAAAACTTCCCTTAAAACGCACATTTCATTAATCGCTTTTAACAACCATCCTATTGATTCATTATTTGTTGGCAATGATATAAAGAACCAAGCAATAATAGCCGACACTATCTATATCCAAAAGATTCTCCATATATTTTTATTCGTTTTTTGAAATCCTGAATCCCATATGTAGTAGCAAGTGTTTTTTTAATTGTCAATCTCTTCTTGCTATCTACAACCAATAAAGAAATATGATGCTTGATGGCTAATGCAGAATGTTATCCGTAGTACACTTTATACCATTCGGCGAACTTTCTCAAACCTTCACTCAGCGTAATCTTCGGTGTAAAACCGAAGTCGCGTTCCAATGCTGTGGCATCAGCATAGGTTGTAGGCACATCTCCAGGCTGCATTGGAACCAGTTGCTTGTGCGTCTCGAAGTCGTAATCCAGCGGCAGCACTCCAGCACGGAGCAATTCCTCCTGAAGAGTCTGTACAAAGTCCAAAAGGTTCTCTGGTTGACCACCTCCAATATTGTATACCGCATAAGGGGGAATGGGAAGGCCATCCTCGCCTGCGCGTTTGGCTGGGGCCTTACCCATTACCCTTACAATGCCTTCTACGATATCGTCAACATATGTAAAGTCGCGACGGCAGTTGCCGTAGTTATAAATCTGAATGGTTTCGCCTTTCAAAAGCTTATTGGTAAAACCAAAGTACGCCATATCAGGACGACCGGCAGGCCCATAGACTGTGAAAAAACGCAAGCCTGTGCTAGGAATATTATAAAGCTTGCTGTAGCAGTGGGCGAAGAGCTCGTTACTTTTCTTAGTGGCAGCGTAGAGACTCACGGGATTGTCCACACGGTCATCAACACTGAAAGGCACTTTTTTGTTACCGCCATAGACGCTACTGGAACTTGCATACACCAAATGCTCCACGGGATTGTGACGGCAGGCTTCAAGGATATTATAGAAGCCGATGATGTTGCTCTCTATGTAAACATCAGGGTTATCAATACTATAACGTACACCAGCTTGGGCAGCAAGGTTCACTACAATATCAAAGTGATAGTCGGCAAAGAGTTTATCAACAAGAGCCTTGTTGGCAATGCTACCCTTGATGAATTGATAGTTTAGAGTTGGGTGTTTGGAGTAGAGCGTATCTATCTCCTTCAACCTGTACTCTTTCAGCGAGACATCATAGTAGCTGTTGAGATTGTCGAGGCCGACAATAGTGCCTTCCTTCATATCCTTAAGAAGACGCATCACAAGATTGGCTCCAATGAATCCGGCAGAGCCGGTAACAAGTATATTTTTCATTTCTGTTTATTGTTGCTTATGGACACCCTGCTTATTCCGTGTTTCCGACGCTAATCCGCGGGGGATTAACCACCGTCATTTGGAACAGCTTCGCCCCGTCAGTCACAGCATTGCGATGACAAGGATTTGATATTAAACATGTTACGAATGGAAATAAAACACTAAATTGAGTGCCTTAGCACTTTGTCCATCCGTATCTCATTTACACTTGCAAATATAAACGAATCCAATTGAATAAACAAAACTAAACGAGAAAAATTTGTTAAGGTATAATACTCCTCACTATTTCAACTCCTCAATTACCTTCAACAAATATTGTCCGTATTGGTTCTTCAGCATCGGCTGGGCCAGTTTACGCATTTTGGATTCGGTGATCCATCCGTGACGGTAGGCAATACCTTCCAAGCAAGCGATTTTCAAGCCTGTGCGCTTCTCGATGACTTCTACAAAGGTGGAGGCCTCACTCAACGAGTCGTGGGTACCCGTGTCGAGCCAGGCGAAGCCACGTCCCAAAGGCTGCACCTTCAGCTCATCTGCTTTCAGAAACTCCTGGTTAACTGTGGTGATTTCAAGTTCGCCTCTTGCACTTGGCTTGATGGTCTTGGCCACATTGACCACTTTGTTTGGATAGAAATAAAGGCCTACAACGGCATAATTACTCTTGGGCCGAACCGGTTTCTCTTCGATACTGATGCAGTTGCCTTGCTTGTCGAACTCAGCCACGCCGTAACGTTCCGGATCAACCACCCAATAACCGAACACGGTGGCTTTCTGCTCCTCATCAGCGGTGCGAACGGCTTCGCGAAGCATTTTGATGAAGCCATTGCCGTAGAAGATGTTGTCGCCCAACACCAGGCAGGCGCTGTCGTTACCAATGAACTTCTCCCCTATTATAAATGCTTGCGCCAATCCATCGGGACTGGGCTGCTCAGCATATTCGAAACGCACGCCGAAATCGCTGCCGTCGCCCAAAAGGCGCTTGAATGCCGGCAAATCGTAAGGCGTGGAGATAATCAGTATCTCCCTGATGCCCGCCAACATCAACACGCTGATGGGATAATACACCATCGGCTTGTCATAGATGGGCAACAGCTGCTTGCTGACACCTTTAGTGATAGGATATAGTCTTGTACCGGACCCTCCGGCGAGAACGATGCCTTTCATCGTATATTGATTTTGCTGTTGTTTATTAGTAGGTGGGAAGTAAACCTTATTTAAGAGCCAGCGGACTTATCATGTCGCTTTATATTTGGGGCTTTCAGGCTGTGCGGAAGGCATTTCAGCCCCGTGTGGCACTGACTGCGTAAAGACTGCCGCAGTTTTTCTAGGCTTTCTATATTTATTCTACTTTCACAAATTGAGTGTCATCAACGATAGTGTCCGTTCCACAAGTCAGGCGGCCTTCTTTGACAATCTTTCGCAGAATGTTACTGATTCTTTCGCAGTCGGCAGGACTCAACTGATTGCTTTCATACAAGCCAGTGTTTGCGGTTTTCTCCTCTTCCATTGCTCGATAGAGAACATACGAGCAAAGGCTTTTGAATGTGAAGTCATGCTTCTGCATGGTGATGTACTACTCAACGAGGATACAGAGCTTCGAGTCGGAGTAAGTGACGGATATTGCGGTGTTATTATTCATAAGTTTGATTTATTTATTGTTTGGCGGCACTGACATCGCGTAAAGACCGAGGGCCACTATTTATTTCGTTTACCACTCACTCATCAAATATTCATTTGTTCTATTATCCGGCGTATAATCACAAAGCACTGATTTGTCGGCTCCTGAATACTTGAGGCGTTTGATTACGGCTTTTCTTAGTTTTTTGCACTTATCCCACTCTTGGAAAAAGAAGAGGCGTTCGGTGTAAGGCTCTACCCTAAACCATAGCCCATAGCCAAGTTTGTCTTGGGCAAGCTGACGGTGTATCGGATAAAACGCCTTACGCATATAGGCCAAAGCAATGGCATCCGACCAATTGAACGACAGCCTGTATAGATACACAAAGTATTGAATAGGGTCGTTGTCGTTTAACAATTTGTAGAACGGCTCCCAGATTCTGCTCCCTCTGCTCTTCACCACAGTTCCAAGTTCATCCACCACATTAACCAGCACATAGGCAACATTGTATGAAATATTTGAAGCCGATGCGAGCCAGTCAAGAACAAGCAACTGGTATTTTTCCAACTCTTTCGAGAGGCTGTGTTGTGGCTGATGGCCAGATTGGTTTATAAAACTCAAATACAGGGCAACACAACTGGAGTCGCGAGCAAAAGCCATTCGTGCCAATTCGTATGCTACAGAAATCTCTTTCTCCAACATCACCTCGAGCAACTCGTTCCAATGATTGAAAGAACCAACCAACTCCCTGTCAGATAAGAGGGACAACACCGATTGGAGGTCTTCTTTTGTGAAGTCGGACCACACAATCTGGTTAAAAATATTCTTACTGCTGCCCACGATGGACATGAAAAATGGTTTATCGGTGGTTATCAATGAGGAGATTTCAGCATAGCTGATATACTGCGCCAAGTCATAGACAGTCTGAGTTCCCCATTCATTGAGGTTCTCCGTTGAATAGAATCGTTTGAGCAGTTCCAGAAACCCTTCAGTTGACAGATTGTGCAGTCTGTTTCTGTAATCAACTTGGGTTTGCGTGAACGAGGAAACATCGACGGTTGAAATGGTATAAAGGAATTGGATTTCGCCACCAAAATCGTTTGCCAACGAGGGTTGAAATACTGCCACTTTGAACTGATTACCCTCTTCTTGCAGAGGAAACGAGGAGGACAAAGTGTTGATAATCTCCAATAAAACCTGCTGTTTCTCGTCCCCGTCCTTACATCTCCTATTGATCAGCACCACAACATACAAGAAGCCTACAAGCCGTTGAACAACGTTGCCAAGTTCATCCTGATAACGTCTTATCAGGCGAGCCACTTGAGGCTGGGCAAGAATGATGCTGTTTGCCACAAGTTGCGCCCATGGAGCGATTACACTTTTGTTCAACAATTTCACTGTACCACTTTCGCGGGTCACTCCCTGTAATGAGAGATATTTACCCTCGTAAGAGCGTGGTGCCGAAGTACCCGAACATAAGGACTTTTCTTTAAGCAGTTCAACCGGCAGATAATTCAACAGCGACAGCAGGAGTTCCTGACTCTGACGTGATGTCATTTCAGACAGGAAGAACATGGGCGTAGTTGACAGCAAGTCTTCGTAAGCCTCGCCAATCGTGCTTTCAGCGAGTTGAGACAGATGCTTGTCAATAAACATAGTGGTTCCGTCAAATTGCAGCGGAAGTGCATACTGTTCCACACTGTCGTTTTCTGTCACTGGGGTTTCGAAAAGAGGGAGGAGACTGCAAAAATCGTCTATCTTGTCCAAGTCGTCGATGCTTATAAGCAGACTATGAGTCCAGACACAGCCGGGGCGACGCATCCCATCGGCATACCACGTCTTTGCCACCACATAATACGGACTCTCCTCAAGCGGGTAGGCCGTAATGTAGTCGCGCTCGTTGTCAATGCCCACATACTCTGACCAATCGCTAAGGGTGGCGATTTTGTCCATATCGTGTGTTGATGGCAAGACAATACTGCCTTGGATATAATTATGTCCAAGTTTGTATCCGTGGAGCATCTGGTGAATTGTAATCATAGTCATTAATCTTCTAGAAGCCAAGCCAGTGGTTTGGTGATATCATAGTCTTTGTCGGTGCCGGTTGAGATATATGCCCGCATACACAGATCGGTCAATTCGCTCACCTTGGTTTCAGTCATGTCGCCTCTTTTCTCGTAATTTAAACCCTGCGCACTGACACCAAAATAATTGACCTTGTGGAAATGATGCCGGACGTAGGTGTGGAAAAACAGGTGTTCCTGCTCAATCCATTTCTGCACACTTATATTCTTGGTCATATTCACATCCCATTTTGACACACAAAAGGCAATTTTCACATCCCCTTTCGTCTCATGGATAAACTTCAGGAGTTCTATGTTCTGAATCCATTCTTCAATTTCATCGACATTGAAAGACTGTGCAGGCTGTCTTTCCTTTTCAGGGCTGACAGCGAGGTCCATTTCCTCGTTAAAAACAGTTTCCAGCGTCGGGGGCAAGAAAAATAATATCCGATCACTCTGATTCAGCCAATTCTCAATCTCAGAGGGGCTTTCGTTTTGGAGAATCATCTTGTAGCGTTCACCCTTGAAATCAGGAATGGCCAACTCGATAATAGAGCCTGTGTCCTTATGCTTAAGGCTAAACTCCAATTCCTGCGATATGTTTGAGCTACGGTTGACCGGCTCCTGCTCAAGCCAGTTGTTGCCGATGGCATCGAGATATTGGGTGTTGTCGGGGTATTTCTCAAAAGAGAGCCGATGGCCCGAATTGCCATCTTTTTCAATCACCCAAAACGCCGCCATATAGGTTGATTTACCCGTATCTTGCAAGCCTACAACAAGGCATTTCTTAATTTGACTCATCACAATTAGTTTTTAGACACATTTTGCAACCAGTTAAAAGCGGACGGCAGCGGTTTGGTTTCCTTTTTGCACAGCAAATGCTTAAACAGGTTTATCAAGCCATCGTCCTCATCGCCAACCTGGATGCCCAGTGAGTTGACATTAAAGATATGGTCGTCGGCAATCGGCAGCATCTCTTTGGCAATTTCCATCATTGATTTCTTCTTGGCTTCCCACGATTTAAGGAACTCTTCCGACTGAGGAGCCTCATCGGCCGCCGTTGAAATCTTGTCGTATTTGTTGAAAGCCAAAAACACCTCAGCCTCGGCTGGAAGCATATTGTTTTCCTTGAAACGGTTGAGCAACGACTTGAAATTAGACTTATAGGAATTGTAGGTCTTTACGTTGAGCAAGGCCTCCACATCGACAAATACAACCAATTTGTCGGCATACTTGACCGCTTTCTGCTGAAGTACCAAATCTCGGTTGGAGATGGCATCTTTATAAACCTCACCGGCCAAGTCGGAAACAATGAACATGTGAAGGTTGTCGCCCTTTTCGTCACCGATAACCACATTGAGCAAACTGCCCGCTTTGCGCAGCGTTCGCTGAATGACAGACTGACCCGATTCGGAGAGGAAACGCAGATGGACACGACGTTCGAACCCAGTAAGCGTATCTGAGTCGATAAACGTCGCATTAAGCAACGTGGGCCTACGCCTGAGGATGGCAAACAAGCTACCCACAAAGGTGGTTTTACCGCATTCGCTGATACCAAACAAGGTAACGAGTGTTGGGCGTTCAGCGGATGGAAGGTTGTTCACATCGGCCTCGCGCAGCGCGTCATAGCGATACGACAATTCCTGAACTTCGGGCTGTTGATTCTCTTTACCCGTGGCAGCATTGGTACCACCGGTATTCAAATCCAATTTCAAATTCACGTCCTCGCTACTCATCGTAATCTGACTTTAAACGTTCGTAAAGCAACTCATAGAATACCGCCACTGCAAAATCGTGGGCACTGACGCTATGGGACCCCGACTCCAGATAATCGTCGGCAAAGAGGTAACGACGATAGACCGAGGTAGCCTCAATCGCATCACCACCTTCAACTTGTAGACTCGCGACTCGCGACTTGATGGTACTCAGTGCCATGGCCGTAGTGTCAAAACCAAGGTTGTTCAATGTCGCAACAGGCTTTTCAGGAGCAAAAAGCCAATCCTGAGAAGCCATGTCGTTGGCCACACTGTATGCAAACAAGAAAACATCCATATCATCCGGCACCGTCTTGCCTGCATATTTATTTTCAAACTGCATACGGCAATAATACTTTGCCAAGGTTTTGATGTCGTCAAAAACGTTATTGATATCCAGTTGAGTCTCAGACCAAGTGGCCTTGTCCAAGATAGCGGAAATGGTTTCATCCCCGCTTAATGAATAGATGACTATGTTTTCTTCCCAATAATCCTCAACCGCAGAGAAGCAAGATGGGTCGATACATTTGCTGATGATACCGTTGGCATCATCGGTCTTGACTTTCATCACATTACGCAAAGCCAAGGTATAAATCACCTTATCATCATCTTCAACTGCCGACAATGCCTCGCCCACAACGTAGCCTGCCAAAGCCCTATACACCCGGCTCGGGAACCGCCTGTTGGTATGGGTATTCACGCCTTCAACCAATCCATTGGCCACAACATCCAAACACAGGCTCAACACACACTCCTCAAACTGCTCCAATGAAATATTCTCCACATATTGGGTACATGCTTCCTTCAATGAGTCAACCACTTCCTGCTCATAAGGAAACACCAAAACTTCTGTCAAAATATTGTTCAAATCACGTTCCATATCAATCGCTGTATTTAGTTAATGCTGTTTCGAGTTTATTTATAAGTAATGGTTTGGATGCAATTGTCTTAAAGAAGGCCGTTGCATTCACATATTCGGGCTTGCCTTTATCATAGAATGAAGGTTCGATTTCGTTAATGATTTCCTTTATATGATTGGAATAGAAGAAACGGAATCTAAGCTTGTATAACTCATCTGATTTTTCCACTACCTCTTTTATTTTACTGACTTCTTTCTTTTGGTTGGTGGTTCTTCCAGCTTTCTTTCCTAAGGCAATTTTTTTGGAATAAGAATATGTATCATTCTTGTTAAACTGTTCCCCATCCCAACTATAACATAAAACTTTCATTTTCAGAACACCTTTTACAACATCCAACTCAAGAATATTGTACATTGGCGCATACTTTTCAGAATCGCCTCCCTTGCCTGGGTGAAGTGAGCCGACCTGCAGTCTGATTGGAGACTTCCCTTCCTCCTTCTGATAGATAGACTGCGTATGTACATGACCGAAGATCTGTATTTTGAATTTTCTGTCAAAAACTTCCATCAGTTCCGCCTCGTTGTTGAACCAAGCATGGGGATGGTGCATCATGGAGATGTTCACAGTAGTGATCGGCGTATCGACGTTGTAGGCAAATCTGGGAATATAGAGCTTATGCTCGCCTGATTTTATACTTCTTGGGTCGTTCACGTCCTCTTTATCGCACAATAATGCAGAGTTTAGGCAGTGCAGTTTAATGATGTAGTTGTCCAACACGCCCAATTCAACCTCTTTTCTAAAACCTTTGTCGTTAAAGTTCGGGGATTCGGACAATATACCTTCGGCAATACCATCGATTGAAGAGTGGGCGTTTGCGAACTTATGGTATTCTTTGAAAGGCGAATATATAATCTTTAATGTATCGAGTTCAACATGCTTTGCGTTCTTGATAAAGTCATCGGCCTTGGTCGGGTCCAACAATGTAGGTTTAAAAGACAAGCGGGTTTCCTTATTGATATTTCTGTCAATATCGTGGTTTCCAGGCACCACATAAACCTGGGTTCTCTTTTCGTCACATTCCAGCCGGTCAAAAATTCTTTTCAAGAAAGCCTCGGCGGTATCATATTCACTGGACTGCCCTGTATTGGCAATATCGCCACAAATCAAAATCTGACTCAGCCCACCCGAATCACGCACCTCGTCCATAGCTTCGACGAAGGCCGTCTCCAATGAGCGGTAGTCATTTTCATCATCTTCGCAATGAATGAAATGAATGTCGGACAACAATAAGATTCTTAACATAGACTGGGGTATGAGGTTAAATGATTGTTTTCTTGTTAATCGTAGATCACTTGTAGAAGCTATTACAAGTGTTTTACTATTGAACGTTCTACTTAAAGCTTTGGTTTACAAATTGTTTCAAGCTCACACAGAACCGATTTATGCCATTTTTCACATTGTAGAAGATAGCCCGTTTTGAGGTAGAAGATGTATGGTGGCTGATGCATATTTAATACGTTTATAATCATTAAGTTACGCATCGTCGGCAGCTCCATGCCATAAAGGCTCCGTAGGCCTACCCTCTTCTTACCCTCTTCTTAGCCTCGTCTTACCCTATCTGTAGCTTACCGCTTATTTGTCACACAGAAATCACAGAAATCACGGAAAGCTGTTTTTTCGTATTTTTCGAGTTTTTAGATGTTATCCCCAAGCGTTCCCCTCCGAGCATCCTCCGACGATGTAGCGTGGATGTAGCGTGGATGCTCCGTGCATCCTCCGACGATGTTGGCTTTATCGAACCTACATCGAAGCTACCTCGAAGGAACATCGAAGGAACAAGTTTGCTTATTCGTTTAATAGCTTTGTTGCTTAGGTGCTTATATGCTTACAGCTTACTGCTTACCGTTGATTATTTGCTTAAGTGTTTTTTTAACATTTGCGCCGCCCTGTTTCGGGCTTTCGCGGGATAGGATTTCGATAAGAGTACGATAAAGGTACGATAAAGGTAACGTTCGCTTCGCTCAAGTTAAAAGTGAAGAGTGAAGAGTTGGCTTAGGTGCTTAGGTGCTTATGTTAGAGCCATCCATGCCCCAAGTCCCAATGCTCATCATAAACAAATTCAAAATACGGCAAAGAAAACTCCTGTTCTAACAGTTCCGTCAATTCGTCCTGAATAGGTTCGGCCCAATGACCCACAAGAACAATAAATTTATCAATAGTCCAAGTAACACGACCTCGTGGGATTTGAGTATAATCACCTTTAAATTTCGTCTCAGAATGATGGGCTAATGCCCGAAAATACTCTTTAGCCCAGACCTGACGATGCAGATGAGGATAGTTGATAAAAGGCTTCCCTTTCTCAGCGGCTTCTTCTACTATTTGGGGAGTGATTTCTTTCTTCCGCACACCAAAAAGTGTATGATCCTCTGGATCATACCAAAAAATACCAACGCAGGGCATTTGCTCGTCAAACGACCGCATGTCGTCCATCTGGGCTTTATGTTGGTCCTCGTTAAGGTTTGTCATTTTACTTATTCATTTGAGTTTCCTAATTATCTTCTCTATCTCAACTCCTCTATCACCTTCAACAAATACTGCCCGTAGATCAAAAATAAATTCTTGTGTTGTCATATTACCGCGATTTATTCTTTGTACACAATCGAATAAGTTAGTCCGGGATCATGCCTATTTCCATTAGGTTGAACCACTCCCAAACTAATTAGCTCTCTCAAATGATTTGTAATAGTCCCACCTGATTTTTTAGTATGCTTCGCCAATGCACTTCGGCTTACTTCAGCGTTGCTTGCCATAAAAGCCAATATCTCGCGATCAACTGAATCCAACTGCTTCCACACATCCTCTCCTACATACTCGACAGCACGATCCTTTCGGCGCAAGCTGCGCATCACGATATTATTCTTAAGGACCAGCTTTACCGATTGTTCTGGTTCGCTATATATGGGATCGTCCAAAAAGAACTTTTCCATGTCAGAATAAATACGCTTGACGCCTTCATTCAGCTCTCTTACCCAACCAAAATCAGTTAATAATCTGGCAATTCTAGGATTTCGGGAATACCTTGTTTCTTTGATATTATCAACAGTCACAATACTCGGTAGTTTTCCAGGGCTCACTATCTCCAAACGATCATCATACATAGTGACTAGTATATACCGCCCCGCCATGGCATATTCCCTATGAGTAACCGCATTAACAATTCCCTCCAACCAAGCAAATTCAGGATATTCTGGTACGATTTGGAATTTTCCTGTTGTGGCATCAAGAGCGGTAAATTCACGCAATTGACTTGCAATGAATTCTTTTGCCACCTGAATAATCTTTAGGATCGGCAACTCAATATTGTAATCACGAATAATATTGATATCCATCCCCGTCCTAGCCTTAGTTCCATCATAACGGACAAACCTAATACGGCAATTGGGATAAAACTGTACAATGTTTTTAGCAAAAAGCAAAACTGCCGCATTAGTAAGTTTATAAGTATCTCCCTGTTGTTTAAGAAACCCACGCGCCTTTAACAATTCCGCATACGACAGGTCTGAAGCATGCAACTTCTCACGATACAAATCGAGCAGTTCCATGTCCAAGTCTTCAATTCTAGCATCCGGATGGCACTCATCTTCATAATGACGAACATTCTTACTATATTCCAAATTACGAAGGTCATCACCCTTTAATTCCTTTGTCCTATCAGCAAGACGAAGGAAAGTAGAGCCATTGGACGTTCTGACAACCTGCTCAGGACTGGATTCAATATGCAAAAGCAAGATTCTGTCTTTTTGTCCCTTATTATTAATAACCTCTAGGAATTCCTCCTTGTATTGAGGCATAGGGACACACATATCCTTAGGAGCAGTTACCAGATTGTTGATAGCATCATGACCAATAGAATCAATGCCTTCTATCTCTCGCGTCTTTTCGTCAATACCAATCACAATAGTGCCGCCTTCCGCATTAGCAAACGCAGAAATAATAGACGCCAGGTCAGAAGCTTTGATTCTTGACGACTTTCTATCAAATAACTTGTTTTCAAACTCGTTAGTGATATAGTCAAGCGTGAGAAACGGCTGATATTTTGATTGAACGGTCATTTTTTGTTGTTCTTAACGTTAGTGTACTTAACAATAACTTAACAACTACTTAACAACTACTTAACAATTACTTCGTAATAACTTAATAACAACTTAACAACTACTTAACAATTACTTAACAATTACTTCGTAATAACTTAATAACAACTTAACAACTACTTCGCAATAACTTAATAATTCTCCGCCTTCAGCTCGAAGAACGACTGCGGATGGTCGCAGACGGGGCAAATCTGCGGGGCCTTCTTGCCGATGACGATGTGGCCGCAGTTGGCGCATTGCCAGATACGGTCGCCGTCACGGGAGAAGACAAGGCCTTCCTTGATATTGTTCAGAAGCTTGCGGTAACGCTCCTCATGCTCCTTCTCAATGGCGGCCACCATCTCAAACTTCTTGGCAATCTGGGTAAAGCCTTCCTCGCGAGCCTCTTTAGCCATGCGGGCGTACATGTCGGTCCACTCGAAGTTCTCACCATCGGCAGCATCCTTCAGGTTAGCCTCAGTGCTTGGCACTTCGCCATCGTGCAGGTACTTGAACCAGATCTTGGCGTGCTCTTTCTCGTTGGCTGCCGTCTCTTCAAATAACTTGGCAATCTGCTCATAGCCATCCTTCTTGGCCTTGGAGGCATAATATGTATACTTGTTGCGTGCCATGGATTCGCCAGCGAAGGCTTCCATGAGATTCTTTTCGGTTTTACTTCCTTTGAGTTCCATAGTTTCTAAGATTATTTGGTGTAACGTTTTTCAATTTCTTTCCAGTCCACGATCTTCCAAAGCTCGGCGAGATGGGCGGCACGACGGTTCTGGTAATCGAGGTAATAGGCGTGTTCCCAGACGTCGAAGGTCAAGAGGGGCTTCAAGCCTTTGGTAATGGGGTTGGAAGCGCCGGGCTCTTGTGTGATGACCAAGGTGCCGTCGGCTTGTGCGGAGAGCCACACCCAACCGCTGCCAAAAAGACCTACGCCTTTGGCAACGAACTCTTCTTTGAAAGCGTCGAGACTCCCCCACTGCTTCACGATTTGATTGACCACCTTGCCTGCCGGAGCTGCCGGTTTAGGCGCAAACTGCGTGAAATAGAGGTTATGGTTGAGGATCTGACCAGCGTTGTTGAACATACCGCCAGTGGCTTGCTTCACAATCTCCTCCAAAGGAAGGTTCTCGAAAGCCGTACCTGCAATGAGTTTATTGAGGTTGTCGACATAGCCCTGCAAGTGCTTGCCGTAATGAAACTCGAGGGTTTGGGCACTGATGACGGGTGCCAATGCGTCTTTAGCGTATGGAAGTTCGATTAATGTAAACATGGTTTATAGGTTTTAATGGTTAATCTCTCTTAAAAATATCTCTTGTGTAGACCTTGTCGGCCACATCGTCGAGGCAACTGTCGTAACGGTTGGCGATGATGGCCTGACTCTGCTCCTTGAACTTAGCTAAATCGTTGACCACGAGTGAACCAAAGAAGGTTGATCCGTCCTCAAGCGTGGGCTCATAGATGATCACCTGTGCGCCCTTGGCCTTGATGCGCTTCATGACACCTTGAATAGCAGACTGACGGAAATTGTCAGAATTCGACTTCATAGTGAGTCTATAGACACCGATTATTGGAGGTGAGAGGTGAGAGGTGAGAGGTGAGAATTGGTTATTCTCGCTGTAGTCATAATAACCGGCCATCTTTAAGACCTGGTCAGCAATGAAGTCCTTTCGGGTGCGATTGCTCTCAACGATAGCGCTCATCATGCACTGGGGCACATCCTCATAGTTGGCGAGGAGCTGTTTGGTATCCTTTGGCAAGCAATAACCACCGTAGCCAAATGAAGGATTGTTGTAATGGCTGCCGATACGTGGATCAAGACCAATGCCGTCGATGATGGCTTGGGTATCGAGTCCTTTAATCTCTGCGTAGGTATCCAACTCGTTGAAATAACTCACACGCAGTGCCAAATAAGTATTAGCGAACAGCTTCACAGCTTCAGCCTCCTTCATACCGATAAACAGTGTAGGCACATCTTCCTTAATGGCGGCTTCTTGCAACAGCTTAGCAAAGACATGGGCACGTTCGGTAAGCCAGTTGATGTCAGTCAAGGCTTTGATAGCCTCGTTCTCCTCCTGAAATTCAGCACCAGTCATCATCTTGGGGATACCCACGATAATACGGCTCGGATAGAGGTTATCGTAGAGAGCCTTACTCTCTCGAAGGAATTCAGGACTGAAGAGCAGGTTGAATTGCTTGGCTCCTTGTTTTTTGTATTTCACATAGAGGCTACGGGTATAGCCCACGGGGATGGTCGATTTAATTACCATCACCGCATTGGGGTTCACCTTCAGCACGGCATCGATAACAGCTTCCACAGCACTGGTATCGAAGAAGTTCTTCTGTGGGTCGTAGTTGGTGGGAGCCGCGATGACCACGAACTCGGCATCTTTGTAACCTGCCTCTTGGTCAAGAGTAGCTTTCAAACTCAAAGGTTTGTTGGCAAGGTACTCCTCGATATAATCGTCCTGGATAGGCGACTTCTTGTTGTTGACCATATCCACACGCTGCTGAACCACGTCAACAGCGGTAACATCGTTATGCTGTGCCAACAGGGTGGCGATACTGAGACCGACATAGCCGGTGCCTGCTACTGAAATTTTCATTATTTAACGGTTTTTGTACATATCATCGTAATACTTCTGGTAGTCACCTGAGGTGACGTTGTCCATCCATTCCTGGTTGTCGAGATACCAGCGGACGGTTTTCTCGATGCCTTCCTCAAACTGGAGCGACGGCTCCCAACCGAGTTCACGCTGGAGCTTGGAGCTATCGATGGCATAGCGCAAGTCGTGGCCAGCACGGTCGGTGACGTTGGTGATCAGGTCCATGTCGGCGCCTTCGGGACGGCCCAGCAGACGGTCAACTGTGTTGATCAAGACCTTGATGATGTCAATATTCTTCCATTCGTTGAAGCCACCGATATTGTAGGTCTCCCCTATCTTGCCTTCATGGAAAATCAGGTCAATGGCCCGAGCGTGATCCACTACATACAGCCAGTCGCGCACGTTCTCGCCCTTGCCATACACTGGCAACGGTTTGCGGTGACGGATGTTGTTGATGAACAGCGGGATCAGCTTCTCAGGGAACTGATAAGGGCCATAGTTGTTGGAGCAGTTGGTAACCACGGTTGGCATGCCGTATGTATCATGGAAGGCACGTACAAAGTGGTCGGAACTGGCTTTGGCAGCGCTATAAGGCGAATGTGGTTGGTATTTCAAATCTTCAGTGAAGAACTTCTCACCGTAGGCCAGATGGTGTTTTCCGCTGGAGGCCTTGGTGGTGAATGGAGGCTCGATGCCTTCGGGGTGAGTCATTTCGAGAGCGCCGTAGACTTCGTCCGTGCTGATATGGTAGAAACGACAAGGTACGTCATTGCGAGCGGAGCGAAGCAATCCACTTGTCGTGTCATTCTGGATTTTCTCCCTTCGGTCGAAGAGCCTTCGGGTTGCTTCGGTCGTTCCTCCCTCGCAATGACGGACGGTGTAACCCGTCTGTTCCCAATAAAGTTTTGCAGCTTGGAGCAGACTTAGCGTACCCATCACATTGGTTTGAGCGAAAGTGAATGGATCCTTGATGGAGCGGTCCACATGGCTCTCTGCCGCTAGATGGATGATGCCGTCGACATGCTCTTCCTGCATCAGTTTGTAAACACCGTCGAAATCGCAGATATCCATCTTTACGAAACGGTAATTCGGTTTATCCTCAATGTCCTTCAGATTGGCCAAGTTGCCAGCGTAAGTAAGCTTATCGAGGTTGATGATCCTGTAATCAGGGTATTTGTTCACGAAAAGGCGAACAACATGACTACCGATAAAACCGGCACCGCCTGTGATGATTATACTGTGATTCAATGGATTGGCTATTATACAGCTTCGCCCCGTCAGTCACATGCGCGTGATGACAAAGGCTTATGCTATTTAGTAAATAGTATGCAAAAATAACAATAATAAATAAGATTACAAAATGTATCCCAATTATTTTTCAACAAAATAATCAACCGATGACTGGGTATACATTTTTTTCCACTTGAAATAGCCAAAAACGGCGATAATCACATAGAGACCATATAGGCTTGCCTTGAAAGGAATATCTTTATAAAAATATAGTCCACAAGTAACGATATCGACGACTATCCAAACAAACCATTGTTCTAAATATTTTCTCGCTAAAGCCCAAATTCCAACAATGCTTAAGGCGGTGGTAAAGGCATCCAAAATGGGCACGCGTGAATCGGTAAAGTTGGTCAAAATCAGATAGAGAGCTAACCAAATTATGGCCGCCAAACCTAACCAAATTATGGCTGTTTTCTTGGGCATGTGCCGAATGGGGAGTTCCTCTTTTTTATTGGAATGGCGCATCCAAGCGATGAAACCATAAACCGTCATGGCCAAGTAATAGAACTCCATGCCGCAGTCGGCATACAAGCCTTGCTGATAATACAGAACAATGCCGAGGCTCTGCATAAAGAAACCTACCACCC
>JAEEGH010015385.1_pt1 | contig 16623 bp, 18 predicted proteins | sample 9134181 | NCBI WGS metagenome assembly JAEEGH01 (sample SAMN16246544, study PRJNA631951) | gut metagenome | biome: gut microbiome; feature: rumen; material: DP-attached | host: Bos | place: Iran: Karaj | collected 2018-10
GACGTGCGTGAAGTCGGAGAAAGACTTGCCGCAAGCTATGTGAATTTTTATTTCTGCAACGACTATGTTCTTTTACCTCAATTCGGAGGCGTTAACGAAAAAAGCGACAGAAGAGCTGTAGAGATAATGACAAAGATATGTAAACAAAGAAAGATAATACCCGTGCCTGCAGAAGATATAATCAAAGGCGGAGGGAATATACACTGTATCACCCAGCAGATCCCAAGAGGAGCCGGAAAATGAGAAAAGTAAAAGTCGCTGCGATCCAGATGTCCTGCACATGCGACGTCAAAGAAAATATAGATCACGCTGACAGGCTGGTACGAGAAGCCGCGGGCAAGGGAGCCGACATTATCCTTTTGCCCGAGCTCTTCGAAAGACAGTACTTTTGTCAGGAAAGGGTTTATGAATATTATGATTTTGCAAAGAGCCCTGATGATAATGATGCTTTGAAGCATTTTAAGGGCGTTGCGGCGGAGCTTAAGACTGTTCTTATCATAAGCTTTTATGAAAAAGATAAAAACGTTCTCTACAACAGCTGCGGAGTGATCGATAATTACGGTTCGCTCCTTGGCATTTACCGGAAGACGCATATTCCGGACGATCATTATTATCAGGAGAAGTTTTATTTCACCCCCGGGAATACCGGCTTTAAGGTATTTAAGACTTCTTTCGGAAATATCGGCGTAGGTATCTGCTGGGATCAGTGGTTCCCGGAAGCTGCCAGAAGTATGGCTCTTATGGGAGCTGAAATACTTCTGTATCCAACAGCCATTGGTTCAGAGCCTGTTCTTGAAACAGACTCAATGCCTCACTGGCGCCGCTGCATGCAGGGTCATTCCGGATCAAATCTTATGCCCGTTGCAGCAGCAAACCGCATTGGAACAGAATCCGTAACACCTTGTATGGAGAATAATAATCAGTCTTCTTCACTTAAGTTCTATGGTTCATCTTTTATAACAGATGGAACCGGCGCTATAATCGCTGATGGATCAAGAGATAAGGAAGAAGTTCTTACAGCGACTTTCGATCTTGATGAGCTTTATGAGATGCGAATGAGCTGGGGAGTATTCAGGGATAGAAGGCCTGAATGTTATTGAAAATAACTATCCATTTCCTAAAGGCGATGGGAAACTACTAACCGGTATGAAACAACACCCGCATAACACAGGATGATATGCGGGTGTTTTATTATACATTCTTGAACATAAAGTTCAAGAATGCAGCAATAGAGCCAATTGAGTTCGACTTCGTCGAAGGCTCTATTGCCAACCGATTCATCGAATTACGAAACACGCAGTAAATGCGCGTTTCTGTAATTTACATTCAAGAAGTCATACTTTTTAATTCTGTTGTAAATTCAGATTCTAGAAATTACTATCATGAATCAATGCTTCTTTCATAAGCAAACATGTACTGCTGCATTACACCTCCATATGGGTGATATGCTTCTATAGGGAAGTCATTAGGATAATATCTATCTCTTATCTTATTCATCCATACGTCTATGGGAAACGAATCCAACCTATTAAAGCCAAAAAGCATGGTGCAGTTTGCAACCTTCTTACCAACTCCATACAGTGAGCACAGGCTGTCAAAAAGCTTATCATCACTAAGCTCTTTCCATTTATCAAGATCTACTGCTCCATCTGCCACGGCATGCGCTGCCTTATAAATATATGCTGCGCGGTAGCCAAGACTGCAGGTAGATAATTCACTTTCAGATAATGCGGCAAGTTCTTTTGGCGTCGGGAATGCATAGAGCTTCTCTCCGTCTATTTCACCTATAACCTTGCCTGCTGCCTTACAGATTTTCTCGACAGATGCCTTGATCGCAGGTATATTTTTCCTCTGAGATATTATAAAAGTAATAAGGGTCTCCCAAGGATCCTGCTTTATTATGCGGATTCCGTCGCATATGGAAGCTGCCCTTTTTAGATACTCATCATCTTCCGGAATTCTTTCGATTATTTTCCCATAGTCTGTACCAAGGTCAAAATAATCCTTCCAGATATTGTCAAAGTCACTGTCTGAGCAGTCCATGGTTACAGACCCTGTCTCCAGATCCTGCTCTATATTAAGGATCTTACCAAATGCGATTATCCTGTATTTATAATCTGATATTCTGTTCCACCTGAAGCACTGTCCGCTGTCTGCGATCTGTTCCAAATCGAACTGTTTCAAATTAAGAGTTTTCATTTCATGCTCCAATTCCAATCAACCTGTTGCTAATAAGCAGTTGAGAATCAAAGACTCCTTGCTACTTTTATCACGCTGATTCAAATTTCAATTACCTGGTTAATGATTTACGATAATCTCATTTTAAAATCTTCATAGCCAAACTTCTTGATAAGTCTTACATCGCCCTTTTCATCCATAGCACATATTGACGGCAGGCACATTCCGTTAAAGGTGTTGTTCTTGACCATGGAATAGATAGCCATGTCTTCAAATATGAGTCTGTCTCCAACATGGATCTCCTTGTCAAAAGAGTAATCGCCTATGATATCACCTGCAAGACATGTACAGGATGATAGCCTATAAGTATATTTCTTCTCATCCGGTTTACCTGAATCTCTAAGCGGCGGACGATATGGCATCTCAAGCACGTCAGGCATATGGCATGCCGCTGATGCATCAAGTACCAGTATCTTAAGTTCATTATCAACTATATCAAGAACCTCTGTTACAAGGTATCCTGCATTTAAAGCTATTGCTTCGCCAGGCTCAAGGTAAACTTCCACGTTATATTTTTCTTTTATACTCTTAACGCAGCCAATAAGCTTTTCAATATCATAGTCAGCACGGGTAATGTGATGGCCACCTCCCATGTTGAGCCACTTGATCTGAGGAAGAGATAAGTACTTACCAAACTTCTCTTCTACAGCCTTAAGCGTAGTCTCAAGGTCGTCGCTGTTCTGCTCGCAAAGGGTATGGAAATGAAGTCCGTCAACATATTTAAATACGTCTCCGTACTCCTCAAGGCCTTTTTCAAATGCTGAAAGTGTGATTCCAAGTCTTGACCCTTTCGCGCAAGGATCATAGATGGCATCTTCCTGAGTTGAACACTCGGGGTTTATGCGAAGGCCTATTCCAGTATATGAAGGCTCATTAGCGCTTTTAGATCTACTTTCTTGATCTTTATGGATATCAGCTACGATCTTTCCATATTTACCAAGCTGAGCAAAAGAGTTAAAGATAACATGATCACATATATCTGCTATCTCTTCTATTTCATCAGGTTTATATGCAGGTGAAAAAACGTGATTCTCAAGCCCCATTTCTTCGTGTCCCAGTCTTGCTTCAAAAAGGCCACTTGCAGTAGCGCCAGATAAATACTCTTTTATAAGAGGATATTCACAAAATGCAGAAAAAGCTTTCTGCGCAAGAAGGATGTGACATCCTGCTTTTTCTCTAACATCCTTAAGAATTGTCAGATTATCCTTTAATTTCTTTTCATCAATTATATAAGAGGGAGTTGGTACATTATTAAAATCCATGGTTAACCTCATATTTTAGTCTATTTACGTCAAAAACCCTTACGCCATATTATAACATGAGTTCCTTAATATATTTAGAAATCCTTGTTTTCAACCTGTTTGCATTTATGTTATATAGTGTATCAAAACGCTTTTATCTATTTTTTCCAAACGCATTACCAATTACCTGTATTCTTTTTGTAGATTATTTATATTGTAATCACATAACCCGATGTGTATAATTCCGTTTTGTGTGTTAACGAAAAACAAATCAAAGGCAAAGCAGACGAAAGTCTGTGACGCAAAACTACAGGGACTTTGAAATGTCAGCCAGTTGCATTTATATGAATCTGAAATCGTGATCACTTTCAGACATTTAAGCACGTAGACATTGGTCCTTCGTGCTTATTTTTATGAATGAGGTTACAAATGAAGAAATCTAAATTCTCTTTTATTGGAAAATTGTGCGGCGCAGCACTCCTTATGCTGATTGCTATGTCTATTATTATTACTGCCGTAGGAGTGTCTATGGTCGAGAAGGCATACTATGACTCTTTTGCCGAGGAGCTGCATATATCTGCACTACAAGTATCTGAAATGGCAGGTCAATGGCAAGGCGACTGGTCACTTAATTCTGACAACGACCTTATGAAGGGCGATGTAGCCATTCATGACATCTTCCAAAACCAGCTGGATTCACTTAGCGAAAAAACCGGCATATCTTATACAGTATTCTTCCAAAATGTCAGAAAAATAACAACTTTGACTGATTCAGATACAGGCCTTCGTATGGAAGGTACCACTGCTTCTGAAGCAGTAACCAGCACTGTTATAAGCGGCGGAAGCGAATACCTTTCTACAGATCTTGAGATTGGTGGCAACAGCTGGTATGCATATTATCTTCCTATCAGAAACTCTGACGGATCAGTAGTTGGAATGATCTTTGCAGGAAGATCTACAGATGATGTAGCTGCTAGTATAGCTTCTGCAGCCAGAAGAATGAGTATAATAAGTGGAGTAATTCTTTTAACAAGCTTTGCTATTGGCTTAACTATGCTGCTTGTATCCAAGAGAATAGTTAAAGATGTCGTAAACGGCCTTGAAAAGCTTGGAAAAGGCGATCTATCTGCCTCATTCGAGGACAAAAACATAAATCGTAAAGATGAGTTTGGTGACATAGTTAGAAGTGCAGATACTCTTAAGAATAAGCTCACCGAAGTCATCTCAGCAACACTTACTCTCTCAGGAGAAGTTACAAAGTCAGGTGATAACCTCTCTACATCTGCTCAGACAGCTTCACACGTATCCAGCCAGGTAGCTGAAGCTGTAGGTGATATCAGTAAGGGCGCTGTATCTCAGGCTGAAAGCGTAGAAACATCTGCTTCTAATACTAACGAAATGGGTGATAGCATTGATGAGATCGGCGTAAGCGTAGAAGACCTTTCAAGTGCTACAACTCAGATGCTCACTGCTGCCAAAAGAACAGTAGAAGCCCTTGACGGTCTTATGGAACAGAACAAGACTGTTATGGCTTCAATGATGGATATCGACGCTCAGATCAAAGCTACCAACAACGCTGTTAAGAAGATTGCTGATGCATCTCACTCTATCACTGAGATATCAAGCCAGACCAACCTTCTGTCACTTAACGCTTCTATCGAAGCTGCAAGAGCCGGTGACTATGGTAAGGGATTCGGCGTAGTTGCTAATGAGATAGGTCTTCTTGCACAGCAGTCAAGTACAGCTGCTACAACTATCAATGAGATAGTAGAAGATCTCGTAACAGACTCTACTAAGAGTATGGAAATAATAGAAGAACTAAATGCAGCCTTCAATGAGCAAAGCTCCCAGCTTACAAGCACAAAGACTGATATGGACGGCGTTGTAACAGGAGTAAACAGCGTAGAGCAGAACACCCAGACAATATCTGATAAGGTTAATATGCTCAACTCTTCCAAGGCTCAGCTTATCGACCTTATTGCAGAGCTTTCTGCTATATCTCAGCAGAACGCAGCATCTACAGAAGAGACCAATGCTTCTATGGAAGAACTCAATGCTACATTTGCACTTATCAGTAACTCAGCATCAGATCTTAAGGATCTTGCAGATTCGCTTAACCAGAAGATGAATTTCTTCCAGCTGGCAGCTGAATAACGCAGATAAATAATTTCAAAAGGCGGAATGAGTTTAATGTTTTCATTCCGCCTTTTGTATTGCGATTTTCTGACATTCGCATCAATAATATTCACATTAATGTTTTATGTACAAAATCAATATTCCGGATACTTATCAGGGCTTATAGACCAGCCGTCCTGATACTTGACTGTTACATACAGATCTTCATCCTCGCCATCAAGGAAAACATAGCAGTAGCCATCTTCGAATTTATCTGTGATATCAACTACCTGATCCATGAAATACAGGATAACTCTACCGTCATCATAGTATTCCACGTCAACATCATTAACAAGGTCTGCCAGTAACTCTTCCTCTGTAAGAGGTCTTTCTGTTCCATCAGGCTCTATCGCTATTCCTCCGCCTCCGGATTCTCTTATATTACCATCTTCATCTGTATATTCCATTGTGTAATTACCAGCACCGTCAAATTCTATGGTACCTGTTGTCTGATCACCATGAATCCAAAGCTGGATGATTCTCTGGATACCTCCAACATTAGCTGCATATGCTGTTCCTGATAATGCGATAACTGCAAGACATATTGCAGCTGCTGCCACTACGTTTTTTATTACTGCTTTCCTCTTTAATATAGCCATTTTTTCATCCTCCAATGAAAAGTCGCAGGAGGTCTGTAATGCAGAGAAAGCTTTTTTATAATTATCTCTATTGCTCATCTTCCCATCCCTCCTTAAGTGCGTCTTTAAGCATTGCACGGCCGCGCGATAATCTTACCTTTATATTGCCTTCTGAAATCTTTAAGATCCTGGCTATCTCTTTGACGCTGTAGTCTTCATAGTAAAAAAGGTGAACTACAACGCGGTACTTTTCGGGCAACTTCATAACTTCTTCGAATAGGTCCCTACTTTCCGGCGTTTCGAAAGAAAGAGTTTCTATATAGTCTTCCAATGGTACTCCATTCCTGTGCCAGAAAGATGCCTGAATATTTTTGGCTTTATTGATTGCCACTCTGAGTAGCCATGCGCGAATATGCTGCTCGTCATCAAAATTTTTGTGTGTCATGTAGTACTTTAGAAATGTCTCCTGAACAACGTCTTCTGCATCACTGGCATTCTTGCATATACTAAACGCCGCAACATAGACATTATTCTTGTACATATTCATTAGTTCCTGTACAGGTAATCTCATGTTGTCCCTCATTTCTGAGTATTTTTTAGGTTTTAAGTACTTCAAATAAGGCCTTATATTATTATTACAGTTGTGGAGTCCAAAAGGTTACAAGTCTGAACGATTAATTTTCTGAAACTTCTCACATATAAAATTGTCATATTCCTTCCTGTAATTTCTATGAGTTTTACTTTAAAGCTCTCGCTTTCTTATCTAAAAATGAATGTACTTCACAATATGTTTTAGAACTGAATAATTTTCCTACTCTAACCGATAGGTATTTCATTTTTTGAATAAAAAAAGAACCGCAATAGATTTAAAGCAATCTGCTAAATCAATTACGGTTCTGCTCATATTACTTATTAACAGCACCGCACGGCAACAAGACATACGTTCCTGTAACCATGCGGATAAATGCGATAGTTACAAGAACTTATGTCTCCTTGCTCTGCGTCTTAAGCTGTTTGTCAGTAATAATAAATTCATACGTATATTTCCTTAATTTTTGTAATGAAAACAATATACATTACATACGTAAAAGTGTCAATTCACTTTTTTCCAAACACTCTTACTTATTTCAAATACGCCATCGTGATATGGACCTTCTCCTGTGAAAAAGGTTTCAAATCCGCACTTTTCCAATACGCGGCCTGATGCTTTATTTTCAAGAAGACGGATACCATAAACTTCTGAAACGCCGACTTTATCTGCCATAACAGGCAGGAATGCACTTACTGCCTCTGTAGCATAGCCTTTTTTAGTATACTGCTTTGCTACATGGTAACCGATCTCCCACTTTCCATCACCAATCGGAACAAGCTGAACATAACCTATGTTCTTGTCATCTTCTTTGGTGATCAGTGCGTAGATAAGTGGTCCTTCAGTAGAGCCATACTGAGACATTATAAACTCTATGGTTTCCTGCGCATCTTCCAGAGTCTCAAAAACTTCATCCGGAACGAATCTTCTGATATCCTCATCCAGAGAGTTCTTGTGGACATCCAGCGCCATGTCCATTGTCATTTCTGTTATTTTTAATCTGTCTGTTTCTAATAGAATATTACTCATGAGTCCTCCTGTTCTTTTGTTAGGATTCATCTGAGCTTACTTATTCTGGTTTTTATTATAAGCTCAGACTACTGAGTAATTACATATCTTGTCATATCAACAAACTCCTTTCAGGTCCTAATATATTGATATTAACACTTGAACGTTTTACAAAACAATCTCATCTTTATTTCTAATCAAAGTTGCGAAAAACTCTTAACCGAAAATCGTTAAGAGTTCCGCATCTATCTCTGAAAGTTTTTTCCAAAGTTATTCCAGAAGAATCCGTATTCCTCATTCCTAGCAAATACAAAAGCGTAATGAGCGTTTCTTTTTTCCTGTTTTAGAAATTTCAAATATTCCTGCTGATAAGGCACAGAAAATGTATGATTCTCATAAATGACTATCAGTGGGAGATCCGAAAAATCCTCAGCACCGGAATCCACCGGCTCATCATTATTTTTACTGATGAGCCGCAATGGAATCCTGACAAGTTCTGACATAAAGTATTCTGAATAGTCAGGAACATCTTCATCCATCGAGCTAAGATAAGTCCGCACCCATTCTTCTCCAAGGCCCTGTGATGCATAATTCTCTGCTGAAGTGATAGTGGGTGAAAACATGGGTAGATTCACCTTTTTACCATAAACAAGTTTCTTGATAGTTTCCGGTGAAAGGTAGAACTCTTCCGCTATTTCCATAATGGAGTGACCAGCAGAATAGCGATTACAGATCAAAGCGTTACGCTTATTCAGCCTGTCACGATAGCCGGATGCTTCCCCCCAACCCTTGGCAGATTCTTTCTTAGGGATATAAATAACTTTTCCTGCTGCGTATTTTTGAACTTCCTCTAACAGTTTTTCAGGAAGTATATTCTTGGCGTTTTCATATTTCATCTAATAGTTCCACGCTTTTCTTATAATTTTGCCATGCGTCCTTCTAAGGCATTAAGGGATTTAACGATTGACTCGCATGATTCAAGGTCATCAATTGATGCGTGCCATCTAAGTGTAACGATTCCCTTGTAATATGCCATGCATAAGAAACGCTCTTTGAAATTATCAATCTTTATGTTCTTTTTCTTAGCATACTCAAAGAGCTTTTCCGGTACCAGAAGATATGGCTTGTTAAGATCAAGGATTGCAAAATCCATCATGAAATCCATGATTCCGGCTCTTCCCCAATCTGCACAGTATGTCTTTCCATCATCGCCTACGATCATATTGCAAAAGAAGGTGTTGTTGTTTGCAAGGTATCTCTGGCCTTCACAAAATGGTACATACTTAAGAGCTTTTTCTGCAATCTCGTTATAGTAGTCTTCCTCAAGGAAAGTTGTTCCGAACATTTCCTTCCAGTTCTTCCAATAACCATCTTCAGGTTCTTCTACCATATCTGCACGGATAAACTCTTCCAGTGTTTTGTAAGGAGCCTTGTTATTCTCATCAAATTCTCCGTAACCTTCCACTGCAGATACATCAGTCGCAGCGATCTCGAAGATCATGTCAAAAAAGTTCTCATAGCACTTCTCAAATTCTTCAGGTGAAAGCTCACCAGCTTTTCTGCCCTTGGGGCTCATCTCTATATTTTCTTTAGTAAGGTTTCTGATAAAAATGTCTCTATTCATGTTATTGTCCTCATCTATTTGCTTTGTGTAATGTTTGTAGTTTCCTGAATTGATGTAGCAAGCTTCATCAATTCGAACCATTAGTCACTCGCTTTGCTCGCGACATGAGGTTTTGTATCAGCGCTTTTACAATTATGATAATATCAGCAGTAGCGCTGTATTCAAATAGAGAGAATCGTTATAACTGAATTATACCTATTTAGTGTTACTCACTTTATCGTAGCAAAAAAGGAGCCTGTATTACAGACTCCTGGTTTCACATTTCAGTCTCATTTATAGCCAAAAGAGATCACATGGCACCTGGCAGCAAAGAAACCGTTAGATTCAGCATATTCAGCATCCAAACCATGATCTTTTATAAATCTTCTTTTCTCTTTTTCAAAGTCATCACTGCTTACGCCAACGAAATCAACATAATCGTTGATTCTCACTCCGATATTATTTAATCCAAGCTTTTCCATAAGCACGGGTGTTTTCATACCAATTTGGTAATCTCTTCCGCCTGTTTTTTCTTCTGATAGCCACCTCTGCCTTAAAAATTCATCGTTTTCAAACGGATCATAAGCTTCGTTATCAATGAAAATACCAGCATTTTCCATACGCCTGCTTGGCTCAATGCATATTACAAGACCTTTCTCTTTTACAGATCCAATCATCTTTTTCAAGATATCTTCTGGTTTTGTAAGATGTCGTAACACAGCCTGGCATATTGCTATATCATATTCAGCAGCAGGCTCATAATCATTTAAATCGGTCACTTCGAAAGAAACTTCCTTTGTGTCTGAGAACATTTCCCGTGCTTCAGCTATAAGATCCTCAGATATATCAACTCCCTTATAAGTGCTCCCTTTAGGAACTAATGGCAATAACATTTGCGCCAGATATCCATACCCACAGCCAAAATCTATAATTCTGACAGGCTTATCTATCTTCCATACACACTTTACAAGAAATTCAAAATAGTCATTATTCCAAAGATTCTGCCTTGTACTATGTAAGTATTCTTTTTCCATTCCCCAATCTTTACTAATGCCTAAACCTGCTGCCATTTTCAATATTCTCCATCCAATGATAATTTGTCGTAATCAGTTACTTAATGAGAATCTGGAAAACTTTATATCTTCAAAAATGTTGTTAAAATTCTTTATCGTTGGAATATGAATTAGCACCGCTTTTCCCTGATATTTTTCAAGTAAATGCCAATAAGCTTCATTACAAAGATAATGTGTCGGTGTTTTTGATATTGTACTTTTTATTCCGTTGGATGATAGTTTTTCAGCAAGAGACTTAAGATCAAGATTAGTAACCAGATGAGTACCATCTTTTTCCGCGCATTGCTCAATGCGAAATGAGCCTATCAGATTTTTATCCACTCCGAAGAGATATACCATATCATAATCTGCAGGGAGCTTATCAATATCTCTCTTTAGCCCAACAAAAGAATTAGTCAGTAGATAGTGCTGCTGTGATAATGCATTTACAAGAATTGATGATGAATTGTTTCGTCCTTTAAAGCCGATGTATGCTTCCCTTGTAGCCATGTAACTCCCCTCATTTTAGCATTTCTTTAAGTTCTGCCCATGAATGAATCTTGGTAACATCATCATGATCAGGCTGTTCAAAATCTACTGCGCCAAGATACCAAACTGAGAACATGCCTGAATTTCTAGCACCAACGACATCACAAGCGTAATTATCTCCAACATACCAGACATCCTTTGGAGCTAGCCCTGCTTTATCAAGAGCAAATTTAAAAATTCGTGGATTAGGCTTTCTGAAAAGATACTCGCTGGTGGCAAGAATAAATTCAAAATGATTATCGGGGAACAACCTGTTGATTCTTTCCTCTACAACAGATCCAGCATAGGTAATATTACTAAGCACAGCGGTTCTAATATTATTCGCCCATAGATAATCAAGAAATTCCTGAATTCCATCAGAGGGTTTTCCTGGAGAAGCAGCATCCCAAAAGATACGATCAATTTCTTCGGCAGAAAGATCAAGCTTAATCCCTTGAGATTCGTAGAGATATTTTGTAAACATGTGGTTTGGAATTTCAACTGTGTTCTCAGCTCTCATAATCGGATCGAAGCGTTTAAGCTCTTTGTTAATAGCTTCAGCTTCTTTTTGAACTTCAGCAGCAGTGAGATTATATTTGTTTTCAATAGCATGGCTGATTACAGACGATGTGCCTTTTACTCCATCGAATCTCTCTTCTGCAACCAGCGTTTGGCCATAATCAAAAAGTATCATCTTAGGCTTATTCATTTGTTAATACTCCCTACACTAAGTCTCTTATTTCAAATACTCCCTGCACTTATCAAAGTGCATTCCAGAGCAGTTATTTACTCTGGCTATTACATCATCTACTTCATCTATTTTGTACCACTTGTGATCATCTACCTCTATAGAATCAGTAAACTCTGCTTTATTTACATAGGCTATGAACCCTATCATGATTAGCTGCTTCGGCTCAAAGTAATAGCTAGAAACATACTGGCATTTTGTAACTATCTGTCCTGTTTCTTCTTTTACTTCTCTGACAACAGCTTCTTCTATGGTCTCTCCCTCGACCATATAGCCCGATACAACTGTCCACTTGTCCTCAGAAATATAGTTCTGTTTTAAGAGAAGTATCTCATTAAATTCGTTTACAACCAGAACTTCAACAACAGGAATGGGATTTCTTCCATAGATTCTTTTACAGGACGGACATATCTTGCAATCGTCATCTCCGCATTTTATATCTTCAAGTTCGTGTCCGCACTCTGCACAATATTTGAAAAGCATTGCTTTTTCCTCCCCCATTTTATGTACGATTTCGACAACTTTCTCATCATAGTTATTAATAATAATAAACGATGCCCTTAGGGCATCGTCAATACTTAAAACATATCAAACTTTCCATTCTTTCTTGCAACTCTTTCAGCAAATCCAAAAATAAAATACGTCAGCAAAGCATATACTGTACCGGTAAGAATCTCTGCCGCAATTAATACATAGAACTCTTTTATATCTCCTTCGAAGAGCTTATCCATAGCTGCGATAGCTTTTGTAAGTGGCATCATCTGTGCAATAACTTGCCCTGCCAACGGAAGATGACTTACCGGAAACTCGGCTCCTGTAAAGATCATAAGCAAATAGCTTACAACGTTTAATATAAGGTGCATACTGTCTGTCATAAGCCCGAATACTGATATAAAAAGTCCAAAGCTTGCAGCAGATATCATTGCAATAATGATCGCCAACGCTACAAGCGGCATATTCACACCTGAAAAATCAACGCCAAACAAAAGGCTTCCAACGACCAATCCGCAAACTGATGAGCATACTGCAAAAAGAGCCGGAAACACACCGCTTGCCAGTATCAGTGACATCTTTGAGCATGGGGATGCGATAATAGACCTAAGCCTCCCACAATATCTCTCATTTACAAACACTCTTCCAAGTCCAAATATACACGCATTTGTGCAGAGCAGGAAAGCATTTCCAATAACCCAGTTAGTCAGGTTAGATGTGTTAAAACTAAAGGTTGCAATAAGGCAGTAAAAGATCAGCGTGATAAGCGGATATCCTATCTGCATAAGGACGAATTCCTCTGCCTCAAATGCTGCACTTCTCCCTTTATGGTAAAGATAAGCCTGGTCCCAGAAACGTCTAATCATTATGCCACCTCCAGTGTTGCTGATATTCGGACATGTCTGTCTATTTTCTTGTAAAGAAGCGCTGAAAATATAGCATAGATAAAAGTAAATCCCATAAGTGCTCCTAATTTTTCAAAGAAAAGTGCAGTGTCCGTTACTCCCCATACAGCCATTCTCATAAGTTCTACTGCATACGTTGGTGACAAAGCATAGCTAATGATCCTGACTCCGGATGGTAATACCGATACAGGAAATACAAAACCGCACAATAGAATTATGGGAATTTCTATACAATTCATATATAGTTCCGTTTTTCTTGATAAAGTCAGGATACAAGCTACCATGGATGAAATCACGATAAAAGAAATGATTGCAGCAAATAAAGCTATAAGAAAATATACAGGACTAACTAACTGCAAAGGTATTCTAAACAGAATCCTTGCAGTGATCAGTGATATCACCATAGTTAGCAGTGACATTAAAGTGTTTCCAATTATTTTCCCCAGGATAATTGCAGGAAAAGTGGCCGGTGCTGCAAAGATAAGCGCCAGTGTCCCACTGAATCTTTCTCTATTAATATCTCCAGCAGATGAAAAACAGATACACCCCCAAAGCCCCATAAGTCCTGCTCCCAATACTACATATGCCATATAATTGGTCTCACCGGAATCTCTATACATTTCGTATAGAAGTATTGTATTGAGTATAGGATTAGCTATCAGACAGAATCTGAACATGGGCCTTGCAAATGACTGTTTCATCTGGACAAGCATAGTACTTATGATCACTCTGATCATGCGGACACCCCCTTTACAAGTTCAACATAAGAATCTTCCAAAGAGGCATAGCTTCCCTTTATGCTCTGTGGGGTTCCTTTTGCAATGACTTTTCCCTTATTTATTATCACCAGACGGTCACACAGTTCCTCTACCTCTGCAAGATTATGTGTAGTCAAAAGAACTGTTTTCCCCTCTTCCTTGAGCTTTCGAATAATATCTCTGAGCATTCTGGCGCCTACAGGGTCAAGGCCAACTGTGGGTTCATCCATAAAGAGGATCTCCGGATCGTTGATAAGTCCTCTTGCTATCTGGAGTCTTTGTATCATTCCCTTTGAATAGGTTTCTGCCAGGTCATCAGCCCTGTCTTTTAGATTTACAAGCTCAAGAATTTTATCAATACGTTCATCCTGCTTCTTCTTCGGGATGAGATACAAATTGGAAAAATACCTGAGGTTATCTCTTGCGGATAGTCTTCTATATACTCCCATCTCTCCCCCGAAGATAAAGTTTATTCTGGATCTGATCTTCTTTTCTTCTCCAAAAGCTTTGTACCCTAAAACCTCGCACTTCCCGGATGTTGGAGCAAGTAGCGTTGTAAGCATTTTTATGGTAGTTGTCTTTCCGGCTCCATTTTGTCCAAGAAGGCCAAAGATCTCTCCTCTTTTGACGTCAAAAGATATTCCATCTACTGCCTTAACAACTTTCTTTTCTCTTCTTAACAGTCCTTTTTTACTGACAAATTCTCTTTTTAAATCTTCAACACATATTACCTGTTCCATAAGTACCCTCCTGTTTGTTCTATATCTATCGAATTAGATTATAATAGAATTATAATAAAAGTCAAATTAAAAAGCGAAGTATTTGATTGATATGTTCCTAGAATCCTGGTCACATATCAATCAAATGCTTCGCTTTAACCTCTTTATTATTCTTTTTAACTTACAAATAGGCTCTCAATTTATTCGTTAAAAAACGAATAATTTCTTATCTGCATTATAGGTCAAAATCTTCTTTGACCATCTTTAATACCTCTTTTAGCCTGTTACTTGATAAACCATAGTATTTAGAGGTCTTTACCGGTTCTTCCGTTATGAGTCCGCTCTCTTTAAGTTCGCTCATATGATGGGATATCGTTGAAGGTGCAAGCTGCATCTGCTTAACGATGTCCTGCCCTTTCATAGGTCCGTTTTTAGATAAGAGCTTAAGTATCTGATATCTTGTCTCATCAGATAATGCCTTAAGTGCTGCGACGGTATCTTTAGTATCCTTTTCCTCTTCTCTGATACTGCAGACAAGAATCTGTTTATTATGCTTTGTTCCATTTTCATAGAATAATCTGAATGATCTTCCGGGTATCAGCAATGAAGGAACAAAATAAAATGTTTCGTATGGCCCGCGGTTTTGAAAAGTCTTTCCCATGATTTTCTGAGATATTTCGAGAGGATCACCTTTTCCTAAAGCTGCAGCCACATTTTTCTTAAATGATTCAAGTTCTCTACTACGCTCATCTATGGCACCCTTTAAAGAAGGTGTATCCATTTCTTTTGCCAGTTCAAAGTACTCTTTAATAAATCGGCTATTATGTCTAATGAATGTTGAAAGCCCCAGATAGCTTGGGCAGCGATCCTGTACCTTTGAATATAATACATCCAGTGCTGCATCGTCGCTAAGCGCATGCAGGATCTCTTTTTGGCTTATCTTGTTATAACTCCATCCTGCCATTCTGAATATTCTTTCATCTTCAGGCATAGACACAAGGTGTTCATAGAATCTTTTTGCAGAAAAAGAGTCATCAAACACATCAAGAAGTATATCGAATAGGTCAAACAGATATAGCTCTTTTACCGCTTCATAAGTTTCAAATAAAAAATGATAACGGCGTCTCCACTCACTTACCTGCTTCTCACCATAGATATTCGAACACTCATTATGCATATCTTCTCCGCCAAGGAGGCTAAAGACTCCAAGGATTGGCTCTATATCAGAAGGATATGCAAATATGCAGTTCTTAGCAATTTCTTCAAATGGCACTTTGATTCCTCCATGTGCTTTTTCTATATTCATCGAAATAGATTATATCATAAACATAACTAGAGCTCGTACCTATTATTTCTCAGTAAAACAATTCAAGAACTCCACAAATAGATTACTGATGCATTCCACAAATATGGATTTTCTGTATAAATGATCCATCTTCTATAGAGGTCTCAGTAAATATGTTATCGTATTTATTCAGAATCACTGACACATTGTATAGACCAATGCCGCGATTGTTTCCCTTTGAAGACACCCCTTTCTTGCACATCTGAGAAACAGACAGCCCATGATCAATATATGAATTCGCGATTATGAAAACAATTCCATTGTCCAGTTTCCCTGAATGGATATTAATAAAAGGATGTGCAGTTTCTACCGCAGCTTCAATAGCATTGTCAAGGTAAATACCAAGTATTCGTGTTATATCTATTGAGTCGATACTAGGGTCACCTATCTCATCAGGAATATCAACAGTAACTTCGATGTTTTTATTAATTGCCAATAAAAGCTTAGAATAGAAAATGCTTTTTATTTCCAGGTTTTTGATTCTGGAAAGATTGGCAAGAGAAGTGTTCTTTTGGGTCAGCTCTTTTGTCAGAGGCATAATGTGATCATGAAAGAAAACATCAAGTTCATCATATCTTTTTTCATCAATAAAAATAGACAACGTTGATAGAATATTAACGTAATCATGCTTAAACGAGCGAAGG
>JAEEGH010015391.1_pt1 | contig 16621 bp, 11 predicted proteins | sample 9134181 | NCBI WGS metagenome assembly JAEEGH01 (sample SAMN16246544, study PRJNA631951) | gut metagenome | biome: gut microbiome; feature: rumen; material: DP-attached | host: Bos | place: Iran: Karaj | collected 2018-10
CCAATAGCCACAACTAAAGAGATGATAATGCTCCCGATTATATTAATGCGTCTTTTCTTTAAATCGACGATAGATTGTTCGTTAATAATTTCCTTCATTATTCTTTAAATGGTTTGATGTTCGCACCATTGACTTTATCAAATAATGAATATTTATCAAGATTAAACACTAAATCTAAGACTTGTCCTTTTTCGACATTGAGTTCGGCGTTTACTTTTGCGATAACATCTTTACCTGCAAAGTTAAGGTGAGCGTAATATTCATTACCTAATAATTCGGCAATGCTAACTTCTAACTTCATATGGTCAGAAGCGTTCTTAATAAGAACGGATGATGTCTTTTCCACGATATCTTCTGGTCTAATACCAAAGAGGATTGGATGGCCATCTTTTGTTTCTAAACAGTTTGTATAGTGAGCGATATTTTCTCTAAGTTTAATAACTTCTGGATCGCTTTCGAGTTCTTGTTCGATGAGCGCTTCATCCACTACTGGGTTAGGATTCTTTTTACTAACTTTGCCCTCTTCATATCTACGAAGTGTTTCTCTAATTTCTTCGATTCTCGCTTCCGCTTTGGCGATTTCTTCTTTATAGAAGTTATCATGTGCAGCGAGCATTTCTTTATCGAGTTTAATAGAAACTACACCACCTAAATCGATGTGGTCTTTATAGAATGTACCATCAATGATGTTCATTGCAGGGCTACCGATAAAGCCAGCGACAAATGTATTTGCAGGATGGTTATAAATAACTTTTGGTGCACCGATTTGTTGGATATAACCTTTGTTCATAACAACAATTCTTGTTGCCATAGTCATAGCTTCAATTTGGTCATGGGTAACGTAAATTGTGGTTGCGCCTAATTCATTATGCAACTTAACGATTTCGCTTCTCATTTGAACACGTAGTTTCGCGTCTAAGTTAGATAATGGTTCATCCATTAAGAACACTTTTGCGTTTCTGACAATTGCTCTACCTAAAGCGACACGTTGGCATTGACCACCAGATAAGGCTTTTGGTTTTCTATCTAAGTATTCAGTGATTTGGAGAATCTCCGCTGCTCTATTCACTCTTTCTTCAATTTCATCTTTTGGAACATGTCTCATTTGTAGACCAAACGCCATGTTGTCATAGACGGTCATGTGAGGATATAAAGCATAGCTTTGGAACACCATCGCAGTGTCTCTATCTTTTGGTTCTAATTCATTTGCGAATTCACCATCGATATATAAATCACCGCCAGTAATTTCTTCTAAACCCGCGATCATTCTTAAGGTTGTTGATTTACCACATCCAGATGGACCAACAAAAACGATAAATTCTCTTTCTTTGATATCTAAATTGAAATCAAAAACCGCTTGAACACGATTTGGATAAATCTTGTTGATATGTTGTAAGGAGATAAAAGAATCGGAAGGAGCGATTTTTTCTTCTCTTAAAGAAGCTCTTTGAGCTTGAATCATCTCTCTATAGACAACTTCTCTTTTCTTAGAAAGGATTTTTTCTTCTTGTTCTTGTTGTCTTTCAAGAGCTTTTCTTTCTTCTCTAGATAACTTAGTTTTCATACTTATTCTCCTTCGTACGTATATACTCTAACATAATCCACGACCATCTCTGCAGACTCGAATGATGCTTCTGGCATATCACCATTCACATAATTACCACTTATCGCTAGGTTTAGTAATAAGTAGAAGTCTTGATCAAATGGAGCGTTTGGATTTGTATCTTTATCCACACTATCTGTGGACCACATTCTTCTTGGGAATTCCTTAATTAATCTATCATCCACATACATGGTAATGGATTCTTCTTGCCAGTCACATTTATAAACATGGAATTCACTAATAGAGGAACGATATTCTCTAGTGTTCATATTGTTATAACCAGTGTCATATGTATGTCCTGACATTGAATAATGAATTGCGCAGCTTGTGCCATATTCACTTCTACCATTGGCTTCCATGATATCAATCTCACCTGAGTGAGGCCAACCACCATAAACGGAATCATTTGGCATCATCCAGAATGCTGGCCACATTGCTCTTTGAGCAGGTAATGAAATCTTAGCTTCCACAATACCATATTTGAATTTCACTCTATTCGCGGTTTTAATTCTCGCGGATGTGAAGTTAAATTCGCCAACTTGTTCTCTTTTGGCAACGATGTGCAAAGCACCATCTTTAACGACTGCGTTTTCTTGCTTGTAGTATTCTACTTCCGCATTACCCCAGCCATTATTACCATTACCGATTTCATATGACCAATCATTAGATAATTTGTCTCCTTCAAATTCATCTTCAAAGAAGAGTTTATATCCATCAGGGATTTTGTTATTTGGTGTACATCCACTAAGTAAGGACGCCATTATTAATAAAGCCACTACTCGTTTCATTATTTAAACACCCTCACATAATCGATTCTCATCGCAGCGCTGACAAAGTTTTCTGGAGGCATTGTCCAGTTATCAAATTGTCCACCGACTGCTAAGTTCAAAATAATATAGAAATCTTGATCAAATGGAGCGGTTGCACTGCTAGAACCTTGTGTGCTCCATTGATTCTTGTTGTTTGTAAAATACATCACATCATCCACATAAAAACTAATTGCGTCTTCTTTCCACTCAACTGCGTATTTATGGAATTCAGTAATATCATGTCCAGATTTTTCGTTTGTGTTATATGTATGGCCACCGGCGTTAGAGAAGTGAATTGCACTGCTAGATGTGTAACGGACTCTACCTCTTGCTTCCATAATGTCAATTTCACCAGAATGAGGCCATCCTCCGTAAACGGAGTTATTAGGCATCATCCAAAATGCTGGCCACATACCATTAACTGCAGGTAAAGCGATTTTGGCTTCCACATAACCATATGTAAATTTGACTTTGTTTTGTGTCTTAATTCTTGTGGATGTGTAATCAAAGTTATCAACTTTTTGTTTCTTTGCGGAGATAGTTAAAACACCGTCACTTACTGTGTCATTACTATTTGTGTAATATTGGGATTCTCCGTTTCCCCATCCCCAATCACCATTACCGATTTCATATGTCCATTTAGAAGTATCTAAAGAGTCACCATTAAATTCATCGGACCAGTAAAGAGTGTTATATCCTTCGGGATAATCAATTGTAGGAGGCACTGGTGTATCAAGATCGAATAAAGTTACATTTTGATATCTCAATGAGATATAAACTTTGTTTTCTGAATCATAGAACTCAAACTTTAATGATGTGTTCTCAATTGGGCTTAATAATGTGAAATAACCTGTGTGAGTAATGTCGAGTTCAGATACTGTAACACCTGTGATATTAAGTTTAGAGAATTCGTGTCCTGGGACATCAAATGGAGAATCATAGTTGCATGTGTAGTTCACTTTTAAATGACGGTTTTCATCAATAAAAGCTGCGGAACTAATTGCAAACTCAATTGCTTCCGGAGTTGGTGTATCATCATCTTCTTTTTCTTCAGGAACAAATTCTTCTTCAGGGAAAAAGGAATAGATGAATTCACATCCAGTTAAAAGGAAGGATGAAAGAAGTATTAATGGAAGAAACTTCTTATTCATCTACTACCTCCATTCTTAAAGCGGAAATCTTACCATTTCTAAGGTCTTCCGCGAGTTGACCTTCAATGGAGTCATATTGTTTACCATCTACATAATAGACGTACTTTTTGTGGTTGTATAAATCAATCCTTTGAGGATTAGAAATAGTCACGATACATTTTGAGAATAATGGGTATGACACTTCGTTATTTTCATCAAAGAATTCTTTGCTTAATTTTGGAGAAGGTGTGAACTTTAAAACACCATCTTCATAAGAGAACGCTCTTTCGCCTAAGAACATGATAAAGAACATGTCTAAGATTTCTGCGTTTGCACCAGTTAATCTAGCGAATTGTCCTTGGCCATGCATTCTTGTGTTTGGATTACATGTTGGAACGATAAAGCTAGAGTTTTCAATTGGGCTTCTGCCATAAACATATGGATCCATGTTATAAACGAAGTTAATCTTCATTTCTTCATAGAAACGTTCATATAATCCCGCTTTTAAAAGGCCTAAGAGATACTTGTAACACATATGTAAGAAGTTGCATTCTCTTTCTAGCCAACCTTTTGTGAAAGCGTGAACTCTACCAATTTCAAACGGAGCATATTCGATATCATCACAGGTCTTATAGAAACCTAATTTTTGATCACGAAGTCCACTCTTATAGATGAGTTGGTAATCTTTTTCACCAAAGAAACCATCACCTAATTTTGCCATTCTTGCGGAGGCTTCTAGGAAGTATGGAATTAATCTTTGTGTGAATTCTAATGGTTTAACAATCTTGTAACCTAAGTGGTTCACCTTATCAGTGACTTCATATTTACTGACATCATTGATGATGTAAGAAGGAATAATTCCACCACCAAGTTTCTTCGCGGCTAATATACCTTTTGCAAGGATTTCTCTCATTTCGTCTAATAAGACTAAGGATTCTTTGATTGTTAATTTCTTGTTGGAGTTAGACGCAGTTAAGTGTGTCTTTCTTCTGAGTTCTTCTCTAGAAGTTGTAACTTTATCCCAATATTCAAAGGATGAAAGTTTTCTATCAAGTAACGCTTTAACGCCATCTCTAACTGCGACATATAAGCCGTATTGTTCATCCATTAAAGCGATATCTCTATTTTCATATGTTTTGAAGTTAGCAATTGCGAAGTCCACTAATCTAAGGAGTTCAATGGATTCACTCATCGCGGATGCGAATAAACCTGGAAGACCATTCATCGCGTCATTCCAGCCTGGTTTTTCACATTCCATTTCAATGCCCATTTGGTGAGCATCTAATGTAGAGAATTTGATTAAGATTAAGTTGAAGATCTTGCTTGCTAAAGAGACTTGGATTTCTTTACCATTTTGGTCTTTCTTCCAAAGTGTTTCTGTACCTTTTAATCCAGCTTTTTCGTTTTCCGCTTTAAGTGCGGCTAAATCAATTGTGCCATATTGTCTAATTTTGTCTTTTGCGACATAACAATATTTCTCACTACGTGGATTAACATAAACAAGTGAGTGGAAGTATTTATAGTCATCCTTAAAGAGGAGTTCTTCCATCTTATCTGGATAGACACTTAAATAGTTTTCGAGTAAGTCGACATTATATGTCCAGTGATCAATCCAATATCCTTCAGAGAAAGATGCGGATATTTCTTGATGACAATTACTTAAGATACTAGCGAACACTTCATCGGTGTTTCTAACATTATTATCTTTTAAAAGTGTGTAGATATTACCTGGTTGGCTACCTTTAGAAACTAAGTCTAAGACTTCGTCTTTAATGGATAAGCCATTTAGGATTGTTTCATCAAAGTTGTCATTTTTCTTAAACACTAATGGTTTAACGGTTAATGGGTTTTGGCCATCCATTTGAATTAAAGAGAAGAAGATTTTGATGTTGTAATCTCTGATTTGGTTAATGAAATATAAGTCACTTCTTCTATTTTGGTTCACATCTCTAAAGTTACCTGGACCAGATGAGAAGTAAGTACTTGGAATATTAAAGGCGTTATAGTCTCTTTCCATATCACCATGCTTACGAGAGAAGATGTAATATGGTTGACCACCTTTTTTATCATCAAGAATGATTGGGAAACCACCTCTTAGGTTGTTATCTAAAAGGGATTGAGAAATGTATTCATCAAATAATGGATTACTTGTCTTTAATCCCTTTGGAAGATAACTCTTCACAAGTTCTTCGGTTTCTTTCACCATTTCCTTACTGGAAGAAACACTAAATTGGCCCACTGCGGCGTTAAATTCATCCAAGGTGTTGAATGAACCATACAAGGAGGAAAACTCGTAAGATTCGCCTGTTTTGAGGTCAAAATCACTAATGGAGAAGGCACATGGGAGATGATTTTCAAGTTGTTGACTCTCTTTTAAGAGTTTGACACCTTTTTCTTGCCATCCCATAGGTCTTCTGAGTGATGTGTTATCTTCAAAGACTTGGTATAGTTCGACAATGTTATCTAAGCGTTTGCCGTTCTTGTCAATTGAGACAAAGCCGTTACCATTATGTGCGAGTTCCACGACTGAGTTATCACCAGTGCTTGTTTTAAACTTCACAAATGGGGCTTTGTTATTTAGATCGATTTCACAATACGCACCCATAAGGGACACCATTTCTTTGTAGCAGAAATTAGAGAGTCCCAATGGGAAGAACACTGGTAAACCATCACATAATTCGTAATGAACTGTTTTATTAGATTTGTTTGTAATCTTAACGTTTCTAATTAAACCAGCATAATTTCTATGACTGACTGTTGAGTATCTAATCTCTACTTTGTAGTCATCACATTCTTCAATAATGGAGAAATTGGATTTATTGATCTTTAAAGTTCTAAGTGTGTCATTTTCACATTCAAAGATGCAGCGGTCCACTCCATCGATTTTTAAGAATGTTCTAAATGATTTAACAGGAATATTTTGGTAAGCAAGTGTCGCGGAGTCAAAAGGAGTAATTGGTGTTTCTTTATTGTTGACACCAAATCCACCCATACATTGACCAACGTTCGCGTAGAATGCCCAAAGGGGCTTTCCATCTTGTCCTGCCATCGCAGGCAAAAAGGAGGAAAACCTCTTCGCGTGTTGATAATCTTCTATAACAAAGGTTGAACCTTCAAAGTAATACTTAACCATAATATTTCTCCAAAGGGTGAGGCGTGGTTAGCCCCACCCTATTTGTTTGTAGTTATTTAGCTATATCGAAACGATTGATATTTTGTTTGAGAGTTGGGAATTTGCCATCAGCGATATTCCAAATCTCTTCACTAAAATTGTAGCTAGCATATGTAGCGGCTTTCTTTAAGTTTGTGCTGCTAAAGACATCACAATTTTCAATTGAACCTAAATCTGAATCACCAGATGTTGGTTTATTAACTGCGGTGTGTGTATGTCCAAATGCGACATCAAATTGTGCGCCATCTTGTGGTGCAACCTTAAATGCGGCACCGACTGAGTTTTGGACTTGTCCCCAGCATTTACCAACGACGGAATAAACACCGTTAGATTCTTTGCCGTTACTATCAGTAATCTTGGTGGTTGTATCTGGAATTTCTTTTGTAACACCAGCAAATCTCCACCAGTTTGCATTGTTATCTGGTGAACCAGCTGGATGATCCCAACCATTGCCATCTTTACCAGCGTAATCTGGACCATAGTCTTCGTAGATTCCGAGGATAGAAACTTGTGTTGTCAAACTGATAACGTTCTTAACGTTGCCGCTACCAGCGACGATACCAAATGCGGCACCTGTATTGCAGTCATCATCATAGAAGTGTGTATCCATCTTCACTTGGCAATTGCTATTGATGAGGATGTTTTCCGCACGACCCATAATGTTACCGGCAACAACACCAACAATTGTTCTACCATGAACTTTGCAATTATCAAAAGCGATGTTACGAACAACACCGGAACTACCAATAACTTGGAAGATACCGATGTTATCACCAGCTTGATGTGCTTCGTTTTCAAACTTTGGATTTCCGGACCAAACATCGTAGTTAGATGGATAATTTTGATCAGAAACGCCTCTTGGGCTATCGGAATATGAACAGGTCACATTCTTAATGGCAAAGCCATCGCCATCTAAAATGCCATGGAAATAGAAGTTTGTTGGATCGGTTTCTTCGAAATATTGACCAATTGGTTCAAAATTATCAATTGAAGAACAATCGATGTCGTTTGCTAAGATGTAATATCCTTCGCAAGCTTTCTTATCGGCACCTATGCCTTGGAAGTCTTCAGCGGTTTTAATGAACTTTGTCGCGTTGAAGATATCGACGGTTTGTTTCTTACCGTCTTTAAATGTTACTGTCGCTGATTTTTCACCAGGACCAGCTTTTCTTAATGCTTCTGCTGAAAGAGTTAAGACTTTTCCGGAATATCCGAATTTGATCTCTTCTCTTCCTAATTTAACTGATTTAACTGAGCCACTTTTTCCTAAGAAAATGTGAGGATTTGATGCGGTTTCGTCAGAGGTGTCAAAGACAATTCTGTCGTAATAGACCTTGTCACCACTTTTCCAAGACATGCCGTTGTTATTGCATGCAGTTAAAGAGGCCAGAAGCAAAAATGGAAATATAGTTAAAGATTTTAATCGTTTCATGTGTGTATAGCCTCCTAATTAAGGATTATTTTGCTGTCCAAGAGAAGTCTTTTAATTCAATGACGTTTGTGGATGATAATTGTGCTGGAACACAGAGTTTTAATGAAGCAACACCATTTGCTTCAACGTTATCATAAGAAACATCTGTCCATGTATCAGCAGTAAGTGTGACATTGACATCTGTTGCTTTTGGATGGTAAACACCAGCAACAGCAACTTTCATTTTGAATGAGACTGTATATGTTGTTCCGAGTGTTAATTCAGAGTTTTTGTAGAAGATTTGTAAACCGAAATCACAGGTACCGGTTGCGGTATATTCGATATGGACCAAGCCTTCTTCAGTATAAGCAGATGGAACTGCCACTGTGGAACCACACCAGTTTTGGTCATTCCAGAAGTAGAATTTATCAAGACCGATTTCATTTTCACCAGCGAAAGTCATATTTGTTCTTGGACCACCGGCTGGGATGATTGCATCATCACCAATTTTGAATAACACTAATGCTGATTCTAAAGAATCATATTTTGCATCGAGTGAGCTCTTAGCGGTGACGGAAACATAGTAGTTACCGTTTGAGGTTGGAAGTTTTGTTAATGCCGCGCCACTTGCGGAAACTGTTTCAGAATCTAAGAGTTCTTTACTTGCGTTGTAGTACTTAACTAAATAGTTAGCAGCACCATCAACAGCGGAGAATGCAATTGTGCTATTTGATGTGTTAACAGAGATTGCACCTGGGATATCTAAGATGCCTTCCCAAGCATATTGACTAATAACGAATGTATTGCTGCCCATTGATGTTGGAACGACTAAAGCAAAGCTTGAAGTTGTGTTATCGCCTTCAACGTATTTAACAGCGATATTATTATCGCCCGCCACTAAATCAACGTATGTACCGTTAATTTTAACTGTACCGGCAACTTGAGAATTAATCTTTGCGGTTAAACGATAGGAAGCGCCTGTATTTAAGGAACCGTTCTTATAGAAGACTTGGAAGCCCCAATCACAGCTGCCTTCAACTGTGTAAGCAAATGTTAATGTGTTTCCAACTTTCTTATGTGTAGAAACTGTGACGTTAGAACCACACCACCATTGGTCAGCCCAATAGATCCATGTGTTGACTGGTTTTGTCGCTTCTTCACCACTATTGATTGTTTCTTCAGTAGCGGCTTCGTTAACGTTAACGACACATTCAGCTGTTCTATTACCGTCTTCTGTTGTGACTGTGACTGTGGATTGTCCTGCTGCTAAAGCAGTAACTAAACCATCATCGACGGAAACAATGCCATCACCTGACGCGGACCAAGTAACATTCTTGTTTGTTGCGTTTTCTGGCAAGACTGTTTCTGTGAGTTGAAGAGTATCGCCGATATCAAGTGTTGCGGTATTTTGGTTTAAAGAAACGCTTTCAACATTAACTGTTGTTGTTTCACCACCGCCATCATCTGGTCTGAACTCTTTGGGACCACATCCAGCGAGTACTAGCATTAGCGCTGCGCTTAATACTAATAATTTTGATTTCATATTTTTTCCTCCTTATTTATGGGATAGGAAATTGATTTTATATAGAAGATTCAAAGAATCTAACTACCCTTTTAATCCACCAACACTGGTATTCTCCATAATGGTCTTTGAGAAGGCCGCGAAGAGAATAAGAATTGGGAGAATAGCAATGATAATCGTTGCAAACATCATCGGATATGAGAGTGTCTGCATCTTTTCAAATAGGAACTGTAAACCAACTGCGAGTGTTGGATATTTTGGTAAATAAATCGCAGGGGTTTGATAATCGTTCCATAAGCCGATTAATTGAATAATAGAAATTGCGATAATTGGACCTTTGGCCATTGGGATGATAATGCGGAAGAAAATGACAAAGTCATTCGCACCGTCAACCTTCGCAGCTTCAACATATGTCCAAGATAAGTTTTTAAAGAATGAATAAAGTAATAAGAAGTTTGCGCCAAAACCACCAGAATAGATGAAGATACAGCCGATGACTGTTCCATCTAAGTGGAGGACGTTTTTCATCATCTGCATTTGTGATGGTAAGGAACCAACGATAGGAACGATGAGTGAGAAGATAACAACTGCAAAGATAACGTTTCTACCGAAGAACTTATATTTCGCCACTACGTATGCTGCGCTTGTGGATGTGAATACTGTTACTAAGGTACCTAATCCAGCGATGATGATTGTCATGCCCAGCATTTCTAAGATGGTCTTATTCTTTGTGGTCGCATCTTTGAATGTGAAAGCATCAACAAAGTTTTGGAATGTAAATGTCTTTGGCCATCCCATCATGTTAAGACCGAACTCACTTGTTTGTTTAAAGGAGTTCATTAAGATCCATGCAAATGGGAAAATGAATGAAACAACAAAGATTGTTAATATAACAAACATGAAGATGAAGAGAGCTTTTGTCGCGCCTTTTCTCTTAAATAAGACATCGTGTTCACGAGTGTACTTGGCTTGACGGAGATCGTCTCTTTTCTTTCTCCAAGCTTTACGGAAGGTATAACCAAATGACGCCATTAGTAGCTAACCTCCCCAAAGAATTTGTTAAGTAATGCACGGACACCAACGATAATTGGTGCACCGATGACTGAATAGAATAAACCTAAAGCGGCAGGTGCGTTTAATGCACGACCACCCTTTGAGGCAAAGTAGATATTTGTGCCGATGGTCCAAGTGGTATTCACCTTAGGTGCTAAGTACCAAGGTTGTAAGAATACGGTGAAGACAGACATCATACCGAAGATGAATAATGTCGTCACTGTGGACCATGTTAATGGAATAACAATTCTAATGAATTCCCAGAAAGATGGAACGCCATCCATCTTGCAGGATTCAAGGATATCTCTTGGGATTCTAGACATACCTGCTGTAAGTAAAATAACGTCATAACCAATACCTGCCCAAACACAGAAGATCCAAATCATTAAAGATGAGCTCTGATGCGTTAAGAATAGGTTTGCGGATTCAATACCCATTGCGTTGAGTAATTGGCCAACAGGACCGTTACTACCTACGGTAATAGAGTAAATTGTGGTTAATATGATTAACGGAATAATACTTGGTAAGAAGAAGATAACTTTGAAAAATCCGCTCGCTAAGATCTTCTTGAAGATGAAGTATGAGAAGAATAAGGAGATTGGTAATGTCACAAAGCAGCTAACGACGAAGAATGCGAGGGATGAGAATAACATTGATTGATAGTTATCAACATCCTTACCAATGTTAGTAAAAATGATTTCGAAGTTCTCGAAGAATCTCGCACCTGTTAACCAGGAGTATGTGCCATTGCGGTTATAAGATTTAAAGGACAAAAGGATGGAGTTAAAGTTAACACCCACCCACATAAGTAAGAAGTGAAGCACGCTATAAGCGAGCATAACAATTACGAAGATTGTACTCGCTTTAATGACGCGTTTTTTTCTTCTTGGACGTCTTGTCGTATTCTGTTGTTCTTCAACAATACGTGTCATATGGCCCTTTCAATATTAATTAGTCGTTTGGTCCAAAGCCTGCTAATCTAACCCAGGAAGCCCAACCATTTTGTGCTGTTTGATATAAAGATTGGCCCACTGCTGTTGATTGATATGCAGTATTGCTTGGAGCGGAGAATGCTTTGGAATAGTAATATGTATTACCAATCCATGGCATGATGGAAGCGCTGTTGATGTATGCAACAGGGTTCATTGAACAAACATTAACGTTTGTGCATTGTGTTAATTTTTCATAAACGGATTTAATGTATGTATCGTTTAATAAATCGCCTAAATCAACGATAGAGTAATCAAATGCTAAGAAAGCACCTCTTGCCTTATCAACGAATGTCTTACAAGCTTCTTTGCCTGCTAAATATCTTAAGAAATCTTTTGCAGCTTCTTTAGAAGAATCTGGAATATTGCTTGGGATAACCATGGAGTCACCGAAACCAACGTTATAGTTATAATCTTGTGCGGTTGCGCTGACTTTTGGAGTTTTCATCATCGCGATATCAAAATCGAGTTCAATACCAGAGTTTTGTTGAATTTCATATTTGGCCCATTGTGCGTATGGAATCATCGCAAGTTGACCACTAGCAAACTTACTATTCACTTGGAATAATTTTTCATCTTGTGGTTTGGAGATGCTAAATGAAGGATGTCCAACAATGAGGTCATACCATTTTTGATATGCTTGAACGAATTCTTTATGGTTATCGCTTGGATCGTAAACTTGGTAACCTGTGGAATATCTTCCATCGTTGCCTAAATATGCTTTGAAATCATCAATAACACCTTTACCACCTAATTGTGCCCACCATTCAAAGACGATGTAGTCCCAATAGTATTCTCTATCAGCACCACTCCAGCCGATTGGTTTAACTTCGACTAAGTCATCTGTTTGAACGTGTGCATCAACGATTGTTTGGCATAATGTCACTAATTCATCATATGTTCCTGGGACATTCCAGCCGTTTTCTTCAAACATTGTTTTGTTATAAATGAAGCCACCTGCACCTTGTGTATAACACACTTTGTAGTAATGGCCATCTTCTAACTTAGAAACTTCTTCTGCACCACCGCATAATCTTTGTTTAAATGTTCTGCCAGTACCTTCGACTTCGCTTTCATATAAATCATCTAAACATTCGAGTTCGCCAGCTTCAGCATATTCTTGCCATCTAATATCATGGGACATGTAGATATCGCTTTCTGGATTTTCAAGTTCGGAGTCCATTCTATCTAAAATGCTTTGGTCAGCGGTCCAGTGAACTTGAACACCTGTCTTTTCTTGATAGTCAGAAGCGACTTTGTCAATCCATTCTGTGCCGTATCCACCATCATAAACGGTGATATAAAGTTCATTTTCTCCTCTTTTATTTGAAGGATCACATGCAGTCAACGCCAAAAAAGCAGATGCCGCAACAAGTGGGAGGATGAAAAATTTCTTGTTCATAAAATTACCTCGTTATGTATTTTGGTTGATTCCCTATTATATAGATTATTTAGGAAATCGTTTTCCTTGATTATATATTACAATGATTAACATAGTTATGCAACACCTATTGTTTACTAAATTGATAAAAGTTTTCTAAAGAAAAGAAAAAACGGTTTTCACCGCTTTCCCCTTTTGCTATATTTTGGCTACTGTTTTACCTTTGAATAGCTCAGCATCGAATTCGACGATTCTTCTTCCACCATTAGGATCTTTAATCGTTTCGATGAGTGTTTTAGCTAAGGCTGTACCAATCTTATTTGTGTCTTGTTTCATCGTACATAATGGATGTGTTAGATACTTAGAGAAGATTGCACCATCGAATCCTGCGACAGAGATATCTTTAGGAACTTTCTTGCCTAATTCTCTTAACTTATGCATACCCACCATCGCTGTAACATCATCAGGATAAATGATTGCGGTTGTATCAGGATAATCTATGATTATCTTTTCAGTAATCGCTTCGGTTTGTTCGATGTTTCCATATGAGATATGAAGGATAGAATGGTCGTTTAATTCTAAACCATGATCCTTCATCGCATTGGTGAAACCTCTAATACGTTTTTCAGTCATAGAGTTCATATCACCAGTAACGAAGATAATGTTCTTATGGCCTGAGTCGATGATGTAAGAAGTTAATTGATATAACGCTCTTCCACCTTTGGTGTAAACAGAGTTAATGTTTTCATCTTCATAGTCGAAGCCGATACAAGGAATTTTACTGTTCATAACTTCTTGCATCTTTGCGTCGTATAAGTTGCCAAAGAGAAGAACTCCACCCACCATTTTTCTTTCACAATCCATAAGGAATGATTTTGGTGTTTGGTTGTTTTGTGTGTCGATAAAGACTAAGTCATAACCATGCTTGGTAATTTCTTTTTGGAAACTAGCAAGAATGTTCATAAATAAATGATTGGATAATGGGGATTCTTTGTCGTTTAAGAAGCCCAAAATACCAATGTTTCTATAGTCACCAGAAGATAAACTGGATGCAGCAAAATTAGGGACATAACCTGTCTCTTCAATTACTTGTCTCACTTTCTTCTTAGTCTCTTCTGGAATAGTTGGGTAATCTTTGATTACTTTTGAGACTGTAGAAGGTGAAACTCCACATCTTTGCGCTATTTCTTTAATGGTAATCATATTGTTCTTAATTTAGGTAAAGCACGGGAGCAATACTACCCCCGTGCTAGTGAGTTTTTGTTATTTGTTATTAGATAGCAACGCCGTTATAAGCAACTGCAACACCAGCGCTGAATTGGATTGTACCTGTGTAGGTAATACCATTCACATCTGGTAAGGACATTGTTAAGACGCCTGTGTCATAAGCAGCACCTGCTAAGATGTAAACTCTTGCAGATTGTGCAGAACCGAGATCATCGGAAATTGTATCAACTGTAACTGTTGTGGATGGTTCAGAAGCATAGGAAACAGTGATTTGGGATTTAATTTGTGAGAATTGTGCCCATGTGTAACCTAATGAACCATAGTTAACCCATGTCCAGATACCAGCACCTAACCAGTGGTTAGCTTGGTTGCCTGTGCCTTCTGTGTACCATGGAATATCGTGTTGAACACCAGATTGTGTAACGGCGATTGTTTTGTCCATTGAGAATGCACCAACGCCTGCGACGTTCATTGTGACTCTTAATGTTGCACTACCTTCAGCAACACCGTGAATTGTTGCAACGTTGTCAACAGAAGTGACTGTAAATACATCTTCATCTAATGATGCGAATGTGAATGCAGCTGTACCTTCTAACCAGGAAGCTTTTGTAGCAGTGATTTCAATATCATCACCTTCATTAACTGAGAATGAAGCAGCGGATAAATGAATTTCTGTATCAAGAACACCGTTGTCGAAGTGCCAAACCGCTCTATAGATTTTATTGTTTGCGTTATCTCTGAAATCAGAAGTAACTGTGAATGCGTTATTTAAACCAACAGCGGAATTCATAACGATATATGCTGTATAGGAATTATCAAATGTATCTTGATAATTAACAAAGTTAACTGCGTTTTGTGTGTTTGGATCAGCAAATTCAACTGTTGTGGTTCTTGTGAAATCATTTAATTGAGCAGCTGTAACACTACCGGTTGAAGGATTGAACATACAGAATAAACCAGCACCTTGAATACGACTTGAATCTAATGTGCTCATTTCAACGATTGTTGCCGCAGCAGCGGTAACTTCGATTTCTAATGAATCTGTGTAGTCATGACCATTAACTGTCATTGTGACTGTGATTGTTGCATTACCTGCAGCAACACCTGTGACAACACCGTATTCATCAACAGTTGCAACATCTTCATCACTGGATGAGAATGCAAATGTTTTTACATCGCTTGGATAGACATCAGAGACGCTTGTAGAAACTGTAGCGGTTTCACCAACACCGACTGTTAATGATGTTTCATTAATATGAACTTCTGGTGTAACTGCTGTACATGCATAATACAAAGTCATTGATGTAAATGAGAAGGAACCGCCTGCGCCTTGTGCGAATTGAAGGCCTCTTCTATCTTTGCCATCAATTGTGCCACCGATTGTTAAATCTAAGTCGGCGGTGACATCTGTGATTGTGTTTTTAACAGCTTGAGTAACTGATTTTTCATATACAACTAAGCCAACTGCTTCGGATTTATCAAATCCACCGATAACCATTCTTGTATAGCCATCACCACGTCTTCCATCAGCAGCATCAGCACCGGAATAACTATTGGTATAAAAGACACCACTAATTGAGACTGTGCTACCAGAAATGGTTGCGCCTTCGTAGTTCCATGTTTCACCACCGACTGAAATGCTTCCGTTACCAGACACTGGGAAATCAGCTGCGGTAATTGTGTAACTACCTTGGTCTGGTTCACCATGAGCGACGAAAGATCTTAAAAAGCCAGAGTTGTTCAAAATCAAAGAACCACTTAAGGCAATTGCTGCAAAACTGAAAAGACCAGTTGTGAGAGCAATTAAAAATTTTCTTTTCATAATAAATTTTCCTCCACGAGAAATATTCGTGTAAAAATCCTACCTACTTTCGAGTATAGGAAATCGTTTTCTTAATTTTATTGTATATAGCAAAAACAGGTTTAGCAAACACTTATTTTTATGAAAGATTTTTTAATATAAAACTGTATATACAGTATGTGGTTGTAATTCTAAAAGCGTTCCTTCTTCGAATGGATGATTAATTGTGTGCACACTATCACTATGGTTATAAATAACACTCACTAATGATTTATCAGGATTCTCATAACTCACTAATTCGATATCAGGATTATCGCTCTTACTATCTATGCGGTATGCACCTGGAACAATATATTTAGAGAAATGAGCAATCGCGTGGAAAGAATACATGAGTTTCATCGTTCCACCTTTTTCAATCATTATTGGTGCTTCACAGAAGTTACCAACATGGTTTGGCCCACCTTTGCTATCTAATGATAAGTTCCAATCAATATAGCCTTCACAATAATGGTTAAAGTCATTA
>JAEEGH010015400.1_pt1 | contig 16617 bp, 11 predicted proteins | sample 9134181 | NCBI WGS metagenome assembly JAEEGH01 (sample SAMN16246544, study PRJNA631951) | gut metagenome | biome: gut microbiome; feature: rumen; material: DP-attached | host: Bos | place: Iran: Karaj | collected 2018-10
GTCACGCGCGAGAACGCCAACATGAATGCCGACACCCCTGCCGGCATGATGATGAAGTTCGCCAGCGAGCCCCCCAAGCCCTTCGTCGATGACTACCTCTTGAGCGAGGAGGCGCGCGAGGCCGTGCGTGGCACCTACCTGCACATCCACGACAAGGACTACTATCCCACCAAGAGCCTCACCTGCGTGCAGCACCCGCTGGACAAGGTGCTTGAACAGGGCTACATGGCAGGCCATGGCGAGTCTCGTCCCGCCAAGCGCATCGAGACGGCAGGTGTCATCGCATGTATCACCATGGAGACGGCCCAGAACGAGATGCATGGCGGTCAGGCCATTCCCGCCTTCGATTTCTACCTGGCACCCTTTGTGCGCCGCACTTTCATCGAGGAGGTGAAGAACCTTGAGGAAATCATGGGCCAGGACTACAGCCGCCTCTATGACGCTAAACTGGACGATTTCATCGAGCGTGAGCTGGACTTCCTTCAAGGCGACGAGCGCATCCTTCAACATGCTGTCAACAAGACGGTTAGGCGCGTTCATCAGGCGATGGAGGCCTTCATCCACAACATGAATTCCATCCACTCGCGTGGCGGCAACCAGGTGGTGTTCAGCTCCATCAATTATGGTACCGACACCAGTGCCGAGGGACGTTGTGTCATCCGCGAACTCTTGAATTCGACCTACGAGGGCGTGGGCAACGGCTCCACAGCCATCTTCCCCATCCAGATCTGGAAAAAGAAAACCGGTGTGAGCTACAAGCCTGGCGACCGCAACTACGACCTCTATCAGCTGGCCTGCAAGGTCACCGCCCGCCGTTTCTTCCCCAATTTCGTCAACCTCGACGCGACCTACAACCAGGACGACCAGTGGCGCCCCGACGATCCCAAGCGCTACGTCCACGAGGTGGCCACCATGGGCTGCCGCACCCGCGTGTTCGAGAACCGCTTCGGCCCGAAGACCTCGATAGGCCGCGGCAATCTCAGTTTCTCGACCATCAATATCGTGAAGCTTGCCATCGAGTGTATGGGCATTGAAGACAAGCAGCAGCGCATCGACCAGTTCTTTGCCAAGCTCGACCACATGCTTGAGGTGACCGCCAAGCAGCTCGACGACCGTTTCCAGTTCCAGAAGACGGCCTTTGTCAAGCAGTTCCCCCTGCTGATGAAGAGCCTGTGGATAGGTGCCGACAAGCTGAATCCCGATGATACCGTGGCTGGCGTCATCAACCAGGGAACGCTCGGCATTGGCTTCATCGGACTGGCCGAATGCCTGGTGGCCCTTATCGGCAAGCACCACGGCGAGTCGGACGAGGCACAGGAGCTGGGCCTCAAGATTGTGGGCTACATGCGCCAGCGCATCAACGACTTCTGCGAGCAGTACCACCACAACTACTCCGTCCTGGCCACACCCGCCGAGGGCCTGAGCGGCAAGTTCACCAAGAAAGACCGCAAGGAGTTCGGCGTCATCCCCGGCGTCACCGACCGTGACTACTACACCAACTCCAACCACGTGCCTGTCTACTACAAGTGCTCTGCCCGTCACAAGGCTGAGATAGAAGCCCCCTACCACAAACTGACGGGCGGCGGTCATATCTTCTACGTCGAGATTGACGGCGATGCCACCCACAATCCGCAGGTCATCATGTCTGTTGTCGACATGATGGACCGCTTGGATATGGGCTACGGTTCGGTGAACCACAACCGCAACCGTTGCATGGACTGCGGCTATGAGAATGCCGCCGACCACCTGGAAAAGTGCCCCAAGTGCGGCTCGACGAACATTGACAAGCTGCAGCGTATCACCGGCTACCTCGTTGGCACCACCGACCGGTGGAACAGCGGCAAGCTGGCCGAGCTGAACGACCGCGTCACCCACATCGACCACGGTTCGCAGGACATGTTTGCCGGCGAGTGAGCAACAAAATAAGAATGGGACACCGAGCGGCGTCCCATTCTTATTTTGGCTTGTAACCTCGTTATTTAACGTACTCCGAGAAGTCGGTGAGGTGCATGTCGCCCTTGCGAGCCAAGGTGTCGTGCATGGCGAAGGCGGCGGTCAGACAGTGGCGGGTGTGTCCGCCGGTGCCTAACTTCAGGTAGTCCCACAGCAACTGCTTGTAGTCGGGGTGTGCGCAGTTCTCGATGATGGTCTGTGCACGCTGCATGGGGCTCTTGCCGCGCAGGTCGGCTACACCCTGCTCTGTCACGATGACGTTCACGTCGTGCTCGCTGGAGTCCTGGTGAGTGACGAACGGCACGACGCTGGAGATGCAGCCGCCCTTGGCCACAGAGGGACAGGTGAAGATGCTAAGGTAGGCGTTGCGGATGAAGTCGCCGCTGCCGCCGATGCCGTTCATCATCTTCGTGCCGCTGATGTGGGTAGAGTTGGCGTTGCCGTAGATGTCAACCTCGATAGCCGTGTTGATGGCGATGACACCCAGACGGCGGATGACTGCCGGGTGGTTCGAGATTTCACTCTGGCGCAGCGTCAGGTGGTTCTTGAAGTAGTCCATGTTGTCGTACACCTGCTTCAGGCACTCGTTCGAGACGGTCAGCGAGCAGGCCGAGGCGTCCTTCACGCGGCCGTTCATCATCATGCCGACCACGGAGTCTTGCAGCACCTCCGTATAGATGTTGAAGTCGGGCACGTGCTTGTCCTCGCCAAGTGCGCCGAGGATGGCGTTGGCCGTCGAGCCTACGCCGCTCTGCAGAGGCAGGAACTCCTTGGGGATACGGCCCTTGTGCAGTTCGTCGACCAGGAACTCGGCGGTGAGGTAGCCGATACGGTCGGTCACAGGGTCGCTGTCCTTGAAGGCACGGGCCTCGTCGGGGATGTTACATTCTACGACACCCACCACCTTCTCTTTGGGAATCGAGACGTAGGGAACGCCGATGCGGTCGCTGACGTTGAAGATGGGAATAGGCTTGCGGTAAGGGGGATCCAGCGGCTCGTAGACGTCGTGGATGTACTTGGCGTCGGGGCTGTGGAACGAGTTCAGTTCGAGGATGACCTTCTTGGCCAGACGGGCAGCCGTGGGGCTGATACCGCCGGCTGCGGTCAGGTAGACGTGATAGTCGTTGCCGCAGTCCTCGATGTCGCAGACCTCAAGGATGGCCCAGTCCACGTCGCCGTAGAAGCCGTAGCGCAACTCCTGTGCCATGTGGCTCAGGTGCAGGTCGTTGTAGGGAATTTCGCCCATGTTGACATGCTTGCGGAAGTCGGGGTTAGTGGTGTAGGGAGCACGGTAGAGGATAGCCTGTGCGTTGGCCAGGTCGCCGTCGGTGCTCTGTCCGGTAGAGGCACCAGTAAAGATGGCCACCTTGAACTCGCGGCCAGCTTCATGCTCGGCCACCGCAATCTTTGCTAACTCCTTGGTTGTTGCCTTGGCCACACCTGCCGGTGTGAAACCACTCATGGCGATGTGTTCGCCATTTTTAATCATTGCTGCTGCCTCAGCAGCGGTCAGTCGTGTGTACATATTTAACTATTTAGGAAATTTTGCGTGCAAAATTACTGCTTTTCGTTGGGATTACAAAACAAATCAGCCATTTTTTGCCATCATGTCGGTTTTATTTCGTAACTTTGCGCTCGATTGTTAATAAAGACGATGAAGAATTACGCTAAACTGCTGAGGCCGTTAGGCTCGGTGCTGGTGAATCTGCTGTTGGCTTACGTGGTCTACTTTGTGGCGCGGATAGCTTTCCTGTTGGAGAATCTCAGCCTGTATCCCGACTTGTCGGCAGCGCATCTGTTGGAGCTGCTGCGGGGCGGACTGACGTTCGATACCTCAGCCATACTCTATACCAATGCCCTCTGGGTGGTCATGGTGCTTTTTCCGCTGCATCTGAAGGAAACGCGGGCTTGGCATCGGGTGTGTCGCTGGACTTTTGTCGTTGTCAACACCTTGTGCTTGGCCGTGAACTTAGGCGACTCCGTCTATTTCAGGTTTGCCACGAGGCGCACGACTACTACCATCTTCCAGGAGTTTGAGAACGAGGGGAACCTGGGTGACATCTTCCTGACCGAGGCCGTCAGCCATTGGTATTTCTTCCTATTGGCGTCAGTGGTGGCCTGGGGACTTTGGCGACTGTACAGGGAGCCGGTGAGGGAACAAAGGCCCTATAAACTGGTGACCTACTATCTGGTGATGACGCTTTCGCTGTTGGCTTTTGCGCCATTCTGCGTGGCAGGCATGCGTGGAGGCTGGACCCGCGATATCCGTCCCATTACTATCTCCAATGCCAATAACTACTGCGACCGGCCGACGGAGGCGGGTATTGTGCTTAACACTCCCTTCTCGCTAATCAGAACCATTGGCAAGAACAATTTCGAGGTGACGGTCTATTTCGACAGCAAGGCTGAATTGGAGTCGGTGTTCAACCCTGTACACTTGCCTGACACCACTTCCCGCACCCCACGTACCAAGAATATAGTCGTTATCATCATCGAGAGTTTCGGACGCGAATACATTGGCATGTACAACCGGCATGTTCCTGGCTACAAAGGCTATACGCCCTTTACAGACTCGCTGTTGGCCAACGGGGCACTGACCTACCGCTATTCCTATTGCAACGGCCGTAAGTCGATTGACGGCATGCCCTCCATTCTGTCGTCGATACCGATGTTTGTCGAACCGTTCTTCCTGTCGCCTTACAGCATCAACCACGTCAGCGGCCTGGCCGACTGCTTGAACCAGAAAGGCTATGAGACGGCCTTCTTCCACGGTGCCGAACGCGGCAGCATGGGCTTTATGGCTTTTGCACGCGCTACCAAATTTAAGGAGTATTATGGCCGTGAGGACTTCGTGGCCGACCACCGCACCCGAGGCGACAAGGACTACGACGGTTGGTGGGGCATCTCCGACGAGCCGTTTATGCAGTATATGTGTATGAAACAGACGGAGATGAAGCAGCCTTTCATGACAGCGTTGTTCACGCTCAGCAGCCATCACCCCTTCCGTGTGCCAGAGTCGTATAAGGATGTGTTCAAGGAGGAGAACCCCGACATGCCCATCTACAAGGTCATCCGATATACCGACATGGCTTTGCAGCACTTCTTTGCTTCGGCCCGTCGGCAGCCGTGGTTCCAAAACACCATCTTCGTCATTACCAGCGACCACACCAACATGACGGCTATTGACGAATACAAGACCGACCTCGGCGGCTTCTGTTCACCCGTCATCTTCTACGACCCATCGGGAGAAATGGGCAGCGGCATGGTCGACGCCATCGCCCAGCAGACGGACATCATGCCCACCATCTTGGAGCATTTGGGCTATGACCAGCCCTATCTCACCTTTGGTAAGGACCTGCTCTCGACACCTGCCGACAGCACCTGGGCGGTGAACTATCTGAACGGCATTTACCAGTACGTCAAGTACGGGCATGTCCTGCAGTTCGACGGCCAGCGTTCACGGGCCGTCTACTCATTGGACGACCGATTGATGAAACACAACCTCATAGGAAAAGTACCGCAGCAGCCGCAGATGGAGCGCGAGCTGAAGGCCATCATCCAGCAGTATATGGAGCGGATGACAGAGAATAGGCTGACGCCTTAATGGCGGAAATCCCTCATCAGCTCATCATAGTCGGTACTTGAGCCGATGATGCGCTTTCTGGTCTTGTCGTATTGTGGCGATAGGATGTTGCGCTTTTCCTGATAATCGGCGATGCTGATGCCGCCGAGATAGAACAGGAGGTGGCACAAGTCACTGCTGATGAAGGGACGGTCGGCCGATGTCGTCACCGCTTCGGCAACGTCAGGATGGCGTACCTTGAAGGTGTCTGTCATATAGAACATCAACGGTATCTCGTATTGATAACGTGCTATTTCGGGTGTTATCGTCCGTTCATTGGTCCGTTCGTATTTGTCGCGCCAGTCATACACTTCTTCACCGTGGTCGGAAAGAAAAATGCCGATTCCATCGGTATTCTTCAGCATTTCGAAGACCGTGCTCACCACTGCATCGTTATATAGCGTCGCATTGTCGTAGTGGGCTGCAATCTCCCGTCCCGTCTGTCCGCCGAACGGCGTTTTCTCGTCGTTGGGAGTGAATTTCGCATACGCCTGCGGATAGCGGTTGTCGTACTTCACGTGCTGGCCTCTCAGGTGGACAATCAGCAGGGTGGGCTGGGCTGTCAGCGAATCAGTTGGCGGCAGCTCACGGAGCAGTTCGCCGTCATAGTCGAAGATGTCGGGGTTGCGGTGGGTGAACTGCAGTTCGGAGAGCCCGTGGTGATTGAAGACGGTGCCGCCGGCAAAGTCCCACATGTCGGTCTGTGCCATTGCAAACTGGTTGGTGTAGAAGTCCACGCAAAAGCCTGCCTTCTTGAACACGGCAGGAAACAGCGTGTGGCGAGTCCACTCGTCGCCGCTTTCTTCGTCCCAAGTGGAGAGCATATACTTGAAGGCGTTCGACGTGAAGTTGAAAGGTGCCACAGCATCCGTATAGACCACCAGATTGCCCTTTTCCTGTTGTTGCATCAGCAGCGGGGTTGTCGGCAGGTAGTCCTTCTCGTAGAGCGGCGTATGGTGCTTGTTGAACGACTCACCGATGACGAGCACAATCAGCGGACAACGGTAGCTGCAACTGTCGACGGTCGTGGCGGCAACTGTCTTTTCCAGTATGTCCAACTCTGCCGAGGTGGCCATGTTGAAGGCGGCTCCGTAGGCCAAACGGACGAAGGGCGTATTCAGGTGGGGGATGAAGCGGGTGTCGTTGCAGACAACCGTGCTGGCACTGCTGAAGCAGCGGTACAGTTTGTAGTAGGCCGACACCTGTCTGATACCCGACCAGGCAACCAGTGCAAAGGCCACAAACGCAAGTGACTTCTTGTACTTGAACGGTTTCCTGCTGAGACGTGCCAGATAGTAGGCGGCTATGCCCGCCAGGATGGTGATGACCACCGCATACCAGGTGCCGGGGTGGGCCAGGGCGGCTTGGATGAACTCTGTGCTCTCCTGAACGTTGGTCTCGAAAAGCAGCAGAATGACATAGATGGTAAAGTTGGAATGATAGAAAAACACCGTGAGCAGTTCGCTGAACAGAATGGCGACCACCGGGATGCTGACCACGATTCCTAACTTGATTTTGTTGAGGAGTCCGGCCAGCAGGCTCAACAGCCAGCAGTCGAAAATGGGCAGCAGGAACGAGAGGAACCAGTCGGTCTCGGTGCCAATCAGGTTGCTTGTTAATGTAATGATATAACACATCAACAACGAGAAAAACAGGAGTGTGCGTGATGCAGACATGGTGCAAAGGTACAAAAAAAAAGTGAAAATGTAATTCTTTTCACTTTTTTTTTGTACCTTTGCCCACGTGAAGAGATTCGTCAGTAAGATACTCGCCTATTGTTGCTTCGCTATCCTATGGATAACGTCTGTGTTTCCTATGCGCGTACATTACTTTTTTAGTGACATCTTCTACTTCTTTATTTACCATGTGGCAGGCTATCGTCGGACTATCGTCCGTCGGAACTTGACCTCTGCCTTCCCGGAGAAGCCAGAGGCGGAAATCCTCAGGATTGAGCATGAATTCTATCACTGGTTCTGCGACTACTTGGTGGAAACAATCAAGCTGATGACTATCAGCGAGGCTGAGATGCGCCGCCGCATGGTGTTCAAGGGAACCGATGCATTAGACCGTCTGCTGGACGAGGGCGTGTCGTGTGGCATCTTGTTAGGCCATTATTGCAACTGGGAGTGGATCAGCACACTGCCTTTGGCTGTCACCCCGAAGGCCATCTGTGCCGAATTGTATCATCCTATAGAGAACCCCGACTTCAACCGGTTATTCCTTCACATACGCCAGCACTTCGGCAGCGTCTGTATTCCGATGGAGGAAACCCTGCGGCACATCGTAAGATACCAGCGTGAGGGGCGTCCGATGATTATCGGCTACATCGCCGATCAGAAGCCCAACTGGCGCAACATCCACCTGTGGACTGATTTCCTGAACCACGAGACACCCGTCTTCACCGGTTCTGAGCGCATTATTAAGCGCACCCGCCAGGCTTTCTTCTATGGCGACGTGCGCCGCATTCGAAGGGGCTATTACGAATGTGAGTTCAAGCTGATAGAGCAGCACACCGAAAATATACCCGACTACCAGCTGACCGAACGCTACATGCAGGAACTGGAGTGCTCTATCCGCCGTGACCCTGCCCTGTGGTTGTGGAGCCATGACCGTTGGTCGCGGACGAAGGAAGAGTTCGACTACCGCTTCTACGTCAAGGATGGCAAGGTTTACGAGAAAGTGACGGAAGAGGAGTATGCCCAGTACAAAGGATGGCGAAGCTATTGGAAACACTAAACGTTGGCACATTGAGCACTGAACTGAGTATCATAGTGCCCGTCTACAATGGCGGCAAGTACCTGCGGCCGTGCCTGGACTCCATTGTGGCTCAGGCCTATAGCAACTGGGAACTGTTGCTGATAGACGATGGCAGCAGCGACGGTTCGGCGGCAGTTTGTGACGAGTATGCTTCCCGCGACAGCCGCATCACCGTGGTACATAAGCTGAACGGCGGTCAGGCTGCGGCCCGCAACGACGGGGTTGCTCTTGCAAAAGGTCGTTACGTATGCTTTGTCGACTGCGACGACTGGTTAGAACCAGCAATGTATGCCACAATGATACAGACATTGGAGCAGCAGCAGGCCGACATTGTCATCTGCGGATACATCGAAGAATATGCGACCCGGCAGAAACACGTCAGTGCCGACGGCGTGCTGACGGTCTATGACGCTCAGGATGCCCTGAAGCTTGTGCTGGAGGGACGCATCGGCAGCTATTTGTGGTCTATGCTGTTTCGGCGCGAAGTGGTACAGGAACCCATGCTCAGCTTGAACCCTTACGAAGACCATGCCACCATCTTCAAGTGGATTTCCCACGCCCGCCGAGTTGTGACTCTGCACCAGGCTTTCTATCATTATCGTCAGTTGCAGACAAGCAGTCTACATTCCTATAATCCCAAGAATGGAAACCATTATTTCCTTGCCATCAAGGAACGCTACTACTACATTGCCGACCACCATCTGCTGCCTGGCTGGGAGGCCGAGAACCGCCGGCTCTATCTGCAGGGCTGTATCAAGCTGACTAAGGACCTGGCCCGCATGCCTGATTACGACAGTCAGCTGGGGGCTATTATCGAGGAGGTCCGTGATGAGTTACGTGGCTTTCTGCCAATAAGCCGTCGTGAAATCGGCACGAAGTATTACACAAGGCTGCGCCTGCTATTGGCCGACATCAACCTCTATGTTCGCCTGCTGAGCCTTTCGTCCGTCTTTGCCATTAGCAAAAAGCGTAAGGACAAAGGACTTGTCTGACTTCAATCACCCCATTGATAATAGTTCATCGTACTGAGAGGTATGGAAACGTATGGTTTAGGGGCAGAAGATGTTGTAACTTTGCTACTGCAATTAGGGCGCCAATACGACGCTTCTAAATTTTGGACGGCAGATGACGGAAGTTTCCCCTACTGAAACCCAGAGTTTCCCCTACTGAAACTCCCGGTTTCCCCTACTGAAAGTCGGAGTCTATCATTTGCGCCATTATGTTTGGGAGTGTTCCTGTCCTTGTGCCTGGCAGGAGAGAATACAAATAATGGAATGACAGATGTACAGATGTGACACAAAAAAAATGAAAAAGTCTCCTGCGTACCTGTGCGCGCATATACGTACGCAGGAAATATTTCTTGGAATTATCTGTATTATCTGTCATCTGTCATGTGATGAAGACACTTTCTCTTCCAACAGTTTTGCCACGACAACGAATTGGTAGTGGGCATCGAGCACGGCGTGGATGAGTCCGGGCATGCCGTCGAGGAAACCGCGCTTCATGATGTAGGACTTGAAGAAACGGAACAGTGGACGGCTGATTAACGCTCCTAAGCCGTAGTTCTTGTGACGGCGACGGGGTACTTCGTAATTAGAATAGGTGTCCGACTTGCGTAGGATGTCCGACACGGAGTCGTTGGCCAAGTGTTCCAAAGCCAGCTCGTGGCGGTTTTTAGGGATACGCTCTATCTTTCCCTCGACCTCTGGCGAACAGTGGATGACGGGAGGCCAGTGGGTGACATCGCGACGGAAGAAACGCAGCACGTAGTCGGGGTATGCCGAGTGAAGGAATCGGCCCATGAAGTAGTTGCGGCGCGGGATGGCTATGCCGTCGGGGCAGTCGGGACGTTGTATCTGCTTGTAGAGATAGTCGTGCAGCTCGGGTGTCACCAGTTCGTCGGCATCGACCACTAACACCCATTCGTGCTGTGCCTCGTGGATGGCAAACTCGCGGGCTGGCTCGACGATGGTGTGTCCAGCCTTGGGGAAGGTTACCACCCGGCAACCGTTGTTGAGCGCTATCTCCACCGTCTGGTCGGTGCTCTCCATATCGCATACCAGCACCTCGTCGAAACCTTTCAGGGCATCGATGACACGCTGCAAATGCAGGGTGGCGTTATAGGTGTTGATGACTGCCGAAATCTTTGACATGGTGCAAAGGTACAAAAAAGAAGTGAAAAGTGAAGAGTGAAAAGTGAAAAATATGCTGCCATAGCTCAAATTTATTTGGCTTTTCTCTCTTTTTTTCGTAACTTTGTCCCCCAAAAGAAGAATAGGATGGATATGAAACAGAAAATCGGCATATTTCTGCGTCACCCGATGCTGCGCGACTATCGGCTGCTCTTTGGGCTCTGGATGCTGTTGGCCGTGGTGGCGGCACTGACGAAGATGCACTCGCACAACAACTTCCTCATTTTCCGTGGTGTGTTCTGGCATACGTGGCAGGAGGTGTCGCTCTTTGCGGAATATCCGCAGGAATACTTCGACGTGAACCACTACGGGCCGTTCTTCTCGATGGTCTTTGCGCCGTTTGCCGTGGTGCCCGAGTGGCTGGGACTTGTGCTGTGGTGCCTGGTTCTCACGCTGTTTCTGTGGTGGGCGGTGCGCCGTTCCTCGATGTCCCGTAGCCAACAGGTGTTCATATTCTGGTTCTGCGCCCATGAACTGCTGACAGCCCTCTTTATGCAGCAGTTCAACATTGCCATTGCGGCTATCATACTCTTGGCTTTCTTCCTCATTGAGCAGGAGCGCGATGCGTCAGCGGCCTTCTTCATCGTCGTGGGTACGCTGGTGAAGCTCTACGGCATTGTGGGACTGGCTTTCTTCCTGTTCTCCCGCCACAAGCTGCGCTTCTTGCTGTCGCTGATGGGGTGGGGGGTAGTGCTCTTTGCGCTGCCCATGCTCATCAGCAGTCCCGAATATATCGTCGGACAGTATCAGGAGTGGTACGAGTGCCTGACGGGCAAAAATGACGACAACATGTTTGCCCTGCACCAGAACATATCGCTGCTCGGCATGGTGCGCAAAATCAGCCAGTGTGCCACCTACAGCGACTTGTGGCTTATAGGTCCCGGCTTGCTGCTGTTCGCCCTGCCTTACCTGCGGCTGTCGCAGTATAAGTATGCGGCTTTCCGGCAGACGCTATTGGCCTCGGTACTGATGTTCGTGGTGCTGTTCTCAACGGGCAGCGAGTCCAGCGGCTATATCATTGCTCTGGTGGGTACGGTGGTGTGGTACACCTGTGTACCTTGGCGGCGTTCGCGCTGGGACGTGGCGCTTATGGTATTGGTCTTTGTGCTTAGCAGCCTGTCGCCCAGCGACCTCTTTCCTGCATACCTTCGCCGGGAATGGGTTCAGCCATACGCCCTGAAAGCACTTCCCGTCACCTTGGTATGGTTGAAACTATGTTATGAAATATGTACGCGAGAGTATGCTCCGAAAGCAACCGTTCGATAAGACTTTTATCACCTTTCTTGTTGTCGGTGTGGTCAACACGCTCTTTGGCACGATTATTATGTTCGTGCTCTACAATGCCTTTGGCTGCAGCTACTGGGTGTCGTCGTTCTGCGACTACTTCTTCGGCAGCATCCTGAGCTATTTCCTCAACAAGCATTTCACCTTCCACTATCAGGGCACCGACTGGCGCAGCATCGTGAAGTTTGCGCTCAACATCATTATCTGCTATCTCATAGCTTACAGTCTGGCATTGCCATTGACCCGTGCAGCTTTGGAGAGCATGCACTGGAGCAAGACGGTAGTCGAAAATGTTGCCATGATTGTTGGCACCGGGCTGTTTATGGTTATCAACTACCTTGGGCAGAAGTTCTTTGCGTTCAAACGCTGAACGTTCAACGTCAAAGCACCTCGGCAATGTGGTACAGGGGGCGGCGTTTCACCTCAGTGTAGATTTTACCGATGTAAACACCCAACAGGCCGATGGCTATCAGCATAAAGCCACCCACAATCCAGACAGAAAGGATGAGTGAAGACCAGCCTGGCACGGCAGTCCCCACGATCAGGGCACGGACAACGTAGATGCCAATGCAAAAGGCGATGAACAGGAATACCCAACCGATGTAGAAGATGGCATACATGGGCTTCACCGAGAAGGCGGTGATGCCATCGAGTGCCAGGCTCAGCATCTTCTTCAGCGTGTATTTCGACTTTCCTGCGTAACGCTCACTGATGACGTCGTCCACGGTGGTCGTCTGTAATCCGATTTGCGGGATGAGGCCCCGCAGGTACAGGTTGTGCTCCTTATAAGTGCTGAGCATATCGAGTGCCCGGCGGCTCATCAGGCGGAAGTCGGCGTGGTTGTAGATGCTTTCCACCCCCATGGCACTCTGTAGCTTGTAGAATGCCATGGCCGACATGCGCTTCATAAGCGGGTCGGCCTGTCTTGACACCTTGACGCCGTAGACAATGTCGTTGCCCTCCTCAAAGTGGCGCACCATCTGAGGGATGCACTCAATGTCGTCCTGCAGGTCGGCATCGATGGTGATGATAGCGTCGGCCCATTCACGGGCAGTCATCATACCCGCCATGATAGCATTCTGATGCCCCACGTTGCGGGCCAAGTTGATGCCGCGAACATACTTGTTCGTGGCGTGCAGTTCCTTGATGAGCTGCCAAGTATGGTCGCGGCTGCCGTCGTTGACAAACACCATCATGGAGTCGCTGGAAATCTGCCCGTCGGCAATCATCTGCTCAAAGAGCGCCGTCAGCCGTTCTACGGAATGGTGTAACACTTCCTCTTCGTTGTAGCAGGGGGATACAGTGGCTATTCGTATCATCGTTTTTACTTATTCACTTTGTCTACAAATTCGTTGAACGTGATAAACTCGTGACCGCGGCCTTTCAGCATCTTGATAAGGCTGTCTAAACGCTCCATCATCTGCTGGCCGCTGTGGTTGCGGATGATGAAGGGCATCTTCAGCTCGGGGTGCTCCTTCAGCTCGTAGAACTCCCACGGATGGAAATAGGTCACGAAGTAGCCGTCGTGGCTCAGGGTGCGGCGCGTCAGCCAGTGGTACAGCCATTGCGGCAGGTTATGGAGCGACAGCCAGAACAGCGGAAACCGCAGCCACGGCGTGACGGAGGCCGGAATCTGCATCACGCCATCTTTCATGAACCAAGTACGCGGCTCGGTCAGGTGCATGTACCGGCCAGGGATGAACGCCGGGTTCAGCGATGAGTTGTAACGGTAGCCCACCCGCCTGATTTCTGACTCCAAGACGGGGAACATCCGGGGTTGTCGGTAGCCGTAAACCGTTCGGCCCGTGATGCGTTCAACGATTTCCTTTGAGCGGGCGAAGTCCGTGTCAGCCGGGCGCCAATGGTCGACACCGTGACAGGCCACCTCATGTCCTTCGTCCATGATGCGCTGCATTACCTCAGGTGCATGTTCGGCAAAGTTACCCGTGCAGAAGAAGGTGGCACGGACGCCGTTGCGCTGAAGCACGTCGAGAATACGGTTGGTGCCTGTAACCGACACTTGCATGCCCTCCTCCAACGAATAGTCTACGCCGTGCTCACGTGGCACGTCGCACTCTTCGGTGTCAAAACTGAGTAGTATCATCATCCTTCGTTTGCAGTCCAATTAGTATACCATGTTACTTGTCGGATAGTTATACCAGTCGAGCGCTTTCTCATGGTCGGACGCCCATTCGCCAAAGGCGTGGCCTTCAGTCATATAGGCACCAAACAAAGCGCCGTTCTTGTAAAAGCCGATATGAACTCCATCCAGCGGATAGCGAAAAGCTCCGGAGGGGACAATCAGTGCCCAGGGCAGAATGAGGGCACTTGTGGGCTGTACGTAGTCGTATAGAACTGTCTCTAAACGTAAACGGTAGGCAGCATGCACTTCCATCATGGCACCGTTATACTCAATTATCGCAAAGGGATCCAGCTGTTCCAACGTGTAATAATCAAGCATAACAGAATCTTTAAACGTAATCTCGTATGAAATCGTTCGGGGACTCATCATTTCATGCTCAGAGCTGGTAGTCTTTGAAACATTGTATTTATATCGCTCAATATAACCTTCAGTGGCATAAGAAGTAGCGCCCGTAGCCCAGTGTGCATCCTCAAAAAGGTTGATGACTGCTGCGTCGTTGTTGCCTTTCATGAGTAGGTCTTCACTTTCTATATATGACATTGAAGTCCGCTTAATACCGTCGTTAAACGTCTCTCCGTCAGTTGTTTTTACTGATACTACGTCATTGTATTTGATGCCTGTCAGTTTAATTGCTGCCGCTATTTGTCGCAAAGAACCAACGGCTGCCAATGTAACGTTGAGTGTAATCTGGTTGACGGCCGTCCGTTCCTGAGAAATACGAAGCACCAAGTCATTATAGTCGTAATCGCCTGGTTCTGGCATTTCGTCCTCAAAGCAGTAAGAAAAGGCCTGAAGTCCTATCAGGCGGCTGTCTACTTTTGCTTTCGTCGCCAATGGCTGCAAGAAGCTGATGTTGCGGTTGGTCGACGGATTGAACGCCACAATAGTATAAGCTCCGTCCCTGTCAACCAGTGCAGCATAAAAATGGGAAAGAATGGCAGGCGATACAAAAGAAAAGAACTTTTTTTCACCCTTTTTCTCATTGTCAGTAACAAAATACTCACCTAAGACGGTCGCACTCTCACCGTTGGCAGGATTTGCGCTTAATACCAACAAGCGCTCAACGTCTTGAGCCGTTTCCGGGATAGAAGCCGTCATATAATAGGTGGTAGTCAGCGTCCACGTATGAGCTTCGTCAATCTTCTCTACAGGTTGTTCCCGTTCAACAATATCTTTATAATCATCTTCGTCGAACACATCCTTGTTATTGCATGAAGTTACCAACAATGCAAGCAAAAGAACGACATATCCAAAAATTCTTTTTGTCTTGTTCATCATCCTCTTTTATTCTGTTGAGTGGTCAAAATTACAAAAATATCCCAACAATAGTAGAATATTTCTACCCGTTTTAAGATTTTTAACTGAATAGATATACTACTTATGGAAAATTATACTAATTTTGCACCATAAATTCGAATTTCAACAAAGTTACGTAACACATGAAGAGGTATTTATTAAGAGGAGCTACAGCGCTCGTCCTCGGTGGATTTATAGCAGCTTGCTCACATGATGACATTGACTACTCGCCTATCGTAGACGGCAAGTTGAAGGCATATCAGGAAGTCTTCGTGGATGCCTATGGACAGATTGACCCTAACCAGAATTGGGGATTTGGAACTGTGGCTGGTGTTAATAACAGTCGCCTAACGCGTGCCACGATGCCTGACGCACCAACCTTCCGCGACACGAATCCCATTGTTAGACCTACAATGCCGAGCTACAGCAACACGCTTCCTACGGATGCCAAGTATGCAAAAGACTATCAGAACTACCAGGCAGGCGATGTTATTTACATCAATGCCGAGTATTCGTCGCTGAACAACCCGCAGAACACAGACAACCTGACCATCTATGCTGACGGCAACGTCACATACGACGGCGCGACCAACCAGAATGGCAATGGTACCAAGATCTGCGTTACGCAGGGTTCTACACTCGTGTTGAAGCAGGTGTACAACAACCTGACGGTCTACCTGGCTCCTAATGCCACGCTTGATCTTACGCAGGTGAATGGTACGGCGACTTTCCAGAACTCGCATGCCGCGATATTCCTGAACAGCGGCAGTCAGGTGAAGGCTGGTAGCCTGAAGTTCACGGGTAGCACAAAGGTGCTGAATGCCGGTGGCACCATCACGGCAAATGAACTCACACTGGATGAGGGCAACACGCTGTGGAACGAAGGAACCGTCAGCGTCACCAATGCCCTGACCTGCAGCAACACAGGCGACTTTGTTTACAATGCTGGCGGCAAAACCATCACCGCCGGAAGGGTTGACCTGATAAACAATGACGCCTTGCTGTATAATGATGGTACGGTGACGGTGGACGATGAAATAAAACTCCATAATTCTATAGCAGAAATTGTGAACAACGGCACGCTGAGCGGTGCAGCACTGAATATGGCAGCTGGTGGCAAGATGCACAATGTGGGCACCACCACCATATCGGGCAAGACCGACTTGACGAACAGCAACAGCCAGTGGCAGAACGACGGCCAGTACACTTCAGGTAGTTTTGACATCGATAACTATTCGAAGCAGAACTATAACAATTGTCGTCTGACGGTGATAGGTAACTTCTACCTGAACCTGGGTGAGTTCGTACTGAACGCTGATGCATCGGTGGTTACTGGTTCGTTCACGTGGGTGAATACATCGAACTTCTGG
>JAEEGH010015401.1_pt1 | contig 16616 bp, 14 predicted proteins | sample 9134181 | NCBI WGS metagenome assembly JAEEGH01 (sample SAMN16246544, study PRJNA631951) | gut metagenome | biome: gut microbiome; feature: rumen; material: DP-attached | host: Bos | place: Iran: Karaj | collected 2018-10
ACGGGCACGATTGCTTCCGTGCCGAAGTTTGACAACCACACCAGCATTACGATTCGCCTTCGCAACGGAGCCATCGGGACCATCGCAGCTTCCTGGGCCTGTGACATTCCGACCTGCTCCCGTGCCTACATCGGCACAAAAGGATCCATCTTTCTCACCGGGGAAGGCATGTTCGAGTTCACGAAACTTACCTGGAAGACTGAGGATATGCCATACGCTGAGACCCTGACCTTCAACGACAGCTATGACCGCGCCACCGGCGATGTGATCTTCTACGCGCACGAAGCCTTCCAGAAGGCCATGCGCGAGGGTACGGAGTTTGAGACCCCGCTTGCAGACGGCATCTCCGCGCTGATCTACTCCCTGGCTGCGAAAAAATCCTCGGAAGAGCAGATTACCGTCAGAGTGCCCGACTGGGGCGAAGTTTGAGTGAAACAAAAACAGAAAACCCGGCAGGCTGCTGATGATTCAGCGGCCTGCCGGGTTCCTTTAATATAGTATTATGCGTTTCAGATATGAAGATTAAAAACCCAGATCCTCGTCGATGAGAACCAGCTCGTATTTTGCTGCGTTCATGGGGCGGAACATAATGACCTGCATCACGCAGCAGCCGCGGGCGGGAGAGCGGCAGTCCCAGCACTGGCCGGTGGTGTTGCATGGGCGCTCCCCGGGCATTTTCGGGACGTTTGCAGGCGCGGCGACCTTGCGGGCGCGCTCTATGGCACTGCTCAGGTCAGGACAGACCTTCTTGGTGCTGGCCAGCAGGAATACCCGTTTTCCCATGACATAGGTCAGCGCGGCGACGCGGTTCCCGCGGCCATCGATGTTCACGAGTTCTCCGGTTTCCGAAATGCCGTTCACACTGGAGAGGTAAACTTCGGCCTGCTCGGCGGCACGGTAGACTTCCGGCTTTGCGCCGTCCTTCCAGTGCCAGTGGACCTCGTTGGTTTTGCAGAGTTCGTCGTACAGATTAAGGGCGTCCACGGTTTTGCTTCCTCCGATACCGACGGTGGTGTTCTGCACCTGCTCCAGCACATGCTGTTTCGCCTCTTCGGCGGAGCGGGCATAGAAAAACTCCATCCCGCGCGCGGTAACATTCTTCTTCAGCTTTTCCAGATCCATTTGTTTTCACGCTCCCTGATTTTGATTGATGACATCTGTAATAATTAAGTTGGTACCCTCCACCCGGAAGCGGATGTCCAGCCCGGCGAATGCCATACCGTAGATGCGTTCCGGGTCGTCCTGATAACGCGGCCGCGGATCGTGCGCGAGGACCGAAAGAAGCCCCGCGCGCTTTTCCTCCGGAACCGCGTTCAGCAGTTGTTCCGGAAAAACCACGGCCAGTACCCGGCCTTCGTCCGGGGCAAAGCCGCCTGCGGCGTCCGGAATGCTGTCAGCATAGGGAATGTAGGGTTTGATATCGTAGATCGGAGTGCCGTCCATCAGGTCGGCTCCGGCAACCAGAAGTGTGGTGCCGAGCATAGGCTCTTTCTTCAGGGAAAGCAGCCGCACACAGGAAAGCCCGAGACCGTTCGGCCGGAACGGCGAACGGGTTGCAAAGACCCCCATCCGCACATTGCCGCCCAGACGCGGAGGGCGTACGGTAGGCGTCCACGGGCTCCCGGCGTTTTCCGAAAAGCCCCAGATCAGCCAAAGGTGTGAAAACCCTTCGATTCCGCGCAGGGCGTCATCCACACGGAATTCAGGCTCAAACACGACAGTTCCCTGAAGCGCATCCGCTATACCGGCCTGGCGCGGGATCCCGAACTTGGTCGGGAAATCCGTCCGGATATGCGCGATGGGAACAATGCGAAGTTCTTCGGCCACCGGAACTCAGACCTCGGCGGAACAGGCACGCTCGATTTCGGCCCGGTAGACATCAAAGGTTCCGGAATCAAAAAGCACCCACATGATTTGGTCCAGCGCTTCCGGATTCTGCGTCACGAACTCCCGCGCGGTCCATACGGCGATTTCCGCCGCCTCCTGCAGCGGGAAGTGGTAGACTCCGGTGGAAATCGACGGGAACGCGACGCTGCGGATGCCGTGTTCCATGCAGAGTTGCAGGCTGGTGTAGTAGCAGGAAGCCAGCAGTTCCCGTTCGTCATGATCGCCGCCCTTCCAGCGCGGACCAGGGGTGTGGATGACATAGTCGCAGGGAAGGCGGTATGCCTTTGTGATTTTTGCATCTCCGGTTTCACAGCCGTGAAGGCCGCGGCATTCTTCCAGCAGTTCCGGCCCGGCGGCCCGGTGAATGGCGCCGTCGACCCCGCCGCCGCCGAGAAGGCTGGTGTTGGCGGCGTTGACAATGGCCTGCACGCCGTGGTTTTTGGTGATGTCACCCTGCACGGCGAGAAATTCGGTATTTTCCCAGTTCATGGATGGTTCCTCTTTCAGAATCCGGATTCCGGTTCCCCTGCCGTCGCTCTATATGCGGCAGGAAGCAACCGTATTGCCATTGTATCATATGAACGAAAGCACGTAAAGAACCATGGATAAAAACGGATAATACGGGGAATTTTCGGGGAATGTTGAAATATTTGTTGCATTTGGAACTTCCGAGTGATATCATGCGAACATAATTCAATACCATTGATGCTTCCGGAATCCCCGTTGTGAGACCGGAGGCGGAGGAACTCTGGAGAATCCCTTTTTGGGTGCCGAAGGTGCAAGGCGTCAAGCCGAATCTCTCAGGCAAAAGGACAGAGCGGAAGAATCAGGCTGCTGCAGATGCAGAGCCGGCGATAATCCGGAGTTGCTCAAAAGGGCAGCTCTTTTTTTGTGGTGTTGGAAGAAAACAGAGAAAAGGATGGAGAAACATGGAAAACTTTATTGCAAAAGTGGAAGCCGTCAACGGCGCGGTCAACAGCTTTGCCTGGGGCCCGCTGATGCTGCTCCTGCTGGTCGGCACCGGCGTTTTCCTGACCGTTAAGGTCAAATGGCTGCAGGTCACGCACTTCGGCAGGATTCTGAAGAACACGGTCGGAACACTGTTTAAGAAAAAGGCAAAGACGGACCACGGCGCGAACATTTCACCCTTCCAGGCTGTTTCGACCGCCCTTGCCGGCACGGTCGGCACCGGCAATATCGCGGGCGTGACGGGCGCCATCTTCACCGGCGGCGCTGGCGCGGTGTTCTGGATGTGGGTTGCTGCCTTCTTCGGCATGGTGACCAAGTACGCCGAAATCGTCCTTGCCATGAAGTACCGCATCAAGGATGAGAACGGCGTCTACCACGGCGGCCCGATGTACTATATTGAAAACGGAATCGGGAAAAAATGGAAGTGGCTGGCAATTGTCTTCTGTCTACTGGGCGGCCTTGCCTCCTTCGGTATCGGCAACATTGCCCAGAGCAGTGAGATCTCCGGCGCGCTGGGAGACCTGTTCCACTTCCCGCCGGTGCTGTCCGGCCTCCTGATCGCGTTTGTGGTTGCACTGGTCACTCTGGGCGGCATCAAGCGCATCGGCAAAGTCACCGAGCTTCTCGTTCCCTTCATGTCGGTGTTCTACATTCTGGCCGGTATCATCCTGATCATCATGCGCATCGGCCAGGTCCCGGCAGTGTTTGGCAGGATTCTTGCCGGTGCCTTCTCCTTCAAGAGTGTCGGCGGCGGCCTCTTTGGTTATACCATCATGATGGCGATGAAGCAGGGCTTCGCCCGCGGCGTTTTCTCCAATGAAGCCGGTCTCGGTTCTGCGCCGATTGCGCATGCCGCCTCCTCCACCGAAGAACCCTGCGAACAGGCCGTCTGGGGTGTGTTCGAGGTGTTCATCGACACGATCGTCATCTGCAGCATCACCGCGTTTGCCGTGCTGCTGTCCGGCATCCTGAATGCCGACGGAGGCCTCTCGGCCTATGCCTCCAAAGGCGCCGCAGCCGCAGCCGCATTCAATACCATTCTCCCCGGTACGCTGGGCGGCAAAATCATTGAACTGAGCTTGCTGTTCTTTGCCCTGTCCACCATTCTCTCCTGGGCCTACTACGGCGAGAACTGCTGGGGATATCTGACAAAGAACAACAAGACCTTCCTGCTGGTGTATAAGATCATCTTTGCCTTGGTCTGCGTGGTCGGCGCGGTGGGCTCCGGCACGCTGATGTGGGATATTGCCGATACCCTGAACGGTCTGATGGCTATCCCGAACCTGATTGCGCTGCTGATGCTTTCCGGCGTTGTGGCAAAGATTACGAGAGACTACTTTGCGGATCATATGCTGAAAAAGTAACCGGTCAGGCATAGAAACAGTCCGGTGAAACAGCAGAGAACCCCATAAAGAAAACCCCGCCGCAGACGAAATCCTGTTCCGAACAGAGTTCCGTTTCGCGGCGGGGATATTTTTGGGAAGGCTCTTTTTTTGTTGACAAGGACCTGCGGGATTTCTATACTATGAGACAGATGCAAACCAAGGAGGCGTTCCCATGCTGATTGTTCCGGCAGTCCTGCTCTCGACGGCGATCTTTCTGGCAATGTTGATGAATCTTGCCCTGAAACCGGCGTTTTCTTCAAAAATCACCGCGGCCTGTATGGTCTTCAGCATTATCGGCGGCCTGATCTTTTACGGGGTCGGGTTTGCGGAAACAACGGGCAATCTGCTGCTTACGATTGTCCGGACGCCGTTCTGTGTTACCCGCATGTTCCTTGGTCTTCATGAATACGGGTCTGTTGCGGAATCGTCTCTGCTGTCCACAACGCTTGGCGTTGGTCTGTTCTGGGTTGTGCATGTTTCCGCATTCTATTCCATGACCAGTGCCGTGCTGAACACGCTTGGAGCTGCCGCGCTGCGTCAGCTGCGTATGCTGCTCTCCCGCCGCGGAGATCTGACTTTAATCTACGGCCTCAATGACCGCAGCAAGGCCATCGGCAGGGAGTGCCTTTCGGACCGGGGCACCGCGGTGGTCTTTGTGGCGGAACAGGCGGCGGAAAGCGTCATCGGCGAGTTGAATGATATGGGCATGTCCGCCATTGTCGGTTCGGATGCGGTGTCGTCGGAGAATTCGACGATCAAGAAGCTGCATCTGAAGAACCGGACTGTGACAGTCTATGCCCTGGATGACGATCCGGACAAGGATCTGCAGTATGCCCTCCGTCTCCGGGACGCTTTGAAATGCGCAGGGGTGCCCCCTGAGAAAACGCGGCTCACCCTGCCCGGTACGGAAGACATCATTGCCTCCATGCTCCAGGTATCCGAAGACCAGTACGGATTCGGCTATGTAAACGTCTATAACCCGGCGGAACTGGCGGCGCGTGCGCTGATCCGCACCTGCCCGCCATGGGACCAGGTTTCTTTCTGGGAAGACGGACACGCGAAGGAAGACTTTTCCTGCATCATTGTGGGCTTCGGCAGTCACGGTCAGGAGGCACTGAAGCAGCTGGTTATGAACTCCCAGTTTGCCGGAAGCAGCTTTCACGCGGTGGTCTACTCCCTGCGGAACAAGCTGGAAGCAGGCTACCTGCTGACAGACTGCCCGGAACTGCAGAAACAGTACGACATTACGGGTGTGCTCGGCGACGGCCGCGGCAAAGAGTTCTACGAGTATGTCGCAGAACATCTGTCCACCTTGAAAATGATTGTCATCTGCACAGGCAACGACGCTATGAACCGCGAGATTTCTGATAACCTGATGCTGTTTCTCCATCGCCGGCACGCAGAAAACATTTGTGTGGTACAGTGCGGAAAAGAAGGCGTCCGCTACCAGTCAGCCATCGGAAACCCCATTATCAGTACAAAAATCTATACCCGCGCGTTTCTCTCCGCGGAAGAAGCGGATCGAGATGCGATTCTCCTGAACAGCACATACGATACTTCCGACCGGTCTGACTGGGAAAAGTGGGTCGCCTGCGACAGCTTCAGCAAAATGTCGTCCCGGGCTTCTGCGGAATTCCTGCCGGCATTTGTCCGGATTTCGGGCAGCAGCAGGGAAGCCATACAAAAGGGTGAGTGGAACCTGACTCCGGAACTCCAGCAGGTTCTCGGAGAGACCGAGCATCTCCGCTGGTGTGCCTTCCATTATGCAATGGGGTATACTACCATGAGTCCGGAACAGTTCCAGTCAAACGCCGAGACCTGGGCGCGCCTTCAGAAAGAGGGCAGCAGCAAAAAGATCAAAACCGCAAAGGACGCACACGCGAGGCGGCATGCCTGTCTGGTTCCCTGGGCTGACCTGGACGCGCTCTCCGAAAAGGAAAACCAGCTGACCGGCCGGAATGTGGATTATAAGCAGATCGACATCAATAATGTTCTTGCGCTGCCGCGTCTGCTGCAGGAACAGGAACAGGCAAACCGGAAAGCGGCGAAGGCATAAACACAACGGGCCTTCGAAAAAGGGTTTGGGGAAGGAGAGAAACCGGTGAACAGACAGAACAACAGGCCGAAAAAGACTTCAGCCTGGCCGATCATCGTGATACTGATTGCCATGGTCGCTGCGAATATCGGAGAGCTTGACGGCAAACTTGACGGTACTCTCCTGGTGTTTATTTTGTCGGTTATTGTCATCATCGCCTCAGTTGCACTGGGACTGCGCCTTCGCATGAAGCTCGGAGGCAGGTCGAAAAGCGGCTCCGGCGCGCGGGACGGCGGACGGGCGCGCAACATCCGGGAGCTGGATGCGTCCTCCATGCAGTCTGCGATTCACCGGTTTGACCCGCGCAGCAAAAGCTTTGTGAAGCCGGATGCACCCTGCATCGTCTGCGAGCACACCGGGGAAGACCATCTGGAACGGGACAAGCGGAACCGCATTCGCCAGCTGGATGACTGGCTGAAAACCGGCCTGATCGACCGGAGCGAATACCGCGTCCTGAAAGACCGGTTTGAGCGGGACCTGTAAAGAACACAGAAAACGGATTAAATCGAAGTCAATAAAAAGCCCGGCCGGAATCCCTGAGAGGACTCCGGCCGGGCTTTCTGTGATGGCGTAGATTGCTCAGACAGCGCCGGGCTTGCCGAGCATGCGGAACATATTCTTTTTGTAGGCTTCGACGCCGGGCTGGTCAAAGGGGTTGACGCCGGACATGTACCCGGAAAGCGCGCAGGCAAGTTCAAAGAACCCGACCAGTTCGGCGAGGCCTTCCTCATCCCGGGCAGAGCAGTTGATGACCAGGTTTGGAACGCCGCCCTCGATATGGGCTTCCTTGACAGCATCGGCGGCGACCATGCAGATATCCGCCAGATCGCGCCCGGAAATGTAGTTCAGGCCGTCGGCGTTGTCTTCTGAGTCCGGAACCAGATAGGAATGGCGGGAATGGTTAAAGCGCACGATCGACTCCATCAGGTTGCGCGGGCCTTCCTGAATGTACTGGCCCATGGAGTGCAGGTCGGCCGTAAACTCCACTGAGGCGGGAAGGATGCCCTTGTTGTCCTTGCCCTCGCTCTCGCCGTAGAGCTGCTTCCACCACTCGGCCATAAAGCGGAAGCTCGGTTCATAGCAGCCGAGAATTTCCACATCATAACCCTTGCTGTAAAGGTTCTGCCGCGCGGCGGCATACTGCCAGGCGGGGTTTTCTTCGCTGCGCAGATCCAGCGCCTCAAACTCGCGGATGGCGGCCGTAATGACCCGGCGTACGTCGATGCCGGCCACGGCCATCGGCAGCAGGCCCACTGCAGAGAACACGCTGAAGCGTCCGCCGACGTCGTCGGGAACCACAAAACTCTCCCAGCCGTTTGCATCGGCGAGGGTCTTCAGCACGCCGCGCCTGGCGTCGGTTGTTGCAAAAATATGGTCTCCGGCATCTTCACCGTACTTCTTTTCCAGAAGTTCCCTGAAAATACGAAACGCGATGGCAGGTTCCAGCGTCGTGCCGGATTTGGAAATGACGTTCACGTCAAAGTCCCGGCCGCCCAGTTTTTCCAAAGTGTCGCAGAACGCGTCGGCAGAAAGTCCGTTTCCGACAAAGAACACTTCCGGATCACCGCGGCCGGGAACGGGGCGCAGCAGCTCAATCGCACCGCGGGCACCCAGGTAGGAACCGCCGATGCCGATGACGACGAGCGCCTTGGAGCGGGAACGGATTTTGTCAGCAGCGGCAATGATGCGGTCCAGTTCCGTATCCTTGACGGTTTTCGGCAGATGCAGCCAGCCGGTAAAGTCTGCGCCGAGACCGCTGCCGGAGGTAAGCACCTCATGCGCACGTGCCACAGCGGCAAAGTCCGGACCGGCTTTGGTAAAGAAGCGCTTTGCACCGGATAAATCCACTTTTATCATAAAATGAGCCTCCTAAACGATTACGATGCTCCTATTATATCTGTTTTTCGAGGGAAATCAACAGAAATTATCCGCACGGAACGGTTTACAGAATATCGCATAAAAATTTGTCATTTATGAATAAACGGTTTCAAAATAGCAAAATAATGTCCATATCGTGGGAGTTATCGACTTTTTGAACCGTTTTTTCGACAGGTGAAAATGAATATAACCAATGCATCAGGTAACATAATCTGATACGGTCAGCCTTCTTTTCCTGTTGACAAATTCGGAGCGGAGATTTACAATAACAACTGTAAAATCAATATGGGCGCTGGGTTTTCCCGGCTGAGATGGAGTAATGGAGCTCCAACACCATGGAACCTGATCCGGGTAATTCCGGCGTAGGAAAGCGAAACTGCTTGTCGTCAGGCTCATGGTTGAGCCTGATTTTTCACTTTCCACGGAAAATGAAAGGGAGGTAAACATGAAAAATTCCAAATTCACACTCCGCGCACTCACTGAGGGGGCCATTATGGTTGCTGTCGCCCAGATTCTGAGCATGATCAAGCTTTGGGAAATGCCTTGGGGCGGAAGCGTTACACTCGCCATGATTCCCATTCTGCTTTATGCTGTCCGTTGGGGCCTGGGGCCCGGCCTGCTCGCCGGTTTTGTCTTTGGCGTGCTGCAGTTCACCTTTGACGGCGGCTTTGCCATCGGATGGCAATCTATTATCGGAGACTATCTGCTTGCATTCACGGTTCTCGGTCTTGGTGGTTTAATGCACAATAAAAAGAATGGTATCTTTACTGGTACAATCATCGGCAGCCTTGCCCGTTTCCTTGTTCACTATGTGGTTGGTGCAACGGTCTGGGCGGCGTATATGCCGGATGAATTCTTTGGTATGAGTATGCACAGCCCGTGGTTCTATTCTCTGCTTTACAATCTGGCCTACATGCTGCCGAATATCATTATTTGCCTGGTAGTATTTGCGGCGATCTATCGTCCGTTGGGCAAATATCTCCGCGGAGAGGACCTGAAGAAGGCTTGATTCCTTTATATCGCAAAACAATAAAAACCTGCAGGGCGGGCTTATTGAAGCTCGCCCTGCAGATTTTCTTCTGCGGCTGCGGTGATTCGGACGTCCCGCAGCTGCCCGCGCAGTCCCTGCTCCGGCACCAGAACCCGCAGATAGGTGTCGCTGTGGCCGACGCAGCCGCCGTCTTCCTCGCTTTCAAACAGGACCTGCAGAATCTGCCCGACGCTTGCTTCCCGGAACGCACGTCCGGTCTCTTCCGAAACCGCCTTCGCTTCATGCGCGCGGCGGTTTTTTACTGCATGCGTAAGCTGACCGGGCAGGCGGTCAGCCGGGGTGCCGGGGCGGCGGGAGTAGGGAAAAACATGGAGCTCAGAGAAGGCGCAATGCCGCAGAAAATCCAGCGTTGCGGTGTGATCTTCTTCCGTCTCTCCGGGGAATCCGGTAATCAGATCACCGGTCAGGGCGCAGCCCGGGAAATACCGCCGCAGGAGCTCAACCCGCGCCAGAAAGAATGCCGTGTCATATTTGCGGTTCATGGCTTTCAGTGTGCGGTCGCAGCCGGATTGCAGCGAGAGGTGGAAGTGCCGGCAGACTTTTCCGGTTGCGGCGAGGCGGCGGCAGAAGTCCTCGGTGATGACGGTCGGTTCCAGGGAACCGAGCCGCAGGCGCATGTTTCCGGATCCTGCGGCGACCGCTTCGACGAGATCGGCAAGCGTCGGGGAATCATCCAGGTCGAGGCCGTAAGACGCGACTTCGATGCCGGTGATCACCAGTTCCCGGAAGCCCTCCTCCGCAAGCCTGCGGGCTTCTGCCGCAGCGTGATCGACGGGCATGCTGCGAAGGCTGCCGCGAACATAGGGGATAATGCAGTAGGTACAGAAGTTTCTGCAGCCGTCCTGCACCTTCAGCATGGCGCGTGTCCGGCCGGAGACCGCCCCCGCGGGCAGCAGCTCCAGCGCTTTCCGGGAGAAGGGCCGGTCAATCTTCTGTTCCGACTCGCCCGACTCCACCGCGCGTTCCACGGCGTCCACAAAGGCCATCCGGTCTCCGGTACCGAAAATCACGTCTGCGCCGATTTCGGCGGTTTCCTCAGGGCTCAGCTGCGCGTAACAGCCGCAGACCGCAAGAACGGCGCCGGGGTTTTCATCGCGCAGGCGGCGGATCATCTGCCGGGATTTGCGCCCGCTTTCGGCAGTGACGGCGCAGGTGTTGACGATGACGGCTTCCGCCTGCTCCCCCGGAACGATGGGAAAATGCCCGTCCCGCTGCAGGCGCTCTTCCATGGCCTGGGTTTCAAACTGGTTGACCTTGCAGCCAAGAGTGGATATAATATACTTCATTCAAAACCTCTCAATGACAGATACGGAGAACAGGATGCATTATCTGGACAATTCCGCTACCACCCAAGTCTGCCCGGAAGCGGCGCAGGCGGCGCTGGAAGCCATGACGGTCACCTTCGGGAATCCGAGTTCCACCCACACGGCGGGCAGGGAAGCAAAAAAGCTGCTGGACCGCTCGCGCGCGTCGGTCGCGAAAGCGCTGGGCTGCCGGCTGGAGGAACTGATCTTTACCTCCTGCGGTTCGGAGAGCGACAACTGGGCGCTCCTATCCGGGGCCGATGCGATGCGCCGGAAAGGAAAGCATGTCATCAGTTCGGCTGCCGAACACGATGCGATCCGCCGCGCGCTGGACCTGTTGGAGGCGCAGGGGTATGAGATCACCCGCCTGAAGCCCGACCGGTCCGGGGCAGTGCCTGTTTCCGATGTCGCCGCCGCCCTGCGCGAGGATACCGTTCTTATCTCGCTGATGCTGGTAAACAATGAAACCGGTGCCGTCAGCGACATCCCTGGGGTGGCGTCGCTGCTGAAGAGAACCGGGTCGCAGGCACTGCTGCACACCGATGCGGTGCAGGCCTTTTTAAAAATCCCCTTTACGCCGGCGTCCCTCGGTGCGGACCTGATCAGCGTCAGTGGGCATAAAGTCCATGCGCCGAAAGGCGTCGGAGCCCTGTATGTACGTAAGGGACTGCGCCTGAAGCCGATGATTGTCGGCGGCGGTCAGGAGGAAGGGCGGCGTGCCGGCACCGAAGCCACCGCGCAGATTGCCGCCTTTGCCGCGGCCTGCGATGCGGCTTACCCGCACCTCAGGGAAAATGCGGAAAAGATGCGGCTGCAGCGGGAGGAACTCGTCCGGCGGCTGCAGGCGGACATCCCGGAGCTGACCGTAATCGGCGGCGGAGCGCCTCACATTCTCTCGGTTTCCCTGCCGGGCTGGCGGAGCGAGGTGCTGATGAACTTCCTTGAAGCGCGCGAAGTGTTCGTATCAAAAAGCTCCGCCTGCAAAAAAGGCGGGCGGAGCCATGTGTTGGAAGCCATGGGTCTGGATGCGAAAACCATTGACGGGGCCCTGCGCATCGGCCTGAGCCGCTTTACCGCGCAGGAAGACCTGGACGCCCTCTGCCTGGGGCTGAGGGAAGCCCGCGCGACGCTGGCCCACCGCTGAAGCTTATTTCTTTCCCTGCGGCGCTTCATAAGCGCCCGTTCCCGCTTCTGCATCCGACGGATCGGGCGGGAACTGCTCAAACGGCACTTTTCTGCTGAGCTTTTCCCGGGCAAGTTCTTCCCGGCGGACGCTCGCCTTCTTCACCACCTGCAGGGTGGCAGGGTCAATATAATCGAGCTCTTCATAATCGGCGATCTCCCACGGGAGGTCGCTTCTTTTCAGCTTTTTCACAATAAGTTTGGTGATCAGGGTATAGATGACCACAAAAACAGGCACCCCGAGCAGCATGCCCCAGAAACCGAACAGCCCGCTGCCGAGAATAATGGAAAACATGACCCAGAAGCCGGTGATGCCGGTGGAGTTGCCGAGAATCCTCGGTCCGATCAGGTTGCCGTCGACCTGCTGCAGAATGATAATGAATACAATGAAGATCAGGCATTTGGTCGGGTTGACCATCAGAATGATCAGTGCGCTGGGCACCGCGCCGATGAGCGGCCCGAAGAAGGGAATGATGTTCGTGACGCCGATGATGACGCTGACCAGCAGGGTGTACGGCATCTGCAGAATGGAACAGACGATGTAGCAGATAATGCCGATGATCAGGGAATCCAGGAGTTTGCCGTTCAGGAAGCCCATGAAGGTCTTGTCCACGAACAGCATGCCGTTGCGGAGCCGGTCGGCCGTCTCAACGCTGAACACGGTATAGGAAAGACGCTTGACCGCGGCCAGGTAGCCTTCCTTGTCGCTCAGCAGATAGATCGAAACAATGATGCCGATGATCAGGCTGTAGATGCTCCTGGCAACCCCGTAAACACCCGAAGTGACCGAGGTAATCAGGCTGCCCAGCTGCGGCAGGACTTTCGTCTCCAGCCAGTTGCCGACATTGGTGTTGAAGTTGCCGAACACACCGGCCACATATTCGTTGAGATCTGGATAATCCTCCAGCAGCCCGTTCAGCCAGCCGGATACGTTTTCCGCATAGACACCGCTGTTCTGCACCAGCGTCTGAACGCTGCTGAGCACCTGCGGGATGATCAGATAGACCAGAGCGGCCAGAATCAGCAGAAGAATGATTTCAGAAAACAAGACCGACAGAACGCGGGCAAACTTTTTCGCACCGTTCTTTTTGCTTTTCCGGTAAAGCCGCTTTCCCAGCGGCAGGAACAGCCTGTTCTCCATGGCGTTCATCATCGGAGAGAGAAGATAAGAGATTACAAAGCCCCAGATGAAGGGAGAAAGAATGCCGGCAAGCCGGCTGAGAGCATTGCCCAGAACGGCGATGTGCGCGACGGCAAAGTAAAACAGAAGCGATGCCGCGATGACAAAAAATGCGGTAAGGCCCCAGTTCATGTATGTTTTGTCCCATTTAAAGCGCCTTCTCATGGCAGGCTCCTTTCCAGTACGGGAACGCAGCTTCTGCGCGTCAGTAAACTATATTCTACTATTCCGCACCGCGTCCGTCAAGCTTTTTGCCCTGCGTTTTGGCTTGCCGGCGGCGCGCGGCAAGGAAATCATTTGACAGCAGACAGCGCTTCATATATAATCATTCGGAATCGATGTCATGAGGATTTGAAATCGTGAGGATACTATGACAGAAGGAAGAGTTTACAATTTTTCTGCAGGGCCGTCCGTCCTGCCGGAACCGGTACTGCAGCGTGCCCGGGCTGAAATGATGAATTACCGGGGAACCGGCATGTCGGTCATGGAAATGAGCCACCGCAGCCCGGCGTTTTCCGAAATTTTCATGGAAACCAAGAAAAAGTTCCGCAGTATGCTGCGGATTCCGGACAGCCACGAAATTCTCTTTCTTCAGGGCGGAGCCACGCTGCAGTTTGCTGCAGTTCCAATGAACCTGATGGAAGGCAAAACTGCGGACTACGCCGTGACCGGGAACTTCTCCGGCAAGGCTGCGAAAGAAGCCGAAAAATACGGCACGGTCCGTCTTGCCTGCAATACCGAAGCCTGCGGGCACAGCCGCATCCCCGCACAGGAGGAACTGTGCCTGAATCCGGATGCAAAGTATTTCTACTACTGCTCCAACAATACCATCTACGGCACGGAGTGGCAGTATGTGCCTCAAACCGCCGCGCCGCTGGTGTGCGACATGTCATCGGATATTCTGTCGCGCCCGGTGGATGTTGCCCGCTACGGGCTGATCTTTGCAGGCGCGCAGAAGAACATGGCGCCGGCCGGCCTCACGGTGGTCATAGCCGACAGAAGTCTTACCGGCCGGGAACTCCCGTACACGCCGCAGATCATGAGTTACAAAACCATGATCGAGCACGACTCGCTGCTGAACACCCCGCCGTGCTGGTGTATTTACATGCTGTCGCTGGTGCTGGACTGGCTGCAGGAACAGGGCGGCGTGGAAGGTATGGAGCAGGGAAAGCGCGAGAGGGCAAAGCTGGTATACGATTTTCTGGACGGGAGCAGGCTGTTCCGCGCCCATGCAGAGCCCGGCTCCCGCAGCGACATGAACGTTACCTTCCGGACGGGAGACGACGGGCTCGATGCGGAATTCATCGCCTTTGCAGCCCGGAGAGGGCTTGTGAATCTGAAGGGACATAAAATTGCGGGCGGCATGCGGGCGTCGCTGTATAACGCCATGCCGCTGGAAGGCGCAGGGGAACTTGTGAGAACCATGAAGGAGTTTGAGCGGAAGCATGTTTAAGATACAGACCATGAACAAGATATCCGCAACGGGAATCGATGCGCTGGAAAAAGTCGGCTGCGAGGTTGGCGAGGACATCCGGCATCCGAGCGGGCTGCTGCTGCGCAGCGCCGACCTGCACGACATGGACTTCCCGGAGAGCCTCCTTGCCATTGCGCGCGCAGGGGCCGGATACAACAACATTCCGGTCGACCGCTGCACCGAAGAGGGCATCGTGGTGTTTAACGCGCCCGGCGCCAACGCGCAGGCGGTCAAGGAACAGGAAATCTGCGCTCTTGTGATGGCATCCCGTGACATCCTCGGCAGCATTGCATGGGTCCAGTCCATTTCCGGGGAAGGCGAGAAAATCCCGGAACTGGTGGAAGAAAAAAAGGCGGACTTCGCAGGTCCGGAACTGCTGGGCAAAACGCTCGGCGTCATCGGGCTCGGCGCGGTCGGCGCACTGGTTGCGAATGTCGGTGTGGACCTGAACATGAGGGTGCTGGGCTATGACCCCTTCCTCTCCGTCGACGCGGCCTGGCGGCTTTCCCGCAAGGTGATCCACACGGAGAACCTGGAAGAGCTGTATGAAAACTGCGATTACATCAGCGTTAACGTTCCGTTTACGGACAACACCCACGGCATGCTGAATGCCGAGGCCTTTGCCAGGATGAAGGACGGCGTGCGCATCATCAATGAATCCCGTGCCGAAGTCGTAAATGACGAGGACATGACCGAAGCCCTGCGCAGCGGAAAAGTTGCAAAGTATGTGACGGACTTCCCCAATGAAACGATCCTGAAGGCTCCCAACGTGATTGCCATGCCGCACCTGGGCGCCTGCACCCCCGAGAGCGAGGACCGCTGTGCCGAGATGGCAGCCAATGAGATGTACGACTATCTGCTGAACGGAAACATCCGCAATTCCGTAAACCTGCCGGACATCTACCTGAACCGTGCGGGCGTCTGCCGGCTCTGCGTCATCCACCGCAATGTTCCGCGCATGATTACGAGAATTCTGGACTTTATCAGCGAAAAGAACATCAACGTCGAGCACATGATCAACAAAAACCGCGGGAAATATGCGGTTACCATCGTGGACCTCGGCAGCGCGATCTACGAGGAGACCGTCAACGGCATCCGGGAGATGGACGAAGTGGTCCGGGTGAGAGTCATATGAACAGAAAAAAGCGGATCGGCCTGCTTGTCGCGGTGGAAATGGACAGCGTTTTTGCCCGTTACGGCGAGGCGGTAAAAACCGAGCGGCGCGGCGGCTTTGATGTGTACCGGTTTGAAAACGACAGCTATACGCTGCATGTCATCCACAGCGGCATCGGCGAAATCGCGGCTGCGGCCGCAGCGCAGCTGCTCATCGACCGGTACGGGGTCGAAATGATTGTGAATTTCGGCGTAGTGGGCGGACTGACCGAAGAAATGGCCGAAGCGAAGCTCTGCGTGGTCTCCCGTGTGGTACACTACGACTTTGACCTCTCCGGCATCGACCCGGTCGCGCCGGCGCAGTACCCCGGCTATGAGGATGCCTATCTGCCGGCGGATAAGATGCTTGTCGAAAAAGCACTGGCCATCTGCCCGGAACTCAGGCCGGTCACCTGTGCCTCGGCTGACAAATTTGTCGGAAACCAGGCGGACAAGGAAAGGCTGCACCGGCTTTACGAAGCGGATATCTGCGAGATGGAAAGCGCGGCGGTCCTGCTGACCTGCCGGCGCTGTGAAGTCCCGTGCCTGATGATCAAGGCCGTTTCCGACGGCCTGACCGGCGGCGGAGAGGAATACTACGAAGCACTGCAGAGCTGCGCGGCCCTGTGCTTTTCGGTAACAGATCAGATTATTCGGGAGCTGACATGACAACACGACTCTATTATATCGACAGCCACCAGTTTGAGTTTACGGCAACCGTGCTGAGCTGCACGGAGAACAAAAACCGCTGGGAAGTGGTTCTGGATGAAACAGCCTTCTTCCCGGAGGGCGGCGGACAGCCGGCGGATACCGGTGTCCTTGGGACGGTTTCGGTAACCGATGTGCACGAAAAGGACGGGACGGTTTTCCACTACTGCGACGGCCCGCTGGAACCCGGCGCCGAGGTGACCGGACAGCTTGACCGGGAACAGCGGCTGCGCCGGATGCAGAACCATTCCGGCGAACACATCCTCTCCGGCACGGCGCACCGCCTGTACGAGTGTGAGAACGTCGGCTTCCACATGGGCGAGAGCAGCATGGTCATCGATTTTGACCGGG
>JAEEGH010015403.1_pt1 | contig 16613 bp, 14 predicted proteins | sample 9134181 | NCBI WGS metagenome assembly JAEEGH01 (sample SAMN16246544, study PRJNA631951) | gut metagenome | biome: gut microbiome; feature: rumen; material: DP-attached | host: Bos | place: Iran: Karaj | collected 2018-10
GCTCGATGCCCGTGCCCGAGCGCGAGAAGGATACCTTGAATGACTGGCCGTTCTCACGTATCATGTCGAGCAGCGTGTTGAGTGCCGGCATGTACGAGCGGTTGGCAATGTCGGTGATGCTACGCTCGTTCTCGTAGTCATCGTAGTAGTAATGATCGGTACCGATGTCAAAGAAACGGTAACGCTTCAGATGTATAATCTGATGTATTTCGAAATATAAACAAATTGTTTTCATAAATGTTTAATCTTTAATGTTTAATGTTTAATGTTACTACTCCCACCCGAGAGTTCTCTTATAGAGCGTAGCAATCCAGGCACCGACCTTCTCCCAAGTAATCTGGTCAACTTCCTTCTTGCCCTCCTCCTTGAGGTAGGTGAAGAGCGAGTCGTTGGCACAGATGCTGTAGATGGCATCGGCGAGGGCGTGGATGTCCCAGTAGTCAACCTTGATGCAGTTGTTGAGAATCTCAGCACAACCTGATTGCTTCGAGATGATGGAGGGCGTGCCGCACTGCATGGCCTCAAGGGGCGAGATGCCGAATGGTTCGCTGACCGACGGCATGACATAGACATCAGAATCCTTCAGGCACTCATAAACCTGTTTGCCGCGCATGAAGCCCGGGAAGTGGAAGCGGTCGGCAATGCCACGCTCGGCAGCCAGATAAATCATGGCATCCATCATGTCGCCTGATCCTGCCATACAGAAGCGTACGTTGCGGGTGCGACGGATGACCATGTTGGCTGCCTCAACGAAATACTCGGGGCCCTTCTGCATAGTGATACGTCCGAGGAACGTCACCACCTTGTCCTTGCCCGTATGGTCGGGACGCGGAATGGACGCGTACTCTTCAGGCAGCGGATAGACGGCATTGTGAACCGTGAAGCACTTGCGCGGATCCTGGTGATACTGGTTGATCACCGTCTGGCGCGTCAGCTCGGATACACACATGATACAGTCGGCATTGTCCATACCGTTCTTCTCAATGGAATAGACGGTGGGGTTCACCTTACCGCGCGAACGGTCGAAGTCGGTGGCATGCACGTGGATGCATAAAGGTTTACCACTCACTTGTTTAGCATGAATGCCTGCAGGATAGGTTAACCAGTCATGAGCATGGATAATGTCAAACTGCATGGTGCGAGCCACGACACCGGCAATAATAGAGTAGTTATTGATTTCCTCGTGAAGATTGCCGGGATAGCCGCCTGCAAACTCCATAGCGCCAAGGTCGTTGACGTGCATGTAGTTGAAGTCGGCATACAGATGGTCGCGCAGACGGAAATAGAGGTCAGGGTCCATGATGTTACCCACACGGTCGCGAACGTAGTCGTTGCTGACGTCGCGCCAGGCAATAGGCACCGCGTTCATAGCCACAATCTGGCAGGCCGAGCGGTCCTCGTCGCCGAAGGGCTTGGGCAGACAGAGCGTAATGTCCATGTCGCCCTGTGCGTGCAGGCCCTGAGAAATACCATAGTTAGCTGTGGCGAGTCCACCAAATACATGAGGAGGATACTCCCATCCAAACATTAATACTTTCATCGTCGATCCTCCTTATTTCTGATAAGTATATTTTTCCAGTAACTTCAGCGCACGCAGAATCTCTGCCACGTTCATGGCAAAGGCCATTGCACCACGGCCGTGGAACGGCGGGTTGCCATCGAACAGCTCGCTGATGGTGCCCAGTGCGTGATAGTCCATCTCTTCCTCGTAGCCCACCATCTGGCGCTCCAGGAACGACAGTCGTGTGCGTTTGTAGAGTTTCAGGCAGGCCTCCATGTAGAAGCCGCCCAGCCAAGGCCACGCCGTACCCTGATGGTAGGCATAGTCACGCTGTGTCTGCGGGCCGACGTACATCGGGTTGTAGCCACCGCTCTTCGGCGAAAGCGAACGCAGTCCCTTCGGTGTCAGCAGCTCACGGGTGCAGACGTCGAGCACGCTCTTCTTCTGTTCCTGATTGAGCGGAGAGTAGTCGAAGGCCACAGCGAAAATCATATTCGGGCGTACGCTCCAATCCATCATCGGACCGTCCACGTAATCAAGCAGATAGCCGTATTCGTTCAAGAAAGTATCTACGAATGATTGCTTTGCTATTTCTGCTTTCTTCTCCAGCTTGTCGGCCAGTTTCTTATCGCCAAACTCGGCATTCTGGGCAGCGGCAAACTTCAGGGCGTTGTACCACAGGGCGTTGAACTCAACGATGTAGCCAGAGCGCGGAACGACGGGACGGCCGTTGGCTGTGGAGTTCATCCAGGTAATAGCCTTGTCGCGTCCGTTGGCATAGAGTAAGCCGTTGTCGTCGAGACGCAGGTTGGGATGTCCGCCAGCCATGATGTACTTGAGTATGTCGTTGACCAGCTTACCGTACATCTTGTAGCCATGCTCCTTGCCTGCCTGCTTGGTATATTGCTGGATAGCCCATACGGCCCACAGGGGGACGTCGGGCTGGTCCATCTCATAGATCTTCCCGCTGAGCGGCTTGCCCTGCATAAACTCACGCAGACCCTTCTCGGCTGTCTTCATGACAAACTCAAAGTAGTCCTGCTCGTCGATGGCGAGCGTCAGGCCCGGCAGAGAGATGAACGTGTCACGGGCACGGCACTTGAACCAGGGATAGCCTGCCAGCAGATAACGGTCGTCCTTCTTGTCAATCTTCTCCATTGTGCCACTGCGACGATCACGGAAGTGGAACTGGTGAGCTGCCGTTACCAGACAATGATAGAAATTATCACGGGGAACACGATCAGCAACCTCTTCATCAAACAGCTTCTTCAGCGTCGAGGTCTTGCTGGCCGATGTAGAAGCAGCGAAGACAATGCTCTCACCCTTCTTGATTGGCATCTCGAAATAGCCAGGCACATAGAGGTCCTCATTCGAAGCATAGCCACGCTCCTGTTCCTTAGGATACTCCACGCCACGATACCAGTCGGGATGGAAAACAAATTCGTTCTTCTTCGAGAACTGCATGTACAGGTCGGGATAGCCGGCATACATACAAGTCTTGATACCGTTATCTACCTCGTGGTACTCACGGCTGGCCGTCGAGTTCTCATGTGTAAACTGACGGACGCTGCGGAATGCAAGGAAAGGACGGAAACGAAGGGTTGTTGCCGAGTGGGCATCTACCAACGTGTAACGAATCAGAATACGGTCTTCATAGTGCTGAAAAACCACTTCCTTCTTTAATAACACACCACCTACGCGATACAGGGTGGTAGGTACTTTGTCACAGTCAAACTCCCGAATGTACTTGTGACCTTTAGGGCTGTAATTGTTTCCCTGATACTTGTGTAGCCCGAGGTTAAACTCTGCTCCGTGCTGAACGACGGTAGCATCGAGCGACGACAATAACACATGGTTCTCGTCGTCGAGTTCAGGAACGGGCACGACCAGCAAGCCATGATACTTACGTGTATTGCAATCCACAATCGTAGAGCACGAGTAGGCTCCCGAGCGGTTAGTACGCAGTAATTCACGACGGATGGACTCTTCAAGGTTAGTCATCACAGCTTTTTCGAATCGTAAATAACTCATAAAAATCCTGTCTTAGTATTTTTGCTTTTTAGTTAGTTTTAGATTTTAATTCCCAAAAGTAATCATTTTATGTGGTATTACAAAAAAAATGCCCGAATATTTTTAAAAAACGGGCATTTTTTATTTTCTCTAACACTTTTTCAATCTGGAATAAGGAAATTCACCACCTCTTCCTCCACGGTTATCCGGTACTGGCCTTCCAATTTTCCAAATAGCCGTCCATCGATCCCCACCCGTGCCTTTGCAGCATCATTTATCATCACCTCACGGGTTCGGTACGGGTGTACGCTGCGGTGATTCAAGAACCGTCCTGTCACCAGCAGCCACAGTCCGGCAAAGAGCTGCAACAGCTTCTGTGGCTGATAGACCACACTCACATCGACCAGTCCATTATAGGGTACGGCATTAGGGGTCTGCCCGTAGCCAGGTCCGCTGCCTACACACATGGTCATGACCTTACAACTGATTGTTTCGCTATTGATTCTGATGTCCATGGGATAGTCCAACCGGTGGAAAGCCATCATGACGATGGAAGCGAAGAATGCCAGCATACGCGATCCCAGCAGCGAACGGGCCTGGTGTCTGGCGTTCATCACGTCGGCTATCAGTCCTATGTTCACGCAGTTCAGGAAATAGCGTTTAGCATCGTTGCCAGCGGCGTCCTTATACCGCAGGCAGCCTAAATCCACCTTACGCACACGGCGCTTGACCAGCCAGTCAACAGTTTGCTGTATCTCGCTTTCCTTGAAGTCCCAGTAACGGGCAAAGTCGTTGAGCACACCATTGGGTATGACGCCAAGGGCTATGGAGTCACGAACGGCAGGCTCAGCCTCCATGAGACAGTTGACCGCATCGTTGAGTGCCGAGTCGCCACCCACCACGATGATGGTCTTGTAACCATTATTAATAAGCATGCGCATGAGCCGTTCCACACTATCATTCGACTCACTCTGCACAAAGTCGTATTGCACGTTTCGCAGGTCAAGTGCCCGCTGTACTTTCTCCCAGCGTTTACGTCCGAAACTGATGCCTTTTTTAGGGCAATACAATATGCCCCATCTATTTTGTTCTATTGCCATAACTCAATGATTTGCGAAACCTTCTCCTCCATCGGCAGTGTAGCGTCAATCCAATGTATCTTAAACCCACGGCGTTCCATCCCTCGGAACCAGGTCATCTGTCGCTTGGCAAACTGATGAATGGCAATCTCCAGTCCACAGAACATCTCATCGTAGGTGGTCTTACCGACCAGGTATTCTGTCACATACTTATACTCCAATCCATAATAGATTAGGTTTTCCGCTGGGATGCCTTCGTCCAGCAATCCTTTCACCTCGTCAACCATTCCCTCTTCCAAACGGGTTTTCAGTCGGCGGGTGATTTTCTCCCTGCGCAACTCCCTGTCTATACTCACACCGATAATCAGCGAGTCAATAGGCGGCAATTCACGTTTAGGCATCGGGTTATGAAGATTGTATTCCTCAATCTCAATAGCCCGGATAGCCCGCTGCGGAGTATCCACATCCGTTTTGTTATGCATGTTCGAGCCGCTCTGCTGTTTCAGTGCCACAAGCATCTGCGTCAGTTCGTCCAGCGACTTGCTTTCCAGCCTGGCCCTCAATTCCGGATTCTGCGGCACAGGAGACAGTTGATAGCCCTTCAGTACGGCCTCAATATACAGGCCCGTTCCTCCACAGAGAATCGGCTGTGCTCCCCTATTCCGAATGTCCTGATAGGCATCGTAGAAGTCCTGCTGATACTGGAAGAGGTTGTACTTCGTACCCGGCTCACAGATGTCGATGAGGTGGTATGGAATATTGACGGTCGAGCCGCCAATCACAGGATGGTAGTCACTGAGGTCCTTGCCAGTACCGATATCCATGCGGCGATACACCTGTCGGGAGTCTGCTGAAATGATTTCCGCTGCAGTACCCAGAGCCTTCAAATGCATGGACAACGCAGCAGCCAACGGAGTCTTGCCGCTGGCTGTCGGTCCGAGTATCGTAATCAGCGAGGTCACTCCTTTACCTCCACACTCTCCAGAATCTGCTGAACCTCCGTATCGTTGATGTCAACGTTCTCCAAATGGACAGAGAGCACACCGTTCTTCAGTGCCGTGAAGACGGCATAACGGGCAGCGTACTTCGATTTGCTGTTCGGGGCATAGGCAACACTCCAGACGTTATCCTCCAGTTCCTTGTCTGCCTGATATTCCCAGCCGTTCTTCTCACGGCATATTTTCTTCATCGTCTCAACCGGCGTATCGGCAATGCGCTGATAGGCATGGAACGTCAGCTTGGCTACCTGTCCGCTCATCATCTTGGTCATCTCCATGTTGCGGTAATTATCCTGCCCAGTCTCCTCATGAGCCCATCCCGTAGGACAGACAACACTGTAGCCGGTCTGCATAACCTTCTCACCCTCAACATTGTTGGATTTGCCACATGATGCCAGAACGATGACAGCTAATGCTGCAAGTGTGAAACTGAAAATAGTCTTTCTCATAATGCTCGTCTATTTATTAGTTATTGATTTGCCTGCAAAGATACGATTATGTGAGCGAAATGCAAAATAAATCCTCATTTATTTTCATGTCACTCTTCCACATTGTTCCAATAGATGTACGGATCCATGGTGGCGGGAAGCGCATTCCTGTACGCCTGACACTTCTCCTTGCTCGTCTCCTTGCCGTCCATGCCGCACTCGTCAATCTCACCATATACCTCCAACACCGTCAGCGTATGGACAACACGGCTGTTCTTCAACTCATAGATTTCGGAATACCACGACGGGCCACCTGCCGCACCCGAGATTTTGAGGTAACCCTTACCGTCTTTCGTCTGATAGAACGTTGGCGTCATGCGTCCATCCTCTACACCTATCAGCTCCACCTTTCCATTCTTATAGGTAAAGAAGGCACCATGCTTATCGTCCTTGGCTCTCAGCCACACCTCATCGACGCCATCCTCATCCAGGTCTATCAGGCGTTTCTTCGTCAGCTCATAGTCATTATCGTCACTGGAGTCATCCTCCCTATAGAGTTCTCGCATCCGGGCAATGTCCTTCTTCCATACAGGTGTCTGTTCGTCAATCAATGAATGATAGACGGTATATTCCTGCCTGTCGAGTTTTCCGTCACGCAGGTACATCACACCCACCGTACGACTCTCTGGTGCACCATGCTCGAAACAGAGTTCCAGACCGTCAGGACCTTCGAACACCCCCAACAAAGCGCTTGGGAAGTACTCGCCGCCATCGTCCGCATTCCACGTGCAAAAACCTCCATCATAGTAACCCAATATCTCACTGGCATAAACCTTGTCACCATCTATCAGCACCTCCAATGCCAGCGCACGCTTATAGTCAACACCTTTCTCCTTGGGCGCGTTCTTGTACTCGCCTTTAAACTGAATGGCACCAAAGGTATAGCGACCGTCTATCTTGCAACGGCCGACGGAGCGCTCTGCCTTCATGCCGTACTTCTCTTCCATCTTCTTGACAACGGCCTGAGGCAGCGGCTTACCATCGTCAATCCCCACCACCTTCAGCATCTTGCGTGTCTTCAGATAGTCCTGATGCAGCACCAGGAACATCTCTGCGAAATTATATTCACGTTTCGGGGCATCCTTCGGATTCACCAGCGCATAGCGCAATCCGGGCGAAGGTATCGATGGACGGCAGTGTAGCTCGCCCCCGTACATCTCTTCCCCGTCAGGGTTCTTCAGCAGTTCGTCCTTGTAAATGATGTCCACCAGTTTGCCATCGTTCAACAGCATCTTCGTATATCCCCCAGCATAGGTGCGGAAGCCGTTTTGGAATGCCCATTCCTCGTGTATGCTGCCATAGTATTCTGCATTGTCCTTGTCCTTCTTAGGTTCCTCCGTTCCGGTCCAATACACCATCTGCATGTGTTCGGGGCTGAAGTAGTAGAGGAACATGGGCGCGGGCACCGCTTCTTTCTGTTCCGCTACAGCTGTCGAATCATTGACGGCCGTTGAATCTGTCTCGTTCTCTACTGCCTTTGTCTTATGGCCACAGGCCACAAGGAAAAAGGTAAAAATGAAAAAATGAAAGAATAAAAAACGTTTCATAAAGTTTATAGTTATCGGTTCATGATGCAAAGGTACGATTAAGTCGGGAAAAAACAAAATAAAAAAGCCGAAAGTACAAGACTTCCGGCTAATTTTATTGTTGTTAATAGCTAAAAGCTAACAACTCGAAGCCATATTATTTCAGCTCTGCGAGGTACTTAATGGTGCGAACCATCTGAGAAGTGTAAGAGTTCTCATTGTCGTACCAAGCAACAACCTGTACGAGAGAGTTGCCGTCACCGATCTTAGAAACCATAGTCTGGTTAGCATCGAACAGTGAACCGAACTTCATACCGATGATGTCGCTAGAAACCAGCTTCTCCTCAGTGTAACCGAAGCTCTCGTTAGTAGCAGCCTTCATGGCAGCGTTGATACCCTCAACAGTTACCTCACCCTTCACAACAGCGTGCAGGATAGTGGTAGAACCTGTGGGAGTCGGAACGCGCTGAGCAGCACCGATCAGCTTACCGTTCAGCTCGGGGATAACGAGACCGATAGCCTTAGCAGCACCAGTTGAGTTGGGAACGATGTTCTGAGCACCAGCACGAGCGCGCTGAACGTCACCCTTGCGCTGAGGACCGTCGAGAATCATCTGGTCGCCAGTGTAAGCGTGAACAGTAGTCATGATACCGCTCTGAATAGCAGCGAAGTCATTCAGGGCCTTCGTCATAGGAGCCAGACAGTTGGTGGTGCAAGAAGCAGCCGAGATAACAGTGTCAGCGGGAGTCAGGGTCGTGTGGTTCACGTTGTAAACGATGGTGGGCAGGTCGTTGCCAGCAGGAGCAGAGATAACAACCTTCTTGGCACCAGCCTTCAGGTGGGCAGAAGCCTTCTCCTTAGAGGTATAGAAACCTGTGCACTCCAGAACAACGTCTACATCCAGCTGGCCCCAAGGCAGCTCAGCAGCGTTAGGAATAGCATAGATAGTGATCTTCTTGCCATCAACCACGATGAAGTCCTCACCAGCCTCTACGGTGTGCTTGTTCTCACCGAACTTGCCTGCGAAACCACCCTGAGCGGTGTCATACTTCAACAGGTGAGCCAGCATCTTCGGGCTGGTCAAATCGTTGATTGCTACTACTTCATAACCTTCAGCCTCGAACATCTGGCGGAAAGCGAGGCGACCGATACGGCCAAAGCCGTTAATTGCTACTTTTGTCATTTTTGCTTGTTATTTTAAAGGGTTTATACCTGTTTTCTCAAAAAATTTAGGTGTTACGAACACTTTTTCTTGTTTTCGAGCGCAAAGTTACAAAAAATTTCCTATATTTGCACAGAATTTCTATCTTAATTAAAGTGAAAAGTGAAAAGTGGAAAGTGAAAACTGAGTTATATCAAGGCCGAAGGCTGAGATTGCTAAACGAAGATTACAAAATAAAAGCAAATAATTAACTTTAAGTTAAACATTAAAAAAAGAAGATTATGGGATTTATTAAAGAGTTCAAAGAGTTTGCCATGAAGGGCAACGTGATGGACATGGCAGTCGGTGTGATCATCGGCGGCGCGTTTGGTAAGATTGTCAGCTCACTGGTTGACGACATCCTTATGCCGTTGGTTGGCGTTATCACTGGCAACGTGGATTTTACGAAGTTGCAGTTTGCTTTTGGCGAAGGCGACATGTCGGCAGTGTTGAAGTATGGTAACTTCATCCAAAACGTGGTTGACTTCCTGATTGTGGCCTTCTGTATCTTCCTGATGCTGAAGGGTATCAACAAATTGAACCGTAAGAAGGAAGAGCCTGCAGAGCCTGCTGCTCCCGCTGGTCCTACTCAGGAGGAATTGCTGGCCGAGATTCGCGACCTGCTGAAGAACAAATAATTCCCTCCCCTAAAGCTCATCATGAAAAGTCCCGTCTTCCAGTGGAAGGCGGGTCTTTTTTGTCTACCTATTTCTATATATAGGCGTCAAGACTGTTATTCCATGGGAAACAGACCGTACAGTTTGGCATCAATCATGTCGGTCACTTGCTGGAAATGTTCGGAATTTTCGCCAAACTTGCAATTATCTCCATCGATGATAATGAGCTGTCCCTTGTAGGTGGAAATCCATTTCTCGTAGCGTTTCTCAAGTCCCTGCAGGTAGTCCAGTCGCATGGTCTGCTCGTAGTCACGCCCCCGCTTCTGAATCTGTGCCACAAGCGTGGGAATGCTCGAACGGATATAAATCATCAGGTCGGGCAAACGGACGAGCGACATCATCAGGTCGAACAGGTCGCTGTAATTCTGGAAGTCGCGGTCGGACATCATGCCTTGTCCGTGAAGGTTGGGGGCAAAGATGCGTGCATCCTCGAAGATAGTGCGATCCTGTATAATGGTGTCGGTCGACTTGGATATCTCCACCACCTCCTTGAATCGTTTGTTCAAGAAGTAAATCTGGAGGTTGAACGACCAGCGCTTCATGTCGGCATAGAAGTCGGCCAGATAGGGATTGTTGTCAACTGGTTCAAAACGTGGTGTCCATCCATAACGGTGGGCGAGCATTTTGGTGAGCGTGGTCTTGCCACTGCCAATGTTTCCTGCTACTGCGATGTGCATAATTTAATGGGGCTATTGAAACTTTTGAAACTTATGAGACTTATGGAAGCCTATGTTCCCTCAGGGAAGAGGCCAAAAAGAGTGGCGTCGATACGGTCCACAACCTGGGCAAAGGCATGGGGATGATGTTCAAAGTCAAGCGGGTCTTTATCGACCACCATGACGCGGCCTTTGTAGTGATTGAAGATAAAGTCATCGTAGCGTCGATTCAAGTTCTCAAGATATTCCAGCTGGATGGCCTGTTCGTAGCCACGTCCACGTTTCTGGATATTGCCGACAAGATGTGGCACAGAGGCGCGGAGGTAAATCATGAGGTCGGGCAGATGAACCATCTCGAGCATCTGGCCGAACAGTTCCATATAGGTCTCGTAGTCGCGGTCACTGAGGTTGCCGAGATCGTGGTTGTTTTGCATAAAGACGTAGACGCCCTCGAAGATCGTACGGTCCTGAACAATAGTGTGACTGGCCTGCTGAATGGCGATGAGATCGCGAAAACGCTCTTTCAGAAAATACACTTCGAGGTTGAACGACCACCGCTTGATGTCATTATAGTAGTCCTCCAGATAGGGGTTATTGTCGACAGACTCAAAACGTGCCTCCCACCGATAATGACGGGCAAGCATGCGGGTGAGGGTCGACTTTCCGCTGCCAATGTTTCCTGCTATGGCGATGTGCATGGCTCTTACAATGGGTTAAATGTACTTAATTTGATGACAAAGATACAACTTTTTTTCATTTTTTCGCCAATTTGTTTGGTTATTTTAATTATTTTACCTACTTTTGCACCGACAACAAACATTAATAACTCAAAATTATAAACTTTATTGCCTATCGAAACAAGAATACTTCATAACAAATAAAGAACCAATATGAAGGAATTTGAAGGGATGACCAACGAAGCGTTGGCATTACTTTACGTAGGAGGAAACAATAAAGCATTTGATGAGTTATTAGAAAGAACTCAATCAAGTCTTTTCGCATACATTATGTTTGTAGTGCGTAACGAAGACGTGGCAAACGACATCTTCCAAGAGACGTTTGTCAAAGTTATAACCAAGTTGCAGGAAGGCCGCTACACCGACTCCGGCAAGTTCACTTTCTGGATGACGCGCATTGCCCACAATGTCATCATTGACTGGTTTCGCGCCCAGAAGAGTGAAAAAATCATTGACCTCGCTGATGACAACAACTTGAACAACTTGGAAGGTGAACAAGTGCAGGACACGTTCTGCGAGAGTGAGATGGTGAACGCCCAAGTCATGAACGACGTAAAAAGAATGATGGAAGCCCTGCCTGCCGCACAACGTGAGGTGGTCTATATGCGCTTCTATCAACAACTGTCGTTCAAGGAGATTGCTGAGATGACAGGTGTCAGCATCAACACGTCGTTAGGGCGCATGCGTTACGCACTGATGAACCTCCGCAAGATGGCAAAGGAGCATCAGATTGAGTTGGCACTGCAATATTAAAGGTTGCGCAAATCCTGTATCGTCTTCTCCGGCGTAGGACTTTTGAAGATATAACTGCCGCTTACCAGCACGTCGACCCCCGCTTTCACCAAGCGTGGAGCCGTTTCACCTTGTACACCACCATCGACCTCAATCAGGGCCTTGCTGCCACTCTGGGCTATCAACTGGCGCAGCTGTCCGGCTTTCTTGATAGTGTTCTCAATGAACTTTTGCCCGCCGAAACCGGGATTCACGCTCATCAGCAGCACCATCTCGACATCGCAGATGATGTCTTCAAGCATGCTGACCGGCGTAGCAGGATTCAGTGTTACCCCCGCCTTCATGCCGGCATCGTGGATTTCCTGTACCGTACGGTGCAAATGGTCACAGGCTTCAAAGTGGACATTCATCATCATGGCACCCAGTTTCGCCGTTTGCCTGATGTAACGTTCAGGCTTCACAATCATATAGTGTACGTCAAGCGGCTTCTTGCACATAGAAGCAACCGCCTCCAACACAGGGAATCCAAACGAGATGTTGGGGACAAATACCCCGTCCATCACATCCAAGTGAAGCCAGTCGGCTTCGCTACGGTTTATCATGTCAATGTCGCGGTCGAGATGCAGGAAATCGGCAGCGAGCAACGATGGAGAAACTAATGCCATTTAATTCTCAATTATCATTGTCAATTATCAATTCAGACTATACGCCTGACCATCCTTTACACGATAGGTGTAGGCGAATTCCTTAATGAACTTGAGCGTCTTTTCGCTCGGTCTAAATCCTTCGCTCATAGCAGCGACAGCATCATACAATTGTTGGGTAGAAATTTGCATAGGCGGCGTTGTTTTTTGAAGTTTATATCTATTAAACGCCAGCTTCGGCAAATTATTATGTCAACGTACAAAATATTTTTCAATCTCTTTTATACCATTGAGGAAAGCCACCGCATCCATGCGTTTCTTGCCAGCCAACTGCAACTCATCAATCTGCAGCAATCCACCAAAAGTCGAGATGTAGAGGTGCTTTCTTTCGGCTACTATCTGCCCTACCCTGCCCGTTGTACTGTTGCTGGTCTTTGTTGTGCGGAATATTTTCAGCACCGTTTCCTTACCGTCAGGTGCCACCAGTGTAGTCCATGCTCCGGGATATGGACTCAGGCCGCGAATGAAATCGTAGACGCGCTTCACGGGCTGGTTCCAGTTAATCTCACAAGTCTCCTTGAATATCTTAGGTGCCGCCTTCAAAGATTGCACATTATCCTGCGGCACAGATTCCGGATAGCCGTCAGCAGCTATTATCTTTTCCAGCGTCTGTAGGCATATATCGGCACCGAGGTGCATCAGTCCATCATAGACATACTCCACGTCGGCCGTGTCTGGAATGTCGAAGGGCAGCTGCATGATAATACGTCCTGTGTCGATGTCGTGGTCCAGGAAGAATGTGGTGACGCCTGTGCGGGTCTCACCGTTGATGACTGCCCAGTTGATGGGTGCAGCACCACGATACTGCGGCAACAATGCTGCATGCACGTTGAACGTGCCGTATTCAGGCATGGCCCACACCACTTCGGGCAGCATTCGGAAAGCCACCACCACCTGCAAGTTGGCCTGAAAGGCACGTAGCTGTTCCACAAACTCAGGGTCTTTCATCTTCTCCGGCTGAAGCACGGGCAGGCCATGCTCCACCGCATACTGCTTAACGACCGACGGTTGCAGCACCGAGCCGTGACGCCCCACAGGTTTGTCGGGCTGTGTCACCACAGCCACCACGTTATACCCGTTCTCCACCAGTGCCCGCAGCGTCTCCACCGCAAACTCCGGCGTTCCCATAAACACAATTCTAAGATCTTCTTTCTTCATTCAGCAATATCCTTTTATTAGGGCAAGCCCGCTAATCCTCACTCATGTCGTGTACCATCTTGCGGTACAAGGTATAGAGCCGCTGTCGCGAGATATAGCCTTTCAGTCGCTTGTCAGTATCGACCACAGGCAACCACTCGGCCCCCGTTTGTTCGAAGGTTCTCATCACAGTAGTCATCGGTGCCGTGTCGAGCAGCGTTGACACGGGGTCTTCCATCAGCTGGCTGGCCTTAAAGTGATGATATAGTTCTATACGGAACAACACCTTCCGTATGTGCATGATGTCAATCTCGCCCATCAGCATGCCTCCACTGTCGGTCACCGGCAACACACGGCTACGACTGCGACTCACCTGGTTCACAATCTGTCCCAATTCCATATCGGGACTGACGGCCATATAGTCGCGGTCGATTACCGATTCAAGATTCATCAGCGTCAGCACGGCGTGGTCGGTATGGTGTGTCAGCAGCTTGCCTTCCTTCGCAAGTCGAGAGCCGTAGATGCTGTGCGGCTCAAAGATGATGATGGTCAGGTACGAACTGACGGAGACAATCATCAACGGCAGCAGCAGGCTGTAGCCACCCGTCAGTTCAGCAATCAGGAAGATACCCGTCAGCGGTGCATGCATGACACCCGACATGACACCAGCCATGCCCATCAACGCGAAATTCTTTTCGGGCAGGTAGACACCTATCTCATAAATATTCCATAGTCGCGAGAACAGGAATCCCGAAAAGCAGCCGATGAACAACGAAGGAGCAAACGTACCACCGCAACCACCTCCGCCATTGGTAGCCGACGTGGCAAAAACCTTCGTCAACAGCACCAGAGCAATGTAGGGAATCAACATGGTCGTATGTCCCGCGAAGAGCGAGTTGTCGAGCAAGCGGTACCAATCGGCCTCAGTCTTGCCGTTCAGCAGCAGGTTGATGGACGTATAGCCCTCACCAAACAATGCCGGGAACAGAAAGATGAGCAGGCTCAGCATCGTGCCGCCAATGGCTAAGCGCACATGGGGCTTATCCTTGAATCGGGCGAAAATGCCTTCGGCAAAGCTCATCGTCCGGATGAAATAGAGCGACACCAGACCACACGAGATGCCTAAGAGCAGACATCCCGGTACACGCTGTACCGTCCACTCGTTATCGAGATGGAAGGTGAAGAGTGCCGCATCGCCACTGAATATATAGGTAAAGCACGTTGCCGTCACACAACTGACCAGAATGGGCAGCAACGACGACATGGTCATGTCAATCAGCAGCACCTCCAGCGTAAACACCAATCCTGCTATCGGTGCCTTGAAGATGCCCGCAATGGCACCGGCGGCACCACAGCCCACAAGCGTCATCAGCGTCTTGCGGTCCATGTGGAACAGTTGTCCCAGGTTGCTGCCGATAGCTGAACCCGTCAACACAATGGGGGCCTCGGCTCCTACCGAACCACCAAAGCCGATAGTGATAGCCGACGCGATGACCGACGACCACGTGTTGTGCGACTTCAAACGCGACTTGTTCGAAGAGATGGCGTAGAGTATGCGGGTGATGCCATGCGAGATATCGTCCCTCACGATATAGCGCACAAAGAGCGATGTCAGGTAGATGCCCACCACCGGATAGACCAGATAGAGCCAGTTGGCCCGCGACCGCTCAAACTGCGACGTCAGCAACGACGCTATCAGGTTGATGATGCTGTGCAGCGAGTAGGCCGCCACCGCCGCCAACAGGCCGACGATGAACGCCAGGATAAGCAGAAACATCTTATCGCTGACGTGCTCCACACGCCAGTTATGCAACCTTACTATCCAACTATCTTGCTCCACAATCACTTATTATCTTTTTGCATCGGACTCTCACGGACTTCTTTTTCTATCCGTGTCAGTCCGTGTTTGTCCGTTGCTCTTTTACTTTTTCGTCTATACTATGCGCCACGGTGTACGCTGTTGTCCATGCTGCCTGAAAGTTGAAGCCACCCGTCACGCCGTCGATATCGAGCACCTCACCTGCGAAATAGAGGTTCGGTATATAGCGGCTCTCCAGCGTAGCGGGATTCACACTGCTCAACGACACCCCTCCACAAGTAACGAATTCATCGCGGAAAGCGGCACGTCCCGACGTCTGATAAACATCGTTAGTCAGTACGTTCGTCAGCCGGTTCAGTTCCTTTTGATTCAAGTGCTGCCAACGGGTCGTCGCCCGCTGTCCCAGCGTCTTTGCAACCAGATAGTCCCACAGCCTTGTCGGCAGGCCAAAGGGACGCACGTTCTGCAACTGCTTCTGGGGCTGCTGCACCATAATTGTCAGCAACTCCTGCTGCACCTCCGTATCTTTCCGTCCCGTCCAGTTGATGCTCAGCGGCACCTGATAGTCAGCCTCACTAAGCAGCCGGGCAGCATAGCTCGACAACCTCAGCACGGCAGGCCCGCTTACGCCCCAATGGGTAATCAGCAGCGGCCCCTCGCTGCGCATCTTCTGCCCAGGTATCATCACCTGCACACCGTCAGCTACCGTACCCATCAGCTCCGTCAGAGCCGTGTCGGCAATGCTTAGCGAGAAGAGCGACGGTACTGGAGCCACAATCTCATGACCAGCGTCGGCCAGCCAATGCAAGCCAGCAGCCCTTGGCGAACCACCAGTACACACAGCCACGTAGTCGTAAGCACCCATCAGGTCGGCTACGGAGCCAACTTTCTCGCGCGTACATATATTTATATCTCGGCACTTCGCTTCATGCAACAGGCATCCCGTAATGCTGTGCGAATCCTGCGAGGCAGGGAACACGCAGTCGTCATCCTGCGTTACAAGCTTAACGCCTCGATCCTCAAACCACTGATAGGCAGAACGATAGTCGAACTGCCTGAAGAGTCGCTTCAGCAACCGATGCCCACGAGGATATACCTGAGAGAGGTCTGTAACGTGGGCAAACGAGTTGGTGCAATTACAACGGCCTCCGCCCGAGATTTCCACTTTGGCCAGCAGGCGATTACTGCGTTCCAGGATGGTCACTTCCATCTCTGGCACCATTTCCTTCAGGTTCACGGCCAGAAAGAATCCCGCAGCTCCTCCGCCTACAACCGCCGTCCTCATCACTTCCTGATTATCTGCACCTCTCCGCCACGTCCCAGCTTGATGATGCTCGACGGCGTATGA
>JAEEGH010015404.1_pt1 | contig 16611 bp, 15 predicted proteins | sample 9134181 | NCBI WGS metagenome assembly JAEEGH01 (sample SAMN16246544, study PRJNA631951) | gut metagenome | biome: gut microbiome; feature: rumen; material: DP-attached | host: Bos | place: Iran: Karaj | collected 2018-10
GGCACGTTCGCGTCCGTCATGATCGACGGACAGGAGTACGCGGGCAAGGCGCTGTTCGACAAGGCGGACGCGCTGGTGCGGCAGGGCTTCTTCACCAAATGGGGCACGCCCGAGCGCGAACAGGGGCTCGACTTCTTCTGGTATCTGTGGTGCGGCACGAACTCGCCTCTCTTCGGCAAGGACAAGATGACCACGTTCGAGCGCTACTTCATCGACGACAAGACCACGCACGAGGAGCATAAGAATCCGTACTTCAAGCTCGCCGAGCACGAGGCCTTCGCGATCAAAATCCTTGAGGAGTTCGGACTTTCCGGCGATCCCGATTCGCATATCGTCAACGGACACGTGCCGGTCAAAATCAAGAAGGGCGAATCCCCGATCAAGGCGAACGGCCGCATCTTCGTCATCGACGGCGGCATGTCGAAGGCATACCAGTCCACGACCGGCATCGCGGGCTACACGCTGATCTATAACTCGCAGTGTATGATCCTCTCGTGCCACGATCCGTTCGTAACGGTCAACGAGGCGATCCGCACCGAAACGGATATCCACAGCACCCAGCAGATCGTCTACACGCCCGCAGTCCGCAAACGCGTCGCGGACACCGACGTCGGCAAAACGCTTCTGGAGCGCATCGACGATCTTCAGCGGCTCCTTGTCGCCTACCGTTCCGGCGCGATCAAGCAGCATTCGAGATAAGCGAAAACAAACAGCGGCACGCCGTCCGGCGTGCCGCTTTCGCGTGCTTGCTTATTTTGCGGGAGTGGGCGCGGTCACCGTGCCGAGAAACAGCACCGTGCCGTCGTAGGATTCGATCACATAGAGGAACGGGCGGGTGAGGTGGAAGTCGATCTCCGGCAGCTCCTCCGGCAGCGCTGCGCATTCGTCCATCACCACCATTGTGTACGCCGCGGCTTCGACGCCCTTTTCATCGACGCCGATATAGGACTCCTGAATGACACGGGAGATCTTTGCGGCGATGTCGCACATGGCGGAGAAGTCCGCTTCGTCGGAGAACGCAACCGCGATACCGAGCGCTTCCAACGCGTCGTTCAGATCGAACCGGTCCTGAAACGCGAACTTCGGCAGCTTTACGCTGACGTTTGCGCGGAGTTCCTCGCCGTCGTTCAGCAGCGTGTGCAGCTTTTCGGGCGTGCCGAGAAGGGAAGCAAGCGGCGTTCCCTCGTCCGGCAGCACGAACGTCATGCGCCCGACGCGCAGCAGCGGGAGCGAATAGCGCAAAAACCCGTCGCCCTTTACGATCGTCACCCCGTTGTCCTTACGGTTCATGTATTCGACGGTCTGCGTGCCGTCAAACAAGCCCGTTTCATTCGCGCCCTCGTAGAATTCGTCGCGCCAGGCGTCCTTCAGATAGATCGTGTTGATCAGCACCGCGATCGTATCCGGCTCGAACTGCATCGCGTCCTCGGAAATCTTGATTTTCCCGTGCGTATGCTTCGTGATCCAATCCGCGATCTGTTTCACCGTTTTCGTTTCGGAGAAATCCACCGCGTTCGCTTCGGAACGGTAGGTTTCGGCGAGCTCTTTGAGGTATGCTTCGCGGAAGTTCAGCTTGCCGCCGCGGTCCGCCAGCCAGATCGAGTTCGCGAGCGCAAGCGTGCTTTCCTCCGTGTCGACCGAAAGCGAGCCGAGCATGGCGCCGCAGATATTGCGCAGCTCTTCGGGGCTGCCTGCGCCGAGAAGCTTCAGCATGTCGGTCTGTGTCTGTCCTTCGGCGCCTTCCGCAACCATCGCGAGCGCAAGGTACACGCTGATCGGCGAAAGGTTCTTGTTTTCCGTGCCGTCGATGAGCTTTGCCGAAAGCACGTCGGAAAAGTCCGCGTAGCCCTCGATCACGGGAACCGGAAAATACGGAAGCTCCTTCGGTGCTTCCTTCGGATCGGTGTTCGCTGCCGGCGCGGGGGAGGGTTCAAAGTTTCTTGCACAGCCGCAAAGCAGCAGCAAAGCGGCACAAAGCATACAGACAAATCGTTTCATGATGATGATTCCTTTCCGTTGTTTGCTTATAATACCATATATGTCGCAGATCGGTTGCAGAGCGGTTTCGGGCACGGAAAAAGATGCGCCGGAACCGAGAAAATATACACAAATGTCGATTGACTTTTTGACGGCATTTTGATACAATATCATTGATGTCGGACACCTTTGAACGGTTGTCTGACAACTAATGAGAGGTACGACCGCGTATGAAGGAGTATTGGGTTCTGCTCGGCGCATTCGGCAGCGGAAAAAGCGAGCTTGCGCTGAATATGGCAATCCGCGCCGCGAAGCACGGACCCTGTACGTTGGTCGACCTCGACGTCATCAACCCGTATTTCCGCACCAGCGAGCGCGGCGACGTTCTGACGCCTGCCGGCGTTGAGCTGATCATGCCTCCGTTCGCTTTGGACAAGATCGAAATCCTTTCGCTTTCCGCCCGCGTGTATTCTGCGTTTACGCCGGGAGAGGGAAGCTTTTTTTTCGATATCGGAGGCGATCACGTGGGCTCGGTGGCGCTCGGTCAGTACAAGCCGCAGTTTGAACGCGTCCCGAAGGAAAACCTGCACGTGCTGTTTATTCTGAATCCGATGCGTCCGACGGCGGCGGACCTCGAAAGCGCGTACGCGACGCTCGAAAAGATCCAGTTCGTGTCGCGCCTTAGGGTCACCGGCATCGTGAACAACGGAAACCTTGCGGGCGAAACGGATTACACGCACCTTCTGGAGGGCTACGAGTTGGCGAAAGCGCTTTCGGAGCGGACCGGCATTCCCGTGTGGGGGACCTGCGGGCTGCAAAGCGTGCTCGACGATTTCGACGCCTATGCAAAGGCGCACGGGCTCGACGAAGCATACATCGGCGTCCGTCAGCCGGTCGACGTGTATATGCACCGGAGCTGGGATAAGTTCCTGAAAGAGGGACTTTAATCATACCAATTACCAGAAATCTCGGAGAAAGAAAGGAAATGCCATGATCAAAGTAACCATTCACGAAGACGCATGCAAGAGCTGCGGGCTCTGCGTGCGTGCATGTCCCAAAGACGTGCTGGCCATTTCGAAGCATCTGAACACCAAGGGCTATTTTGCCGTTGAGGTCGTGCATCCGGAGGCCTGCATCGCCTGTGCGTCCTGTGCAAGAACCTGCCCGGACGTTGCCATTGAGATCGAGAAATAAGGAGGAACAGTATGGCTAAGAAACTGATGAAGGGCTGCGAAGCGATCGCCGAAGCGGCCATCCAGGCGGGCTGCCGGTACTTCTTCGGCTACCCGATCACGCCGCAGAACGACATTCCCGAGTACATGTCGCTGCGTTTGCCGCAGGTAGGCGGATGCTTCCTGCAGGCGGAAAGCGAAATCGCCGCGATCAACATGGTCTACGGCGCAGGCGGCGCGGGCGCGCGTGTTATGACCTCTTCCTCCAGCCCGGGCATCTCGCTGAAGCAGGAAGGCATCTCCACGATCGCGGGCGCGGAGGTTCCGTGCGTGATCGTCAACATGATGCGCGGCGGTCCGGGTCTCGGCAACATCCAGGCGAGCCAGGGCGACTACTTCCAGGCGGTCAAGGGCGGCGGTCACGGCGACTACCGCAGCATCGTCATCGCGCCGTCCTCCATCCAGGAGACGGTCGACATGATGCCCCATGCGTTTGACCTGGCGGACAACTACCGCATCCCGGTCATCATCCTTGCCGACGGTCTGATCGGTCAGATGATGGAGCCGGTCGAGCTGCACATGAATCCGAACCCGACCATGCCCGAAAAACCCTGGGCGGCGCAGGGCTGGGATCCCAAAGGCACCCGTCCCCGTGCGGTCATCAATTCGCTGTACATCGAGACCGAGGACCTGGATGGGCTCATGACGCGCCTCAACGCGCGCTATGACGTGATCCGCGAAAAGGAAGTCATGGTCGAGAAGTACCACACCGAAGGCGCGGAATACATCCTCTGCGCATACGGCACGGTCGCGCGCGTCTGCAAAGCGGCGGTCCGCATCCTTGAGGAGAACGGCATCAAAGCCGGTCTCGTCCGTCCGATCACCCTGTGGCCGTTCCCGACGAAGGAAGTCCACGAGGTCTTCGCGCAGGAGAGCGTCAAGGCGGGTCTCACCGTCGAGATCAGCAACGGCCAGATGGTCGAAGACATCCGTCTTGCGGTCAACGGCGAAAAGCCCGTGGAGTACATGGGCAAGGGCGGCAGCATCATTCCGGCGGCGGAAGATATTGCCGAGCGCATTATGCAGATGAGGAGGGCGTAAACCATGGCAACCGTTTTCAAGAAAACTCCCGTTTTAACGGACGTTCCGTTCCATTACTGCCCGGGCTGCGGTCACGGCATCGTGCACCGTCTCGTCGCGGAAGTCATTGACGAGCTGGGCATCCAGGAAAAGTGCGCGGGCGTCGCTCCCGTCGGCTGCGCGGTCTTCCTGTATAACTACATGAACATCGACATGTATGAAGCGGCGCACGGCAGAGCGCCGGCAGTCGCGACGGGCTTCAAGCGCGTCCACCCGGACAAGTACATTTTCACCTATCAGGGCGACGGCGACCTCGCTTCCATCGGTACGGCGGAGATCGTCCACGCGGCGCACCGCGGCGAGAAGATCACGACGATCTTCATCAACAACGCGATCTACGGCATGACCGGCGGTCAGATGGCGCCGACGACGCTCGTCGGTCAGAAGACGACGACCTCGCCGCTGGGCCGTGACCCCGAGCACTGCGGCAAGCCGATCCGCATCGCGGAGATGCTCTCCACGATCGAAGGCTCCGCGTTCATCGCACGCTGCTCGCTCGACAGCACGCCGCACATCAACCAGACCAAGGCGGCGATCAAGAAGGCGTTCCAGGCGCAGATCGACCGCAAGGGCTTCTCGATGGTCGAGATCCTGTCTCCCTGCCCGACGAACTGGGGCAAGGCGCCGGTCGAGGCGATGGAGTGGCTGAAGGACAACATGATTCCGTACTATCCGCTCGGCACGTTTAAGGAGGTATAACCATGGTTGAGAGAAATATTTTCGCAGGCTTCGGCGGACAGGGCGTCCTGCTGATGGGTCAGCTCCTGGCGGCAGCCGGCATGATGGAGGGCAAGAACACCTCCTGGATCCCGTCGTACGGTCCCGAAATGCGCGGCGGCACGGCGAACTGCAGCGTTATGCTGTCCGACGCGGAGATCGATTCTCCGCTCGTGACGCGTCCGACGTCTCTGATCGTCATGAACCGTCCGTCCCTCGAAAAGTTCGAGGACAAGGTCGTTCCCGGCGGCTCGATCTTCGTCAACAGCTCGATGATCGACATCAAGGTCAAGCGCACCGACGTGAACGCGTACTATGTGCCCTGCACGGAGATCGCGGCGGAGCTCGGAAACAGCAAGGTATCGAACATGATCATGCTCGGCGCATACCTCGGCAAGTCCAAGTGCGTCGAGGTCGAGACCGTTCTGAAGGCGCTCCTCGAAAAGCTCGGCGAAAAGAAAGCCAAGCTGATCCCGCTGAACCGTGAAGCGCTGCTGCGCGGCGCATCCTGCATCGAAGAATAACCGTATACAGTCAGGGGTTGCCGATACCCACGGCAGCCCCTGCGGTTTTTCTTGCAGGGGACACCTCATCACCGCCTGCGGCGGAGCTTCTCCTCAAGGAGAAGCCTCGGCATTGAGCAATCCGAATCAACGAAATGCTTTTCGATTGCCTGGATTCGGCAATCGGAGGCATCGCACCAGAAGCCTTCTCCTTGAGGGAGTCGGGAACAGCGCGCACCCAAAAGCCTTCTCCTTGAGGAGAAGGTGTCACGACGAAGGAGTGACGGATGAGGTGTGATGAACAGCGCTTGACGGTGCATGAATTGCGCTTCGCGCATGAATCGTCCTTCGGACATGAATTGCGGCAAGGCCGCATGAAAAAGGAGAATTTTATGGCACAGTTTATTTCTGCCGCGGAGGCAGTCCGGCTGATCCGGGACGGAGACTGCCTGATTTACAACAACTTTTTGGGCATGAACAATGCCGAACAGCTCAGTATCGCGCTGAACGAGCGCTTTGAAGCCGAGGGACATCCCAAGGATCTCACGCTGTACTGCACCGCGGGTTTAGGCGGCTGGCTAAGCGGTCAGCCCTGCGAGAAGATCGTCCCGCTCGGCGGCGTCAAGACCGTCATCATGTCGCACTACGGCTCCATGCCCGACACGGCGAAGATGATCCTTGAAAACAAGATCGAGGCGTACAACCTGCCGTTCGGCGTTATGTCGCACGCGGTGCGCGCGGGCGCGGCGGGGCATCCGTACTACATCTCCGACGCGGGTCTGAACCTCTTTGTCGATCCGAAGTACAAGGGCTATCAGCTCAACGAGCAGTCGAAGCAGGAGTTGGTCGAAGAGATCGTGATCGACGGCAAACGGCGCCTGAAGTACGCGACCCCGCGTCCCGACGTCGCGCTTTTGAAGGGCTCCAGCGCCGACGCGTTCGGCAACATTTCGTGGGAGGACGAACCGGTCATCGGCGACGCGCTCTCGATCGCGCAGCTTGTGAAGCGCTGCGGCGGCAAGGTCATCGTGCAGGTTAAGCGCAAGCTCGACCATCCGCGCCGTCCGACCGAGGTCGTGATCCCGTCCGTGCTCGTCGACTATATCTGCGTCTGCCCCGAACAGGACCAGATCCAGGGCATCAAAGGCACCGATCCGCGCTATGCGGGTGACGTCCCGATGACGGATGAACAGCTCGAAACCTACGTTCGCGAAAACGCGAAGAACGATCCGAAGGACCTTGCAAAGCAGCTGATCGCAAAGCGCGCGGCAAAGGAATTAAAGCCCGGTCACGTCGTGAACATCGGCGTCGGCGCGCCGGAGTTCGTTGCGGTCGAAGCGGCAAAGAGCGGCATGCTCTCTAAGGTCGCGCTGACCGTCGAGGCGGGCTCCATGAAGGGCCTGCCCGCGGGCGGGTTCGCTTTCGGCGCCGCGATGGGCGCGCAGGCGTGCTGCACCACCGCCGAACAGTTCGACCTGTACGACGGCGGGGGCTTGGATATCTGCTTCATCGGCGCGCTGGAGATCGACGGCGAGGGCAACGTCAACGGACATTATCATCCGAAAAAGCTCTCCGGCATCGGCGGATTCATCAACATCACGCAGTTCACGCACAAGGTCGTGTTCTGCACGACGTTCTCCGCCGGCGGGCTGGAGATCGAGGACAGCGAGGACGGGCTTACGATCGTGAAGGAAGGTAAGTTCCTGAAGTTTGCGGAGCACGTCACGGCGCTTTCGTTCTCGGCGCAGAACGCGCACGACAACAAGCAGGAGGTCACCTATGTGACCGAGCGCTGCGTGTTCAAGCTCGGCGAGAAGGGCCTTGTGCTTACGGAAGTCCGCAAGGGCGTAGACGTAAAGAAGCAGATCCTGGATCTGCTTCCGTTCAAGGTCGATGTGGCGGAGGATCTGCTCGTCTACTAATCGAGCGGAATGTGGAACGCGCGCATCGTGTTGATGATATGCAGCTGCATCGCGGTTTTCGCGCCTTCGGGGTTGCGTTCGCGTAAATACTGCACCAGCACGCGATGATCGTGCAGCGTCATCTCTGCGACCTCCGGCGCCTCGTTGGCGAGCAGGATGCCGTGGTGGATGGCGCGGTTGAAGATCGGCAGCAGCGCCGTGATGAACGGATTGTGCGTCGCGGACGCGATCGCGTTGTGGAATTTCTGCTCGGTCTCGTCCCATTGCGGATCGGCGGAGCGGATCATCTGCTCGTTCAGCTCGCAATAGCGGAAGATCTCGTTAAGCTCGTCGCTGCTTGCGCGGAGGCACGCGTAATACGCCGCCTGCGGCTCAAACATCAGGCGCATCTCATAGAGGTCCTTCGTGTTCACGTTCGTGTTCTGGATCCTCAGGACGTCGTAGTCGGCGTGGATGTTGCGGCTTTCGGTCACGAACGTGCCGACGCCGCGGCGCACCTCGACCAGACCACGCGTCGAAAGAATGCGGAGCGCTTCTCGGAGCGTCGTGCGGCTGATGTTAAGCTCCTCTGCAAGCGCGGGTTCGTTGGGCAGCTTATCGCCCGGAGCGAACCTGCCGTGTACGATCATTTCGGCAAGACGGTCTGCGATCCGAACGGACAGCGCGTTGTTTCCATAGGGCATAATACTCACCTCCGGTAACCGGATTATACCGCAAAGGCTTGCGGAATACAATAAAAATTCAGAAAGAGGGAGAATCACAATGGAAGGATTAACCATCATCAAAACAGAGCATCCCAAAGAAAAGCCCGCAAAGGGCGCAAAACTCGGCTTCGGCGTCGTTTTCACGGACCACATGCTGATCATGCAGTGGGACAGAGGACAGGGCTGGCATGACGCGAAGATCGTCCCGTACGGACCGATCTCCATCAGCCCCGCAAGCACGGTCCTGCACTATGCGCAGGAGACGTTCGAGGGCATGAAGGCGTACCGTGCCGAGGACGGCAGAGTCCTGCTGTTCCGTCCGGAGGAGAACTTCAAGCGCATGAACCTTTCCAACGAGCGTATGTGCATTCCGACGCTTGACGTCGATTTCTGTGTGGAGAGCCTCAAGGAGCTCGTCATGCTCGACAAGGACTGGATCCCGTCCGATCCCGGCGCATCGCTGTACATCCGCCCGATGTGCATCGGCAACGAGTCCCGTCTCGGCGTCAAGGAAGCGGACAGCTACCTTTACATGGTGCTTCTGAGCCCGTCCGGCGCGTACTATGAGAGCGGCTTAAAGCCCGTTCCGATCTATGTGGAAGAGGAATACGTTCGCGCGGTCCGCGGCGGCACCGGCTTTGCCAAGACCGGCGGCAACTACGCCTCCTCGATGCTCGCGCAGGAGATCGCGCATAAGAAGGGCTATTCGCAGGTCCTGTGGCTTGACGGCGTCGAAAAGAAGTACGTCGGCGAGGTCGGCGCGATGAACATCTTCTTTGTGATCGACGGCGAGGTCATCACGCCGGAGCTGGACGGCAGCATCCTTTCGGGCATCACCAGAAAGTCGATGATCGAGATCCTCCGCGACAAGGGCTACAAGGTCACCGAGCGCAGGATCGCGATCCAGGAGATCGCGGACGCGTACGACAGAGGACATCTCCAGGAGGTCTTCGGCACCGGCACCGCGGCGGTCATCAGCCCGGTCGGCAAGCTCGAATGGGGCGATAAGGTCATGATCATCAACAACGGCGAGATCGGACCGATCAGCGCTTACGCCTACAAGACCCTCACGGACATCCAGTGGGGCAGAGCCAAGGATCCCTTCGGCTGGTCGATCGAGATCGGTCGGATGTAAGATGTCATAGACACCTCATCACCGCCTGCGGCGGAGCTTCTACTCAAGGAGAAGCCTCTGTAACGCCAAAGCCTTCTCCTTGAGGGGAAGATGCCAAGCGCTTCCAAAAGCCTTCCCCTTGAGGGGAAGGTGCCGAAGCGTGAGCGAGGCGGATGAGGTGGAAAAAACGAGTCGGACGAGGTGTACATGAACGAACTTCGCAACGAACGTCTGAAGCCTTTTTCGCAGAAGATGCGGCGGGAGATGACCAAAGAGGAACGGCATCTCTGGTACGATTTTCTGAAGGGGCTTCCCGTTACGGTTCACCGGCAGAAGATTCTCGGCAGCTATATCGCAGATTTCTATATCGCCTCGAAGAAGCTCATTGTTGAGCTGGACGGTTCACAGCATTTCATGGACAAGGGCGTCCGTTCCGATCGGGACAGAGATGCGTGGATGCGGGAGAACGGGATCACCGTGCTGCGATATACCAATCTGCAGATTAACCGGGAGTTTTCCGCGGTGTGCGAAGACATTTTGAAGCATCTTGGGGACACCTCATCACCGCCTGCGGCGGAGCTTCCCCTCAAGGGGAAGCCTCTGTAACGCCAAAAGCCTTCTCCTTGAGGAGAAGGTGCCGTAAGGCGGATGAGGTGTAACGTGACACAAAAACTCAAATCGCAGAAGCTACCGCTTTTTTGCGAGGACACCTCATCAGTCACCTGACGGTGGCAGCTTCCCCTTGAGGGGAAGCCTCTGTAACACCAAAAGTCTTCTCCTTGAGGAGAAGGTGCCGTAAGGCGGATGAGGTGTAACGAATTGCGGCTGCGCCGCACGGAACAGATTGATATTTCCGAAGGAGGAAACACTATGATACCGAAAATGATGGATGCGATTGTCAAACCCGTTGCGGGCGTCGGCCTCGAACTGCGCCGGGTTCCCGTTCCGGAGCCCGGTCCCGGAGAAGTGCTGATCAAGGTTCACAAGACGGCGATTTGCGGTACGGACGTGCATATCTATGACTGGACGCCATGGTCCGCAGAGCATGTGAAACCGCCGATGGTGATCGGTCACGAATACGTTGGCGAGATTGCCGCGCTCGGCGCGGGCGTTACCGGTCTTACCGTCGGCATGCGTGTATCCGGTGAGGGACACATCACCTGCGGCCATTGCCGCAACTGCCACACGGGAAACATTCAATGGTGCAAGAATACGATGAGCGTCGGCGTGGATCGCGACGGCGCGTTCGCGGAATACGTCTGCATTCCGGAAAAGAACGTCATCATTATTGACCCGAAGCTGGACGAGGACGTCGTCGCCTTCTTTGACGCGTTCGGCAACGCCACGCATACCGCGCTGATGTTCAACCTTGTCGGCGAGGACGTGCTGATCACCGGCGCAGGTCCGATCGGCGTTATCGCCTGCGGCATCTGCAAGTATGCCGGCGCGCGCCGCGTGGTCATTACCGATATGAACGAGTACCGTCTTGATCTCGCCCGCAAGATGGGCGCAGACGCCGCGGTCAACGTTGCCAAGGAAGATCTGCAGGAAGTCATGAAGCAGCAGGGTCTCGTCGAGGGGTTCGACGTCGGTCTTGAAATGTCCGGCTCGGGTGCTGCTTTCAAGCAACTGCTTTCCGTCATGCGCAACGGCGGCAAGGTCTCGCTTTTGGGTCTCGGCAACGGTCCGATCCCGCTCGATATGAACCTCATCATCGGCAAGGGGCTGACGCTGCAGGGCATTTACGGGCGTAAGATGGATAATTGGCATCAGATGTCCTACATGGTGCAGGGCGGTCTCGATCTGCATCCGGTCATCACGCACCGCTTCCACTATACCGAGTTTGAAAAAGGCTTCGAAGCCATGCATTCCGGCAATTCCGGCAAGGTCATCTTTGACTGGACGAAGAAATAACGGAGGAGAAAACCAATGAAGAAAGCATACTCAATCTACCGCGAACAGCTTGACGCGATCCGCGAAGCGGGAACGTACAAGGAGGAGCGCATCATCACCACGCCGCAGAGAAGCCGCATCGACACCACGAAGGCAAAGTGCGTCGTCAACATGTGCGCAAATAACTATCTCGGACTGTCCAACAACCCCGAGCTGATTGCCGCCGCAAAGGCGAGCTACGACGAGTGGGGCTTCGGCCTCAGCTCTGTCCGCTTCATCTGCGGCACGCAGGGCATCCACAAGGAGCTCGAAGGCCGCATCGCGAAGTTCACCGGTCAGGAGGATGCAATCCTGTATTCGTCCTGCTTCGACGCAAACGGCGGTCTCTTTGAGACCCTTTTGGGACCCGAAGACGCGGTCATCAGTGACGAGCTGAACCACGCGTCCATCATCGACGGCGTGCGTCTCTGCAAGGCAAAGCGTCTCCGCTATCACAACAACGACATGGAAGACCTCAAGGCGAAGCTCGAGGAGGCAAAGGACTGCCGCATCAAGCTGATCGCGACCGACGGCGTCTTCTCCATGGACGGCTACATCGCAAACCTCAAGGGTATCTGCGATCTCGCGGAGCAGTACGACGCGCTCGTCATGGTCGACGATTCGCACGCGGTCGGCTTCATGGGCGAGCACGGCAGAGGCACCGCGGAATACTGCGGCGTGATGGGTCGTGTCGACATCATCACCGGCACGTTCGGCAAGGCGCTGGGCGGCGCGTCCGGCGGCTACACCGCGGCGAAAAAGGAGATCATCGACCTCCTCCGTCAGCGTTCCCGTCCGTATCTGTTCTCCAATACCCTCGCGCCCGCGATCTGCGCCGCGACGATCAAGACGATCGACCTTTTGGAATCGTCCACGGAGCTTCGTGACCGCGTCCACGCGAACGCGAACTATTTCCGCAAGGAAATGGAAAAGCTCGGCTTTGACCTGCTGCCCGGCGAGCATCCGATCGTTCCGATCATGCTCTATGACGCGAAGGTCGCGCAGGAGTTCGCTAACCGCATGCTCGACAAGGGCGTGTATGTGACGGGCTTCTCTTACCCGGTCGTTCCTATGGGCAAGGCACGCGTCCGCACGCAGATCTCCGCGGGTCACACCAAGGAGGACCTCGATTTCGCCGTCAAGTGCTTCGGCGAGGTCAAGAAGGAAATGGGCATCTGACAATCAGGATCAAAAAAGGGACTGCTGAAGAGCTGTTCTCAAAAGGGTGTTTTTCAAACCGGTACACGTTTCGACCCTCCCTTGTCAGGGAGGGTGGCTCGCGAAGCGAGACGGGAGGGTAGTTTCCTGACTACCCCTCAGTCTCGGCAAGCCTCGACAGCTCCCCTGACAAGGGGAGCTCGGTTTTTCTCCGGAAGGGCGCACTTACTCACCACTTTACAGCGGCGATACCCTCCCGTGTCGGGACGTGCGTCCAGTACAGCGGTTTCTATTTCCAGTACACAATCAACGGGGTTAGGGTATCCCCTAAAGCAAAAGCCGAGGCGGTTCAACCTCGGCTTTCGGCATTTGGAACACAAATGCCCTGCTTGTTAAAGAACTCGTATGACATTGTAATAGATTTCGATATAATCTTATATTGAAATCAAGCAATTGTTGAACAAAGTGGTTATAATCAAAAGTCTATTCCAATATCAGTTATTCGGTATAAATGTTCCTTTAACACTCTTTATTTTGAACCTGCTGCCGATAGAAGGATCCAAAACCGAACCACCGGAACCGATTCCGCTAATTTTATGTGTTTCTTCATATGTACCGTTTGCCGGCAACTTTATTGTACATGTGAGAGTGTCTGAATTTGCTTCACTATATGCTTTATCAGAGGATGAAACATGCCATAAGGCGCTTATCGGAACTTCTACGATTAACTCAACATTTTCAAATGATCCACCTTTGACCGGATACATCTTAAGTGAAACATTTGATTCACCGAATGTCATTCCCATAGATATATGGGTTTCGGGTTTTGAATACTCTAAAGATATTGTCAAATAGGATTGAATATTCCCAGCTGTTAGTTCTACGGGTTTTGGTATTCTATCGTATTCGGAACGCGCTGTAAGAAGCATATTATAATTTTCAACTTTGTTCTGATCCTCTTTTGACAACAAAGAGTACATCCTTTCTGCTTCTTCAATTTTATCGATACTTGTAATTGTTACAGTACCAATTGCATCAATCGCTCTTTCAACAGCAATTACTTCTTCACTTTTTCCACATGCAATAGAAGCCAACAAAACAATGACCACCAGAGCAATAAATATAAATCTTTTCATTCTCTTATTCTCCAATTCTAATATATTGTGCACTGCCGTTTTTTGCATCTTCCGTACGTCTGATGCTACTGATTCGGGATTCTTTAACTTCAGATGCGAAGATTGCCCCGAATCTTCTACGCTCGCTTTGTGAAAGTCTTTCCCACTCAAAATCATCAAATAAACTCTTTAGCAGAAATGGTTCATCCATCGGAGCTTTTACTGGTATAGCTTGTATAGCCCTTTCTAACCACGCAAAATAGTCCATGTTCTCAACCTCCAAATTATTACAATCTGATTGTAGCACAGAACATACACTATTGCAATATGTTTTGCATATAGTAATAGTTGATTTTCCATAGAAAATATAACTGCTACTATTAGTAGAGGTGATAGTAATGCATGTAAGAATTAGGAAAGCAAGAGAAAACCTTGGATATACAAGGGAACAATTCGCCGAAAAACTGAATGTGAGCGTATCTTACCTCGCAGAATTAGAGCGTGGTCGAACAGGAATCTCTGTTAAAATGCTAAAGAAGGTATGTATAGTACTCGGATTATCTGCAGATTATGTCCTTTTTGGAGAAGAAAGAACTTGTAATTTAGATTTATTCGACAAGATTCAGCGAGTAGATAAAAAGTATTTGCCGATATTGGAAAGTCTATTAACGGAACTATTAAAACTGAGTCTTGAAGAGATAGATATTGATTAGAAACAATAATTGATCAATTAGGCGAGATAATAAAAGGCGCACATCCGAAAGGAAATGCGCTTATTGTTTTGCACAGCCGGCAGAAATCGACTGTGCTTTGAAAATCCCCTTGACAAATCTCTTCCGAACAGTCCCTTTTTTGTGCGTGCAGCGCCGCTGCTCATTGATAGATTTCCATGATATTCCCGTCGTTCCAGTACTGTTCCATGATCTCCGTGATCTTCTGATAGATCGGGAAGCGTTTGAAGCAGTCGAAAAGCGTCTTTGCCTGCCGGTCGATCGCGGCGGTCTCGTCCGCGGTCTTTGCCTCCAGACGGCGCATCCACAGCATGCAGAAAAGCTTGTCGATGCAGAGGTCCTCGGCACATTCGATGTTTTTGATGCGGTCCGCGCCGGACTTGATCGCGGCGGCGATCTCGTAGTACATGAAGTGCAAGCCGGGGATCTTTTCAAGGTACAGCTCCGCCATCGCCTGCTCGCCCGTCTTGTGGTACGTTTCCGCCATCACGCGGTACACGTCGATGCGGTTGGCGTCGTCCTTTGTGCAGCCGAGGATCCGTTCGCCGATCTCAATGATCTCCGCGCTGCGGCTGCCGTCCGCGTTCTGCTCCTGCATGTCCTCAAGTATGCAGGTCAGAAGCAGGTCGTTGTTCGGGTACTTTTCGAGCGCTTTCCGAAGGTACGCTTCGGACCTTGCGGGGTCCTTGCCGCCGCGTCCGCTTTCGACGAGGATCGCTTTGATCGCGGCGTCAAGCTTGCTCTGGTCGAAATCCAAAAGGTTATCGAGCGATGTCCCGAAATAGATCGCAAGCTTCGGGAGCATGTCGATGTCGGGACTCGAAGCCCCCGTTTCCCATTTGCTGACCGCCTGAGAGGAAATGTGCAGGTATTCCGCAAGCTCCTCCTGCGTGACCTTCTTTTCTTTTCTGAGTTCCTTGATTTTTGCTCCGATATTCATATTCGTTCTCCCTTTGTCTTTTGTAACCGGTTCGATAGAAGCATACCGGAAAATCCTGCAAAAGTCCATATGAACTTATTTGGAGAATCTACAACCAATGATTGGATTGCGCGGGAAAAAGAAAGAGCGGTCCGAAGACCGCTCTGAAAAACAAGAGGATCATCGAGACTGTGACGATCAATCGTGCCTTACCTTCCGGAGCGTTTTTTTCTTCTCGGCATAGGCGCGAATTTGGTCGTTCGCGTCATAGGTCAGCTCTTCGAGAAGCTCATCCGTCAACAGCCTGCGTCTGCCAAGCGCGCGTACGATCGCTTCGCGGCAGAAGGAACAGGGATCGGTTTCGTATACCCGAAGAAGAATCCATGCGGGAACGGGGAATTTGGGATCGCGCCGCCGGTCGATGTACATTCCTATGGCATGGATCGTATCCGCGCCTTCCGCGTTGTCCGGAATCGTCGTAAAAAGCTGTTCCAAGAGGGGGCGGTCGTCCTTTGTGTAATTTGTAGTCAGAACAGGGACCAGGTCGCCGGGAGTCTCATCTGCGTGCGAAAGCGCAAACGCTCGGACCTTCGGATGCCGAAGGAGGGAGAGCGCGTCCCACGCACAGACGCGCAGCTGCGCGTTTTCGGACTGCGCGTCCTGTAGGATCGGTTCCGGGTCAAGCGGGAACGGGCGATCCCATTTGAATGCGTTCAGGAGCTTTGCACGCTTTCCGGGATTGGGTTCCTTCTGGTATTGCTCCGCGTGGAGACGGAACGCGTCCTCGTCGGCGTCGTGCGCAATGTGATACCCGGAAACACGCGTTTGCTGTTCTTCCGAAAGAGGACGCGCCGCCTGTTCCGCTGCCGCATCGTAAACACGCAGGAAAAATGTGGCGTCTGCGTTCGTCTTTGCAAACTGCCGTAGAGCGGTCGTTTGTCGATTGGCGCTCACATGCCAAAGGAATTGACCGAAGTCCTCGGCGTCATAAGCCGGTTGTTCACGCAGAAGACGTCCCATATCGGCAGCAATGCGAAGCGCATTCTTTGTCTTGCCGCAAAGCGTGATCGAAAGGAATACATAATCGTCGAGCAGATCGGGCTTGCGGCGCGCCCGAAGCCTCGAAAGCATCTCGCCGTATTTATTCCAAAGCGCGGCTTTCGCCGTTTCGTCACCGTCGTTTGCCATCAAAAGAAGCAGTTCTTCTGTTTGCAGCAGCAGCCAGCCGTGTGTTCTGCGGCTTTGCAGCGTGTGCATGAGCACATCCACAAAAGGCGTGCGGTCGGTATAACAGCAAATCAGCTGATAAAGCAGACACGCCCGCGTGCCCTCGCACTGCGGCTCGTACGCCAGCGAATGCGCGCATCCCCAAAGCACCGCGTAACGGTACCGTTCGGGATCATTCCGGCAGGCAAGCACACACCGCCCAAGCCCTTTTTGCATGGCGCTTTTGAAATCCTTTTGTTGCATGATGTTATCTCCGAACCACTTTGATGCTATTATTATT
>JAEEGH010015406.1_pt1 | contig 16609 bp, 20 predicted proteins | sample 9134181 | NCBI WGS metagenome assembly JAEEGH01 (sample SAMN16246544, study PRJNA631951) | gut metagenome | biome: gut microbiome; feature: rumen; material: DP-attached | host: Bos | place: Iran: Karaj | collected 2018-10
GAGACGGTGGGTGCTCAGAGTGTGAACAACCGACAGATAGAAAACAGCCATAGCCTTGTACTTGCCCTGGAGTGCCAGAAGAATGGCGACCTGACGCCCCATTGGCAGTGGGTGCGCCAGACGCTTGGCCATACCGACCTCAGCGGCAAGAATGTGGCGGTGCTCCTGGCTGTGGGCAACGGCCTGAGTCATGATGCCGACATGTTCTGCACCGAACTCACCCAGCGCAACGCCCATGTCGTTGGCAGTCTTCTGGACACCTGCGTGTCGGGCAGTTCGCTGGAAAACTGGATCTGTGCTGTTTCCCCCAATCTTTAATCCTTAAAACTGTGTGCGTATGTTTTATGTAGGAGTAGTAGCTGCCGAGTTTGCCGTGACCATCCTCGGTGTGGCGTGCCTGGTCACGTATTATAATCATAAGAAGTGAATTAAATCGTAATGATATATAGCGAAGGGGGACCGACAGCTCTCAAAGTCTGTCAGTCCCCCTTTTTTTCTTTTAGTCGCTACGCTTTCTTGCGTCCCGCTGGTAGCAAGCCAGCAAGCTGGAGCGGCCGCTGCCTAACATTTTGTGACGCGGATGCACATCATGGTGAGGTCGTCGTTGGGCTCGGCGCCGTTGCGGTGGGTCTCTACCTCGGCGGTCATGGTTTCTACCACTTGCCGGGATGACTCGAAGTGGGTGTTGCGCAGAATGCTGAGCAGACGCTCGTTGCCAAACTGCTCTTGCTCTTGGTTCTCGGCCTCGTTGAGTCCGTCGGTATAGACGAAGAGCGGACGCCCCTGGATGGTATCGATCTCTTCGCCAATATATTCTACTCCCGACCAGAGTCCGAATGGTGGGTTGGCTTCCATCTCAAGGAAGTCGCCGTGCGACTCAGAACCTCCGATGACGGGAGGATTATGGCCTGCATTACAGAACGAGAGGTGACCACTGTTAAGATCGATAAGACCAACGAAACAGGTGACGAACATTCCGTTCTGGTTGTCATCGCCCGAGAGTGCATTGTTGATCCTGGTACATATCTCGGCTGGCTGCAAACCCTGTTTGGCTAGAGTCTGGAACAGACGGGTGGCCTGCGACATAAACAGTGATGCCGGTACTCCCTTGCCGCTGACGTCGCCCAGACAGAAGTAGAGCTGATCGCCATTGTCCACATAGCCGTAGAGGTCGCCACCAACCTCGCGGGCGGGACTCATCGAGGCGTACATATCAAGCCCCTCGCGCTGTGGAAACTCGTGGGGTACCATCGACATCTGTATGTCGCGGGCAATGCGCAATTCGCTCTCGATGCGCTCCTGCTCTGCTTTCAGTCCGGCCAGTCGGCGGGCTGCCTGCAGTCGCGACAGAACAAAGATAACTATAGCTATCAGCACAATGACTATGATGGCCATCACCAGATTGGTCTGTCGGCGTTCGCTCTCCATCTTTTCGCGCTCCTGCTGTGCTCGCAGTTCGTCGATCTCGAAGCGCTTGTTGAGTTCGTTGATTTGCTGTATAGCTTCGCCTTTTCTTAGTGAGTCGGTCATTTCATAGTATTCGTGCAGATAACCATAAGCATCCTTCCATTTACCCAATTCCGACAGAATAGTAGCTCGTTTGTTAAGAATCTCTGCATACGCATTGATGTCGAGTTCCTTAGCCAGTGGCAACTGCTGATCGTTAAGTTTCAGAGCCTCGGTATAGTCTTTCTTGGCGATGGCCAGTTGAGTACGGTAGTCCATCACCTCATTACGTGTAACCATCGACCATCCTGTCTTTTCTAGATGCATCACTACCGAATCTACTTGCTTAGCAGCTTGGTCGTATTCGTCCTCGTGCATATAGTAGATGTAACCGGCGTGGTGATAGTAATACATCCAGTTGTCGAACTGTATTGGCTTGATAGTGGTATCCTTGCGGCATTCTTCGAGGTATGCTCTCCATTCGGTCAGTGTAGTGCGCATCTTGTCCGCTTGGTCCAGGTTGTTAAGTTCTGTGAGATAGTAGACGTAGATGCTGTTTTTCTGGAAAGGTGATGCATTGGCAGGATAGTTGGCCAGTGCAGTCTCGAAACTGCGTGCAGCCTCTCCGTAATTAAGCTGTCCGTCGAATACCAAGCCTTTTACGAACTCGGATGCGGTGAGTCCGTACTTATTGCCTCGCTTGGTGGCATCGTCGTGCATCTCTTGCACTATCTTGATAGCTTTGTTGTGTTCGCCACTGAAGCTGTATTCCTCGCCCAGTAGCATCCATGTGTCGTAGAAGTCGGTCCACAACTCGTGTTCACGACAAAAGTCGAGCACTTCGGGCACCATCATTACCAGGGTGTCGTGGATATTGTTGTTGTAGTAATAGGTCAACTTCCGATACCGGTCGCGTGCCTCTTTAGCCCATCGGGCAGAGTCGCTATTTTGTGCATTGTCATTACCTGAAGGAGCACCACCGTTTTGCTGCCCGCAACTTATCGCAAGTAGCAATAGCAGGATGGATAGTAGATTAATTGTTTTCTTCATTGCTAACAGTAATATTCTAATGTTTTGGGTGCAAAAGTAGTACTTTTTTTAGAAATGTGCAAGCAAATCCCTATATAAATAATGAATAAAAGATGACAGGGAGGCGCCGCGCGTTCTCGCAAATGCGGTTGCATAATTACAAAAATAATCACAAAACGAATAAACTTTTTCGTTTTTTTTCTAATATTTCTTTGTTCGTATAGTAAAAAGTTGTATATTTGCCAGCAAGAAAAGTAAATAAACAGCTTAAAACTACAAATCTTATGAAGAAAATCCTATTCATTATGACGGCTATGCTGGTGCTGGGTAGTACTGGGGCCGATGCTCAGGGATTCCTTAATAAACTAAAGGACAAGGCAAAGGAGAAGATCTCGAAGAAGATCGAAGGAAAAGTAGAGGAAAAGGCCAATGAAGTATTAACGCAAGATGCAGAAGAGGCTGGAGAGGCTCCTGCAGAAGAGGCTAAACCCGTGATTCCCCAGGCTAAGGGGGAGGCTGTGAAGAGTGACTTCGTGCCTGGTTCGGTGGTTATCTTCGAGGATAATCTGCAGGGCGAGAAGATGGGCGAATTCCCATCGAAATGGGACTTGATAGAGAATAATGTAGAAGTGGCCAAGATGAATGGCAAGATGGCCATTAAGTTTGAGCATGGTTCAAACACATCAATCACTCCGCTAATTAAGGATGGTAATAAGAAATACCTGCCCGAGGTTTACACGCTGGAGTTCGACTTCTTTGTGTCGGCTACCGAGGGCCATTCTGCCTATATCCTCCACCAGGAGACTGAGCAGGACTGGGTGAGCGAAATATTCTTTAATCACGACAACATCAACTGGCGCGTTATGAAGCCTAACGGTGATCAGACGGATGGAAATGCACCAACAGAAAGCTTTATCAAGCAGAACAGTTGGAACCACTTCGCTCTGTCGTTCAACAAGCGTGCCCTGAAGGTGTATATCAACAATCACCGTGTAATGAATATCCCAAATGCCAAGGCTCCTTCGTGGTTCTATATCCGCACAGAGTTCTGGGAGGACCATGTAGACTACATCACCAACGTGCGTTTGGCTAAGGGTGGGGTAGAACTCTATCAGCAGAATGCCCAGACGATGACTGCCATAGAAAAAGCTATCGCTGAAACCGGTAAGTTCGTGACTAACAATATCTTATTTGATACAGGTAAAGCAACACTGAAGCAGGAGTCGATGGCTGAAATACAGAAGGTGGCCGACTACATGAAGAAGAATCCTAAGGCTCGTTTCGAGGTGCAGGGACACACCGACAACCAGGGCAGTGACAAGGTTAACGACCCGCTGTCGCAACAGCGTGCCGAGGCCATTGTGGCAGCACTCGTAAAGATGGGCTGCGATGAGTTCAACCTCAAGGCAGTGGGCAAGGGCAGTCATGAGCCAGTAGCCGACAACAAGACTGCCGAGGGACGCGCCAAAAACCGCCGCGTGGAGTTTATCAAGAAATAGATGAACAAACGTAACGGTTATCTGATTAATAAAAATATGCAGGACTTTCGATCCTGCATATTTTAATTTATTATTATATTTGTCTGTTGCGGAGAGTGTTAAATACGATGCGCATGTAGAGGGCAAACTGTTTGTCGTTGAGTACTTGTTTCATTTGGTGGGCATCCTTTCTAACGGCCTGATGAAGCATGTGTCGCTGTAGCGGTCCTCTTACTGAGGCTAATGACTGCAACTCTGTGTTGAAGTTGTTGTGGATAGACTCTACTGCGTCTGTCTGATTCTCGTCAAGGGCGAGTACCTCTGAGAGACGATCCATGTTGCAACTCATGTCGTAGCGTTTGTCAACCTTGTTACTGTTAGTTTCTGCAAAACTAAATGTCACTGCCATCATGGCAACCATTGTTACAATAATCTTTTTCATACCAGAATACTTTTAAGATGTTATTAATTTAAATGTTTATTTTCTTTTGTATTTCTGGTATTTTGACGTAACAAAGAATATGATTGTTTAATCGTTAACCGCCCGTTTTCAACGAAACGCCCGATTCATTAAACGAAAAGTCAAACTCATGATACCAATCCTATTGCAAATCGAGCGAAATACAAAATAAATGTGAGAAATTACAGCTTTTTTATTACCTTTGCAGGCGATTAATGATAGTAAATGAAAAAGATACTATTTCTACATGGATTCTATGCCAGTGGGCAATGTGTGCCGGCAATGGCTCTGACGGAGGCTTTTGAGGGTAGAGCAGTAGTACTTACTCCTGATCTGCCACTACATCCCAAAGAGGCCTTGGCTTTTATTCGTGACCTGTACGATCGCGAAAAACCTGATGTTATCGTAGGTAATAGCTGTGGATCATTCTATGCCCAAATGATAGCCCCTGTAATCGGTGTACCAGCTCTGCTTGGCAATCCGCATTTCCAGATGACCGAGTTTCTTAAACCAAGAATTGGCGCACAGAGATACAAGTCTCCACGCGCCAATGGTAATCAGGATTTCGTCATAGACGAGGCTTTAATCAGTGAATTTGCAGAGTTGGAGGCTCAACAGTTCCACTACTGCAACCCTCAATCTAAAGAGCGTATCTGGGGCTTGTTTGGCGAGCAAGATACCCTGGCCCACTTTGAACATCTCTTTCTAGAGCATTACACTTATTCATATCATTTCCCCGGTGCGCATACTCCCACAGCACAGGAAGTTAAGACATGGTACGTGCCGCTGATAGAGAAACTTAATCTTTTAGCGAATAAGTGATAGTGGTTACCACACGCAACTTCTTGATATAAGGGGTGTTCTGGTCGCGGTCTTCAATCTCAAACTGGCCCTGTCCGGCAGTTTGAATCTGTCCTAACTCGCTCTTGCTTGCTTCGGCAAACTGTTCGGCAGTCTTCTGGGCATTCTTGATAGCCTCGGCCATCATCTCTGGTTTCATCTGCTGGAACGAAGCATATTCATACTGAGGGTTGCTGTTCTCGATGGCAACACCTTGCTTCAATAGTTCTGCCTGCTTAAATATAGCCTTATTCACCTCTGTAACTTTGTTTGTAGCAACAGTTATCGTGGTGTTTACTATATAGCGGAAGTTCTTTTGGTTGTCGCCCCATTCGCGTGCCTCCAGGTCGCTAATCGAAGGTGGATTAACTGTAATCTCTTTGTCTTCGAGACCATTCTGTCGCAAGAACTTTTTAATCTTGTCCGTCTGACTGTTGATGTTCTCATAAAGCAGAGGCAGGTCGTTGCCAGTCACCTTAGTACCGATACTCCATGTTACCTTGTCGGCAGGCACCTCACGCTCGGCCAGGCCCTTCACCGTAACCTTACGATCCTTATTGGCAAAGTTGTCGATGCCCCCTTTGATAAACAATCCAAGCATTACTATGCCCAAAGCTATAAGGGCTGATGCAATAATACGATTCTCTTTCATACGCTTCAATGTTTTAAAATGTTTGACGGTGCAAAGATGAGAATTATTTTTTAATCTCATATAGGGAAAATCCCTAAATCTACATATAGTTTCCCCCATTTTGGCTCGGAACCAACAAAAAACTTCGTTACAAGTTTGCATTTTACGTTTTTTTGCTTACCTTTGCATGGGTTTAAAATAACATTTACGTATATATGAATCTACCTAAGTTTATTATTACGATGGATGGCTACTTCCGCCTTGGCATGGTAAATCAGCATAAAGATCTGCGCAGGCAATAAATGATAATATATTATGAAGGTACTACTTATTAACGGAAGTCCGAGAGAGAACGGCAATACGTTTACAGCATTAAGCGAGGTGGCTAAGACTCTTAACACCGAAGGCATCGATACTGAAATCATCAGTATCGGCAAGATTGCAGTACAAGGGTGCATCGCATGTGGCATGTGCGGCCGAAATGGCGCAAGATGCACATTCCACGACGATCTATATTATAAGGTATGGCGTGCTGTAAAAGATGGCATCGACGGACTGGTAGTCGGTTCGCCAGTGTATTATGGTGGTCCCAATGGGTCGCTATGTGCCCTACTTGACCGAGTGTTCTATTCGCTCTCTGGCGAACTCCGTTTTAAACCAGCTGCCAGCGTAGTGGTATGTCGCAGAGGCGGAGCTTCTGCAGCATTCGACCGTCTAAACAAGTACTTTACCATGACCAACATGCCTTTGGTAAGTTCACAATACTGGAACATGGTTTACGGCCAGACTCCAGGTCAAGCCGCTCTGGATGAAGAAGGTATGCAAACTATGCGCACCCTTGCCCGTAACATGGCTTGGATGCTCCGCAAGCTAAACGTCAGCGAAGAAGGTCATCCCGAACTCGAAAGCCCGTTAAGAACCAATTTTATAAGATAATACAGTTTTTTTGATTACCTTTGCAGACGAGATAAATGTTTATATAAAAGAACAAATGGAGGAAATACATAACAGTGTGCAGCTGATAGAGCTGATTGACAGGATAGGATTCCTGCCACTGCTGGATAGTGGTATACATGGATTCTCGGCCGAGGATATCGTGGCTGATGACTGTAGGTATGTGGTGTTTCCCGAAGGTGGATGGGACTGGCCGCTGTGGAAGTGGAAGGGTAGTGTGATAACCGAGGGACACCATGTGTATGGTAAGTTCTTTGCGGGCAAGGCTGGATTCATCAGTCGCGAGTGGTGGCCCGACTTCTGCAACTATCGCCGCAGCAAACATGCGGAGCCTGAAGAGGGTAGTATAGAGGAGGCTATACTGCTGACGTTGGCAGAGCAAGGGAGCCTGATTACGCGCGAGCTGCGAGCATTGTGCGGGTTTACGGGGCCAAAGATGCGCAGTAAGTTTGACGGGTACGTGACCCGACTGCAGATGGCTACGCGCATAGTGACCGAAGACTTTGTGTATCCAGTGGACCGCCACAACAATGAATATGGATGGGGATGGTCATTGCTAACGACCCCTGAACAGCTCTATGGCAGAGATGCAAACCAGTGCAATCGCACACCCGAAGAATCGTTTGCTCGTATCTGCGCCCACATGCATACAGTATGCCCGTATGCTACCGAAGCACAAATACAGAAAATGCTGAGATAAAACAATATCACATATTATAGCATTTTTTCCAATTTCTCTACGGCTAAAGTGATATCTTCCTGGAATTGTTTGTGGTCGCGGAGGAAGTCGGCTCTGCCACCACTGATGGTGTCATAAAGCTCTTTGCTCATGTCGTCGACATAGCTTGCAATGGCTATCTCTATATCGTCCTTCTGCCAGTTGAGCGTGGAATATACATATACACGCTGTTTTTGATGCAGGAAACTATAGGCGGTCTCGATACTATCCTTTGTTATCATCTTGTTACTGTGTCATAACCAATCGGCCGGAACTGTCGTTGCTTCTCGCTATACACAAATCCGTGTCCTTGCAGGTAGGTTTTTATATCTTGGGGTTCTGTCCCAAAATTATAGCATAACGATTCAAGCGTATCAAACTCCTCATCGCGCAGGAGCATATTTACGCTCGAAACCAATATCGCCGGGTCTTTTGGTAGGTAATCCATTTCTTTATTTAAATAGTTTACGTAAAACTTTGGTGCAAAGGTACAAAAAAATAAGCAACAACCTTGCAGTTTACATTATTTTTGTTTATATTTGCAACGATAATAAACTATATTTAATGACTTACCAATAATTATTGCTGTGATGCAATATGGTTACCGTATCATCGACGACCTGATGTTGGGATTACAGCGCTATATGGCAAAGAACGGCATAAAGCATCTTGACGAATTGGTGGGGTCGCAACTTTCGAAGTTCGCACCAGCCAGTGAACTGGATCGTGATTCGAAAATCTATCCCAAGATTGACCGTGAACGATGTGTGGGTTGTGGACGATGTGAGTTGTCGTGTCGCGATGGTGGTCATCAAGCCATTACTTTCGACGCAACAACCCGGCAGCCACATATTGTCGGTACCAAATGCGTGGGTTGTCACCTATGCCGTATAGTATGTCCCGCCGGCGCCATTGGTGTGACAAAACGTGTTAAACGCTAGTCTAATAGAAAAGTAATAGTGATAATCTGTAACAAATTGGAGGGTAAATGTGATGAATTTGTATAATAATGCTTTGCTTATGGGTGGTTTTGTTACAAATTGATAGTTTGAAGATAATTTTTAAATCAAATTGATAGAAACGCAACGTTTTTCTTTCTAATTGTTTGTACCTTTGCAGGCAAAATTTAATCAAACAACTATGAAAGTAAAGAGACGTTGGAAATTTTTGATGGCGGCAATGACTCTGATTGCTGCCGCTGGTGTGTTTGTTGGTGAGCCCTCGTTTGAGTGCGACTGGTCTGTTATATCAGCTGCCGATGTGGCATGGCTGATAACGGCAACTATCTTCGTGCTGATGATGACTCCTGGTTTGTCTTTCTTCTATGGTGGAATGGTAGGTGCAAAGAATGTTATCTCTACCATGCTGCAGTCGTTTATCGCCATGGGACTTATCTCTGTGCTATGGGTGGTAGTAGGTTTCTCACTCTGTTTCGGTGATGATATCGGTGGTGTGATTGGTAATCCGTTCACGTTCCTGATGTTCCATGGTGTAGGAGGTGAGGTGTATACCACTCCGGCAGGCAATATTCTTGGCGGTGCCTCAATACCGTTGGCACTGTTTGCCCTGTTCCAGATGAAGTTTGCTATTATCACTCCGTCGCTGATTACAGGCTCGTTTGCTGAGCGTGTTCGTTTCTCGGCCTATATGTTCTTCATGATGTTCTTCTTCTTCGTAATCTACTGTCCGTTGGCACACATGACATGGCATCCCGAGGGACTGTTCCTGCGCTGGGGCGTAGTCGACTTTGCCGGCGGTATCGTGGTTCATGCATCATCGGGTGTTGCTGCATTGGCAGGAGCTATCTTCCTGGGTAGACGTAAGGCTGAGACACGTAAAAGCGAACCTGCTAACATTCCATTCGTACTGCTTGGTGCAGCCATGCTGTGGCTTGGATGGTTTGGTTTTAATGCAGGTTCGTCGCTCCATGCCGACGGTGTGGCTGTCAAGGCTTTCCTTAATACAAACACAGCCTCGGCTACAGCCATGATGACTTGGATATTCTTCGACTGTCTGCGCGGTCGTAAACCATCGGCCATGGGCGCAGCAGTGGGTTGCGTAGTAGGTCTGGTAGCCATCACCCCATCGGCTGGTTACGTCACCGTAGGCCAGAGCATCTTTATTGCATTTGTCATCACACTTATATGCAACATCGCCGTATATTGGCGCTCACGCAGTAGCATCGACGATGCTCTCGACGTGTTCCCCACACACGGCACAGGTGGTATCTTCGGAACTGTGCTTACCGGTATCTTTATCCAGGAGGGACTGATTGCCGGCACATGGGATGGCTTTGTAATTTTCCTCTATCACCTGCTGGCCATCGTCATTGTATTCACATATACTTTTGCGATGAGTTGGCTGGGCTACAAGCTCATCGACCATCTTATCCCTATGCGTGTTTCTGCATACAGTGAGAAGGTGGGGCTTGACTTCTCACAGCACGACGAGCACTATGGTCTGGCCCACATCGGCGAGCGTGAGTTAGCTGAATACGAGGAGCATATCCGAGAGAAGAACAAGAATCACTAAACAACTTTTGCATTTATATAATTTCTCCGCGCCCTTGGTGATATCTTCTTGGAATCACTTGTGGTCGCGGAGAAATTTTTGGTAACTGATGCAGATGTTTATAATTTGATTTCCATTGTGGTCTTTTGGACTTTCATGCCCATGTTTCTGTAGAAACTAATAGCAGGGTCGTTTCCCTCCCACACATTCAGGGTGATGTTGTTGCAGCCTATTGACTGCGCATAATCGTGCACGAATTCATACAGTGCTTTCCCTACATGTTTGCCGCGGGCTTTCTCGTCTACGCAGATGTCATCAATATACAGCGTCTTGATGTTCTGGAGTAACTTGTCGTCTTTTACTTCAGTAATCACACAGAAAGCATGTCCCAGAATTTTTCCGTCATCAAACACGAATACGGGCTTGCTGTCATCACCGAGCAAGGTCTCAAGTTCCTGCTCGTTATACTTAGTGGTGTTCGGTTTGAACAAATCCGGACGTATCACGTGGTGCACCATATCTACCTGATGCAATAGTTCTATGATACGTTTAATGTCGTTTATATTCGCTTTTCTTACCATATTGCAAAATCTTATTAAAGGCGGAAGCCGAAGAAGGCACGTAAACGCCATTTGTTCTGATTTACAACTACAGCATCATCATCGAAGATGGAGTTGTTCATAACAAGTGTGCTGCCGGCAAAGTAGCGCGGCGAGAAGTTGTAGACTATCGCTGCACGCTCGTTGAATATCATGTTATAACGCATATGTTTGGCCGTCTTACGTTCGCCATTGACGGTGAAATTGTTGCGATTGTAAACTACAAAGGTGGGCAGCATAGAGAAGTGCAGCAACCATTTGCGACCTATCACCCAGTTGTAGCCATATCCACCACCGATGCCCACATGACCTATATATATACGTGTGTCGGGGGCATTGGGATTCTTGAGCTTCAGTTCTTCGGTAGTCTCGATACTGCCGCCCTGATAGCTGATGCCAGCAAGCCATGAACCGGCCGACCGGCGCTGAATATAACTCTGAGTAAACACAGCCGGATATGAGAAACGACGATGGTTGAACGTGTAGTAGGCCGACATGTTGACAACTTTGAGCTTAACATCGCCACCCTCCATTTGCTGTAGTCCGTCGCTGCGTTCGATATCGCCAGCCAGACTCTCAGAGCGCTGATAACTAAAGTCTAAGCTGAATTTGCTACTGTAATAGTTTAAGTTAAGTTCGTAGTCCTTGTAGTGCCCGAATATCTTGGACGGATTGATGGCTAACGCACCAGAGATTCCTAAATACGAGGCGCCGATACTGACGGTAGTCTTGTGACTGGTGCTAAGGTCGGCCTTCGATCGTATGCCGTTAATGGTTCCTTTGGCATGGAAGTCGTTACCCGTCTGATTAAGGCGGAAGCGCAATGTGAGTTTTCCTTCCGGACGGACTACGTAGTTTGTATCGTAGGGTGTATGACTATAGCGGACAGCAAGTGCACTGTCTATCTGTGCCATCCTGACCTGCCTTCGGCTTTGCGCAGCAGCATCGCTAATAAAAGCGAGTAGCACAGCCGTTACCAGCCATATCCTATATGATGTATTCATTGATTGCTTGCAGGGTTTTCTTACGTCCGATAGCAATAAGTCTTTCTGATTTATCGAAATCGAAACTCTCGTATTTACTCATCTGTATATCTACTAGTATTTCTGGCTTCATCAACTGTGCCATCAGCAGAGAGTTCTGACGAATCATAATGGAACTAACGCGCGAAAGCATCGTGTAATGGTTGAATTCGAGATTGTCTGGTATTAGACGATTCAGAATTTTCTGCGTCAGCGATGTGCTACGTTTGCGTCGCTCAGCTAGTTCGTGCTGTTCTTTCCATTGGGTCTCGTAGTCGTGACCGCTCACATCCACACCTACCAATATATCACCATCACGACGTACCACACGATTCAATGGCAGAGGATTGGTCACACCACCGTCAATCAGTATCATGCCATCACGCAGTACAGGTTCATAGAACGAAGGTAACGAGATAGAAGCACGAATGGCCTGAAAGAGGCTCCCCTTGTCGAACACCACTTCGCGCCCCGTCTTCCAGTCGGTGGCTACGGCACAATAAGGTATCGGCAGATCCTCAATCGACACGTCAGGCACAAACTCCATGATGGCCTCGATAATGCGTGTGCCTTTGGCAAAGTGGTTGAAGGAAATCGAGAAATCTGTAAGTTCAAGCATCTTCTTTCTATCGATGGTTTTCATCCATTCACGAAAAGCCTCCAACTTACCTGCTGCATATACACCTCCGATGAGTGCTCCCATCGAGCATCCTGCTATTGAGGTGATATTATAGCCTTGCTCTTTCAGCACCTCGATAGCACCGATATGAGCAAGCCCCCTGGCACCTCCACTCGACAAAGCTAGAGCAACATCCCTTTTCTCCATACTCATACAGCTGTCATATGATATCCCAGACGGCGCAGCTGCATAGCAGCACCCATCAGGTAGAGTTGGTGAAGACATGCCACATAGGCATCGAATGCCTCGCGAGTGCCGGACTCCAAGCCTTGGTGCATCAGAGCATTGTACACACGCTGTGCACATTCGCCTACTGTCTTTTCCAGTGCAGTGTAGTCTGCGCCCTCAAGCAGCAGCACATCCTGTCGGATATACTCATCCATCGAGTCGTAGCCACGTTTGTCGCGCATATATACGTAAAGGTCTTCCACCTTAGAATATAATTCCCAATCAGTGTCCCACATCTTGGCCACAGCCATGCCGATATACATCATCCATCCTAGCGATGCCGATGGGAAAGCCTGAAACTCGCGTATACCGTCGGGGATATAGGCCTTGGCTATTGCCTCCCACTTATCCTCAACGTCGGGACACTCTGGCAGACGTTCGTCCACCTCATTAATCGTCTGCAGAAACTGGTGCAGATCGTGCTTCAATTGTTCTTCGAATTTATTCATTGCGGGGGCAAAGGTACGAATAAGAGAGTAAAAATCCAAATTTATTTGAGAATTTTCGAGCGTGAATTACGCTGCTTGAGATTTTTTATGTACATTTGCACCAGTTAAAACTAATTTTCAACAATTATGAGAACAATCTTATACCTTTTACTTTTTGTTAGTGCATCATGTGTTCAGGCACAAGAAACTGTAGAGCGCTATGCATTCAAGGCTATGCTCAATGGCAAAATCCCTGTAGAGGTGGCATTCGAAGGACGACAGAATGATACCGACTGGATGATAGCCGGCTATATCTACTATCCGAAAGCCAAGAACCCTGCACCGATACTAGTCGTGAACCACTGGGGCAACGAGAAGCCTGTATATGGAAATATTAATGACCATGTAATACACTCGCGTATGGTTGAGTTCCAGCCCGACGGCGAAATAACTGGTATGCTATACCTGCAACACACAGAGTATGATGGATTCAAGATGAAAAAGGGATCGTGGAAGAACCCAAGCACCGGCAGAGTGTTTCAATTGTCACAGTTTGAAGTTCTGGAAGATATTCCGTCGTGGTGGCCTGGCATCCCCGCAGTTCTAACAGCCCCTAAGCGTAACGCTTGGAAAGTGCTGTACCGTCTGGAGAATCAGTATGACGAAACTGGCGATAATGAATGGATGGACTGCATCAACATAAGTTTCGAAGCAAACGGCAAGGAGATGCCTCTTAAGTTCAAGGAGAAATTTACTCAAGGAATCACCAGCGATATGGAAGAGAAACTTGACTGGATTATCGAAAAAGACATCAACTTCGACGGCATACCCGACCTAATGGTATCGCTATACGTAACTCATAACGGAAGTTCTACATATATGGGATATGTGTGGAATCCTGCCACCCGTCAGTTCTATCGTGTGCCGGAATTCGAGAATATGCAGGAGGTTGATATCGACAGCAAGACAAAAACAATTACCAGTCGTATCCGTACCACTACAGGTATATGCATTGATACCTACAAATGGAAAAACGGAAAACTGAATAAGATATCAACCAAGAATATTTAAATGATAAAAAGGCAGGCACTACAGATTAAGTAGTGCCTGACAGCCTTTAAGTACGTCTTGCCATGTGGCTTCGAAATCGCCCGTGTACCATGGATCGGACACGTCGCAACCATAGCGGTGGTCGGAGTGGGGGATAAGGTCGAGCAATTTTACTATCTTGCCCTCGGGATCGCTGCCACCACAAATGCGGGTGATATTGCGGATGTTGGCCGAGTCCATACCCACCAACAGGTCGTAGCGGTTGTAGTCGGCACGCGTCATCTGGCGTGCGGCATGGCCGTTGCAACTGATTCCGTGTTCGGCCAGTTTGCGGCGTGCTGGTGGATATACGGGATTGCCTATCTCCTCGGTAGAAGTAGCAGCTGACTCAATCAGATACTGATCGGTCAGCTGCTCCTGTTCTACTAAGTATTTCATTACGAACTCTGCCATCGGACTGCGGCAGATGTTGCCATGACATACAAATAATATACGTTTCATAATTATCCGTTCATCGACAGCAGGAACTCCTCGTTCGTGCGGGTTGTTACCAAACGGTCGCGAACTGTGTTCATAGCCTCCATAGGATTCATCTCGGCAATAAACTTGCGCATGATCCACATGCGGTTGAGTGTGGTCTCGTCAAGCAGCAAGTCGTCGCGACGAGTAGAAGACTGAACCAGGTCGATAGCTGGGAAGATACGCTTGTTAGAGAGTGCACGGTTGAGCTGGATTTCAGAGTTACCAGTACCCTTGAACTCCTCGAAGATAACCTCGTCCATCTTAGAACCTGTATCAACTAGAGCTGTGGCGATGATGGTGAGCGAACCGCCGCCCTCGATGTTACGTGCAGCACCGAAGAAACGCTTAGGTTTCTGCAGGGCGTTAGAGTCGACACCACCGGTAAGGATTTTACCTGATGTAGGAGCAACGGTATTGTATGCACGGGCCAGACGGGTGATTGAATCGAGGAAGATTACTACATCGTGACCGCACTCTACCATGCGCTTTGCTTTTTCGAGTACGATACCAGCAATCTTTACGTGGCGGTCGGCTGGCTCGTCGAATGTAGAGGCGATAACCTCAGCATTTACGGTGCGGGCCATATCGGTAACCTCCTCAGGGCGCTCGTCGATGAGCAGCATCATGATGTATGCCTCAGGATGGTTGGCTGCGATGGCATTGGCAATATCCTTCATCAGAATGGTCTTACCAGTCTTAGGCTGGGCCACGATGAGTGCACGCTGTCCCTTACCGATAGGTGAGAACAGGTCGACGATACGTACCGATGGGTTGGTGGTAGCGCGGTCGCCACAGAGTGTGAACTTCTCTTCGGGGAACAGTGGTGTGAGGTGCTCGAAGGCAACACGGTTGCGAACCTCGGCTGGGTTGCGGCCGTTGATGCTCTGTACGTCGGTCATGGCAAAGAACTTCTCGCCCTCGTGAGGTGGACGAACCTTGCACTGTACTACGTCGCCGGTCTTAAGTCCGTACTTCTTGATCTGCTGTGGCGATACATATACATCATCTGGTGATGAGAGGTAGTTGTAGTCGCTTGAGCGCAGGAAGCCATATCCATCGGTAAGCATCTCGAGCACACCGTTGGCATCGATAAGGTCGGCAAAGTCGTAGCGAGGCATAGTGCTGGCCACGCTGTTGCGTGTGACAGGAGCCTCGTTGATAGCGGGAGCCATCGGGCGGTCGAAGATATCGAGGGTAGGTGTGGCCATCTGGTCCTCGATGGGGATGTCGACGATAGTGATGAAATCGGTGCCATCGCCTGGATCGCCCAGCCATACGCCGTTTTCATCTACATCGTCGGTAAGAGGATCGATCTTATCGGTTGGGGTATCGGCTGGAACCTCATCAACAGGAGCCTCAACCTTGCTGTGCGACATCTTTTCGCGCAGCTGCTCGATGGCGTTTGGCATTACCTCGTCGTCGGCGCTATCGCCACCAACGGCAAACTGTGCAGCCTCGGGTACAACGAAATCGTCGGCATTAGCCTCGGGTACAGCAGCCTCTGCTTCGGCAGCAGCCTGTGCAGCCTCCTCAGCAGCACGTGCAGCAGCCTCCTCGGCCTCCTTCTCGGCCTTGGTCTTGCGTCCGCGCTTCTTTGGCTTAGTCTCTTCGGCAGCGGGTGCTGGCGCAGATTCCTTAGCAGGAGCCTCTGCTGGCATATCGGCAAAGAGCGATGGCGTCTCAACCTTCTTGCGTGTACGGTTTGACTTTGTGTCGAGGTTGCTACCTTCCTCGCCTTTGACAGTATAAACTCGGCTTGTATCTTTCTTAGCGATACGAGTACGCTTGCGCTTGGGGGCATCATCGGCAGAGGCACTGTTTTCGGCAGCCTTGTCGAGGATGGCATAAACAACGGTTTCGAGCTGGTCATCGGGCGATACCTTGATGCCAAGCTCATCGGCAATACCCACAAGCTGGGGTATGTCCATAGACTCTAATTCTTCTTTTGTATACATATAGTATGTACTTAATACTTTATTATTCTGAAAAAAAATAGTGGAAATGCTTCGCGAAC
>JAEEGH010015407.1_pt1 | contig 16607 bp, 16 predicted proteins | sample 9134181 | NCBI WGS metagenome assembly JAEEGH01 (sample SAMN16246544, study PRJNA631951) | gut metagenome | biome: gut microbiome; feature: rumen; material: DP-attached | host: Bos | place: Iran: Karaj | collected 2018-10
ATCGACTGGGCATCTATTCTTTTGACTTCAGCCTTTCAGGCTGGAGTAACTTTCCTCTTGCAATGGATCTACGACCAGGGAGGCCTAAAAGATTCCATAGCCGTTCATGCCTGGATAGATATTATACCTGCCACACTTACATACCTGTTCACCACCGGCACCCAGGGAAATAATTTTGCATTGAATATTAATTTTTCTACAAAGCTCTAGATATTTATTGACATATATCTATACGTTTCCTCTACTTTTTACCTCTAACCAGAACCTTTCTGGCAACAGTAATTGCGGTTTTCATGTACCATGGGCTTACTTCGCGGCCGGCAGATTTTATCATCTGGCGAATCGGGATATTTTGAGGGCAATGTTTTTCGCACTTACCGCATTCTATACAGGCTGTAGAAAAAGCAGATTCTTTACGAAGTCCAACCGTCTGAAAATAATCGTACATGCCGGAAAATTTTGATTCTGAATACATGAGGTTCCAGCCACGAAAAAGGCCAGGAATATCAATTCCTTTTGGACAAGGCATACAATATGCACAGCCGGTGCAGCCAACTTTTTCGGTGCGTTTTATTTCTGCAATTATCTGGTCTATAAAGGCAAAATCTTCTGGAGTAAAATGTCCTGCTGCAGCGTCACTTGCAATACGGCAGTTTTCCTGAACCATTTCAAGACTGTTCATTCCGGAAAGTACACAGGTAACTTCACTTTGATTATATAACCAGCGAAAGCCCCATTCTGCCGCAGACCAGCCGTGTGTATTTGAAGCAATCATTTTTTTTGCAGAATCAGGAAGCAGACCAACAAGCTTACCACCGCGCAAAGGTTCCATTATCATAACAGGAATGCCCTTTGCAGCCGCAGCCTTTACACCATCTTCTCCTGCCTGAGAAACCTTATCAAGATAGTTATATTGAACAAGACAAAATTCCCAGTCGTAATCATCAAGAATCTTTTTGAACATTGCTGTGTTTCCGTGAAAAGAAAATCCTATGTTACGAATCTGGCCGCTCGCTTTTTTTTGAGAAATCCATTCTTCAATTCCCATGGCCTTGAGCCGTTCCCACTGAGCAAAATCGGTGAGCATGTGCATAAGGTAATAATCAACATAATCGGTACGCAGACGGGCAAGTTCCTCATTAAAAATCCTTTCTACGGCCGCAATGTTTGAAACAAGATATTGTGGAAGTTTTGTTGCAATATTGATTTTTTGACGCAGATTATTTCGCTCAACAATTTCTCCAAGAGCTGCTTCGCTGCCGGAATACAGATAAGCTGTATCAAAATAATTTACACCCGCATCCACTGCTGCAAGGATTTCTTTTTCTGCTTTGCCAATATCAATGCGTCCGGCCTTTGTTGAAAAGCGCATGCAGCCGTAACCCAAAAGAGAAATATCTTCGCCTTTTTTATTTTTTCTGTATTGCATATTTTTCCTTCCTTCAATAATTAAGAGTAACATAAGAGATAATCAAATTCTATAATCTGATCAGCATTTAATTAAGAGTTTCTTTATTATTTTTTTGTCATGCTCTTACAGTGTATCTGCGTGGATGTAAAGGTTTGGGAATAAATGTGGTTGAATAAATAAATGCGATGTGTTATAAGTGAACTATACTAATTACAAAGGAGGTTGAGATAAGATTTATGATTTTAATGACTAACAATTCGACCTCCGCTATTCACGCCTAGAACAATTCTTGTCCTGAAAGCGGAGCTGCATTGGAATATCTTCTCGGATATTAATTCTAGCATTCAGGAAATTCAAATTGAAAACAAATAATATTATTACTGCGCGCGTGTCATGTGTGCAGAAAAATCTTTTTACCCTGCTGCCTTGTGCAGAGGATGGAAGAGTTTGTCTTGATGCCAACGGTGATGTTTCCGAAATGACCGGCAAACTCAAAGGAAAATTTTACAATCTGGGCCTTGAGCCGCCAGTTGTGGGCGATTATGTAAAAGTTTTTACAAATGAATACGACGATGCGCTGATTGACCAAGTGCTTCCCCGTAAAACTGTATTCAAGCGTCCCAATCGCAGCGGCCACTCAGAAGCCTATGTAAAGAACTTGTTAGAGGAGACTATCGTTTCTAATTTTGATTATGTTTTTATTGTGACCTCACTTAATCAGGATTACAGCGAAAACAGAATTGCGCGATACGTTTCTATTACTCTGAACACCGGTGCCAAGCCTGTAGTGATTTTGTCCAAGGCAGATTTGTGCAATGATGTTGAACTCAAGGTGGAAATTACAAAGGCTGTGTGTGACAAGGCAGATGTAATTGCAATCAGCTCGCTTACCGGCTATGGGCTGGAAGGGCTGCAGCAATATCTTCAGAAGGATAAGACAATTGCGATAGTGGGTTCTTCAGGTGTCGGCAAATCTACCCTGCTCAATACCCTGAACGGCGCAGATTTGATGAAGGTAAATGCAATCCGCGACGAAGATGGAAAGGGCCGCCACACTACAACTTACCGCCAGCTTTTCCGTCTGCAAAACGGCGTCTGGATTATGGACACTCCGGGCCTGCGAGAAATCGGTGTGCTGGATATGGAAGAAGGAATCGACGAAACTTTTTCTGATGTAGTTGCCCTTTTTGACCAGTGTAAGTTTAACGACTGTTCACACACAAGTGAGCCGGGCTGTGCAGTCCGCAAGGCTCTGGAAGATGGCACTTTGAGCCAAGAGCGCTGGCAGACTTATCTTCAGCTTCACACCGAAAACGAATGGGGCAAAGCCAAGATGATGCAGATTGCAAAGTTCACCCGAGAATTTCAAAAAAACAGATACAGCGGGTGGGATCTGTAATGTGCGCAAAAGTTACCACTGCACAATCTGGAGAAAAGATGGCAATTAGAAACATTGTAGTTCTGCCCTATGACAAAAAGTGGCAGCAGGATTTTTTGGATATTAAAAAGGAGCTGAGGGCGGACGATGTCCAGGCGGTAATCCAGGCACTGGCTGGCATAGGCTACAATCACGAAGGCAATCTTGGAATCCCCGGGCGAGAAGCATTTGGTTATTCCGGCAAGGAGCATTTGCGTGAGCACCATTTGTATCTGTGCCCGGAGAATTCGCCGGTGATTGAAAAGATTTATAAAGAGCTTGGATTAAACTAGCTGTCGGTTATTCTTCGTACAGTTTAAGCTCCGGAAAGTAGCCCTGAATAAACTTAAAATGATTATCGCGGGTCCAGAGAGGGATGTCGTATTTCATTGCAGTAAAGGCAATCAGGGCATCGGAAAGAGGAACGTTAAAGCCTTTGGAACGGAGTGTCTGCAGAATAAATCCGGTGCCTTCCCAGTCGTAGTCGTCGGTGAGAACCTTGTCAAAAGTTTTAAAAGCTTTAAGGTAATCATCAATCTCTTCTTCAGAGCGGGCGCCGTGTAATATTTCGGTGCGGACAACTCCACAAAGAGCAATCGGCATGGTATCAATTTTTCCGGCAAGCTCAGATTCTCTTGAATGAAAATAATCAATCATAATGTTAGTGTCAGCTAAAATCATCCAAGCCTCCTCAAATTGTTGACGGCTTCTTCATCAATGTCTAAGGGGCCAATTTCATCCATAACAAGTTTGCGGTCCAGCTTTCTTGTTGCCGGAATCGGTGGCGCAACATTCTGTCTGATTTTTTGAATAAAGGCTTTGCGTCGGGCTTCTTCTTCGGGGGTCTGTTCAATCTTAATCGGATGGGATGCAAGAAAAGTAAAGCGGTCGTATTCCTCAACTGTAATCATCACGCATTCAGGCACATTATTTTTTACAATAACGCGCACTCCGTCTTCCTTAACTTCGTCAATTATTTTTCCGGCTTCACCCTTATTCAAACGGCTGATTGGTACAAATGCATGAATGAGTTTTGCTGCTGTAACATTATCATAATTTGGAATTGCCACAAGAGCCTCCTTCTCGATAAAATTATCTATATATTTAATGATAAAACAGAGGGTTTGATATGTCAATAAAAAAGTCGTAAAAAGGAGATTTATTCTATAAATAAAAACCTCCGTTATTATCAAAAGCGGCACGGCATAGTAAAATATCAGCATGGAAAAGAAGAATCTTGTCAGACGAATTTTGATGTCTTTGTTTGGTGCAACTTCTGCCCCGTCGACACAAAATCAAATTATCAAAATAAACGAAGACACTTACAGGATCGAAGATGGCGGCGTAAGATTTTATGTTTTCTTGGGAAAAGAAAAGGCCACTGTTATAGACACCGGAATGAATACACCTAATGCAAAGGAGCTTGTTCAAAGCATAACAAATCTGCCACTGGTTTTGATTAACACACATGCGGACCCGGATCATATTTCGGGCAACAGCGCCTTTGATACAGTTTACATGAGCTCTGCCGAAGAAGAAAATTACAGGGAGCATGGTGGCACGGGCAGCTTTATTCCCATCAAAGAAGGTGATGAAATTGACCTTGGCGGCAGAAGTCTTTTTGTAATTGATATTCCTGGCCACACTCCGGGAAGCATTGCCCTGCTTGATGAAAAAAATCGAATCCTCGTCAGCGGTGACAGCGTTTCTAACAGTAAGATTTTTATGTTTGGAAAATTCCGCGATTTGTCTTTGTATATAAAAAGCCTTGAACACCTCAAGAACTGGGATGGAAAATATGATGAAGTTTACCCCATGCACGGAGACTTCCCGCAAAAGCCGGAACAGGTAGAAAAGCTTATTCAGGGTGCGCGCGAAATTCTTGAAGGCAAAGCCTGTGCCACTCCGGTTGATATGTTTGGAAATAAGGTGATGCTTTATAAGTTCCCGTATGCGGGATTTTTGTGTGAAAAATAATGATTTTAAACACCGGTCAGCGCACAGACATTCCGGCTTTTTTTCCTCTCTGGCTTGCAAACAGAATTAAAGAAGGTTTTGTCCTTGTAAGAAATCCTTATAACCCGAGCCTTGTCACACGCTACGAAATTAATCCGCAAGTTGTGGATGCGATTGGCTTTTGTACAAAAAATCCTGCGCCCTTTTTTCCTTACTTAGATTTGGTGAAAGATTTTGGCCAGTTCTGGTACCTTACGATTACGCCTTATGGAAAGGATATTGAGCCCGGGGTGCCGGAGAAGTCAGAGGTTATTGAGAGCTTTAAGTATTTGTCGCGTACGGTTGGTGCTGAGGCTTGCGGTTGGCGTTATGACCCGATTTTTGTTGATTCAAAGTACACGGTTGATTTTCATTTGCGGGCTTTTGAAAAAATGGCGAGAGAGCTGGAAGGCTTTACAAAAATTGTTGTCATCAGTTTTATTGATTTATATGAAAAGGTGAAGCGCAATTTTCCCCAGGTGCGGGAAGTTAGCCAGAAGGACAAACTTTTTCTGGGCCGTGCCATAATCAAAATTGCCGCTGACCACGGAATGCTTGTAAAGCCCTGCGGCGAAGGAGATTTTCTTGCGCCATACGGAGCAGACTGTGGCGGCTGCATGACCATCCGCGATTACGAAAGGGCAATCGGCAAAAAGCTAATGGTGCCGAATTATAAGCCCTCCAGAAAAGAATGTGCCTGCTATCTTTCTGCAGATATCGGCGCCTATGACACTTGCCGTCACTATTGTAAATACTGCTACGCAAACAACGACCTGACTCAGGTTGCAAAAAATCAAAAGCTCCACGACCCGGCATCACCATTCCTTATTGGTGGCAGCCTGCCGGGAGACAGGTTACATATCGCGGAACAAAGATCCTGGGTGGACAATCAGCAGGAACTGGGGTTTGACTAAAACAAGCCCCAGCTGCTTTCTGTAATATTTGATGTTTGAACCAATTGAGTTTTTCATTTTGTTTCTCCTTTCGGCAAGCTTGATAAAAGGTTGCCGTTTTTTTAATTCCGCGCGGTAATTGTATATTAGCAGATGTCTCAGAAAAATCCTAACAATTTATTTTTGGAAATGACTCAACGGAAAGTTGAAAATACGGGAGAAAATTTGTTAGTATGATATTTGGATAACGAAATGTGCGGGAACGCAATGTATGTTGGAGTTAAAAAATGAGAACAATAAATAATCAGAAAGATGTAAAAGAGCAGTACGCCAATGCAGGAAACTTGAATACCCGCATTTCGATTCATCAAAAATATTCTACAAATAAAATGGGCTTCGGCAACTGGATTTTTTCAAATTATAAAATCACGCCGGGCATGAAGGTTCTTGAACTGGGCTGCGGAACCGGCGATATGTGGAAGGGGCATGAGGATTTAATCAAGGCTTGTGACAGATTTGTTCTTTCGGATTTTTCTGAGGGCATGCTTGAAAATGCAAAAGCAAATCTCGGAGATTGCGCCGGCCTTGAATACCGTGTGATTGATATTCAGAATATTCCGTTTGAAGATGAAAGCTTTGATGTCGTGATTGCAAATATGATGCTCTATCATGTGCCGGATATGAATCGCGGGCTGTCCGAGGTTCGTCGGGTTTTGAAAAAGGGTGGTGCTTTTTACTGTGCAACTTTCGGCGAGCACGGAATTATGGAATTTCTTTGCAAGGCATTGAATACTTATGGCGTTGAAGATAATGCGAACAACAATTTTACACTGCAAAATGGAGAAGAAATTCTTGAGCCATTTTTTTCTGACATCCAGAGATTGAACTATGAAGATTCTCTTGCAGTAACAAACCTTGATGATTTAATTGAATATATTTATTCGCTTTCCAGCATGACAAGTTTGAGTTCCGTACCAAAGGAAGAAATCCGTGAGGTACTTACAAAGTTTGTCGCCAATGGAGTTTTGAATGTTCCAAAGGAATATGGAATGTTTTGCTGCAAAAAAGCTTTGAATTAAAAAAGTAAAGGAGGCGAATACTATGCCAGACAAATTTTCAAAATCTTTTATACAGGCACTTGAAAACAAAGACACCGAGTCTCTTCTTGTAATTCCAAAAAGTGATTTACACAATCATCTTGGTCGGGGTTGCAGAAGGCAGTGGCTTTCGAAAATGTTGAATCACGATTTTCCGCCTCCACCGGAAAAGTTTGACGGGCTTATTGGAATGCAGAACTGGTATGTTGGTGCAATCAGAGATTATTGCCGGGCGCATGATGCTTTGAACCTTCGACGGGAAGGCTGCTTTGCCGAGGCCCAGCGTAATCATCTTGCCCGATTTGCTCCGAGTTTTTCTGATACTGATATTGAAGATTTTGGCGGTGTAGAAGACTTTGCAAAATACTGGGATAAGCTTCGTGAAAAATATTGCCCTGATGCAGTTTATGAGCCGGAGCTTGCTTTTGCTTCTTATGCTGATATCGGAGTGAGTGTTGAGCTAGCTGAAAAATATTTTACCAGCGGATATTTTAAATCCATTGACGTTTGTTGTGGTGAAGGTTATAAGCCTTTTTCTGATTATATTCCCCTTTACAAGGTTGCCGAAAAATATCACATAAAAAAACGTATGCATGTTGGCGAAAGCGGAAGTGCCGAAGATGTTGAAGCTGCAATTGAAACGCTGGGACTTGATGAAGTTCATCATGGAATAAATGCAGCTAATTCTCCAAGAGTTATGAAGCTGCTTGCCGACAGACAGATTACTTTGAATGCCTGCCCGACCAGTAATATTAAGTTAGGATATGCTAACAGCTACGCCGAGCATCCCATAAAAATCCTTGTTGAAAATGGAGTGCCCGTAACAATCAATACAGATGATCTTCTGGTTTTTGATTCTTCTGTGGATCAGGAATATCTTAGATTATACGAGGCTGGAACTTTGACAGCAGAGCAGCTGGACCAGATTCGCTGTTGGGGACTTTATGGAAAATAAGCGCTGTCTCTTTGTTGGATTTAAAGGAAAGCAAAATTCTTCGGGGTTGCTGGTTACAGAACTTTCAAAGAGCCTGAGTTTGTCAGATGCATCGGACTCGAGCAATTTCTGCCTGTTGACAAATTCTTTTGATGGAGTAAAAAGAGATATAGATTCTATTGAGGGTAGTTTTGATTTTGTAATAATGTTCGGCTGCGATAAGAGTTTGAACTCTTGTGTGCGGATAGAACGTTTTGCAGAAAAGAATGGAATAAAATTGGAGACAAATCTGAACTTGGAATTGCTGTCGAAAAAACTGAGAAATGATGGAATTGAAAATACAATTTCTGTGATACCCACCCATTACCTTTGTAACGAAGCTTATTGGTACGCTCTGCAAAAGTTTGAGGGTAAGGCAGCCTTTATTCACATACCGACGATAAAAAATGCGGATGAAATTTCTTGAGTAAGACAAAATTTGTTTTTGAAGAACTGTCATTATCGGACTTGCCCCGATAATCTTATAGGAGGTAAAAAAGATGGCATCCTGGATGGTACATTTACGAGTAGCAGATGAACTGCTTAAGAAAATTGAAAACCTGGACGAGCAGGCTTTTGTTATGGGGAACATAGCTCCAGACAGCGGCGTTTCAAATGAGGACTGGACAGTTTTTCAGCCGCCAAAAGATGTCTCTCACTTCAGCGAAAAGTCGCTCAATAAAACAATCAATATAGAAAAGTTTACCTCTCAGTATTTTAATGACCAGCTGATAAAAGGCTACAACAAAAAAGTTTTTTCATTTTTTCTCGGCTATTACACACATCTACTCACCGACATTGAATGGGCCAACAATGTTTACGAGCCACTTTTACAGGCCTATCCCAAAGAAGTTGCCGAAGATAAATATAAGTTAGTCTGGACTGCAAAGGGCGACTGGTATGATTTAGATTTTTTGTATCTTGAGCAGCATCCGGATTTCCGAGCTTTTTCGATTTACGAGAAATCTGTGAATTATGAAAATGTCTTCATGGATATTTTCAGCAAAGACGCTTTTGAAAACCGCCGCCAGTACATCACTGGCTTTTATCACAGTAACAACCACGGCGATCTTCACCGAGATTACAGATATCTTAAACCGGAGCAGGCAGAGGATTTTGTGAAAAAGACAGTGGAGAAACTGTTACCAATAATTAGGGTAAAATTGCAAATCGGCAAAGAAAATGTACTTTATCGAAAAGCAGAATTAAAAGATTGTTGGGAGCTTGCCAGCTTAAAAGGTAAAGTTTGGAGAACAACATATCGTGGTATTTATTCTGATGAAGCTCTGGATAATTATGATATAGAAAAGAATACGAGAATCTTTGAACAAATCTGTAATAATCCTGACATAGAACTTTTTCTTGCCCAGGTAAATGGTGAGATTGTTGGATTAATGACTTGCGGCAAACCCTATAAACCAATCAAGGATTTTGAGCAGGAAGTTGGACTACTTTATATTTTAAAGGAATATCAGCACAAAGGTATTGGCACAGGATTCATCAAACTTGCAAAAAAACTTGTAGAAGAAAAAGGTTTTGACAGGTTTGTAATTTCGGTAAACAAGAAAAATGAAAATGCAATTAGCTTCTATAAAAAAATGGGAGGTCTTGTTTTTTCGGAAGATGATAATCAAAAGCATTTTGTAATTGAGTTCAATTGAGGTTCGCGGGGGTGTTGCGGGGGTGAGGTAAGGCTAAAAATTGCTGTCGCAATTTTTTTAACGCCTTGCTATTGAACACCGGCCGCTAGCGGCCTTACACACCCCGCTAGAAGGGGTGGCGAGCAACGAAGTGCGAGCCAGGGGAAGGCTTTCCCCTCCTAACAAAAAAAGACAAAACTTTGCAAGAAATGACAGGAAATATTTGGCGGGCGGATTTATACTTCAAATCATAAGGACGGAAAAATGGAATGGATTAAGGTTATTAATGACGCGATTGAATTTATGGAAAAAAATCTGACGGAGGAGATTGGGCTTGTGGAGGTGGCTCGGAGTGTCAACATTTCGGCTTTTCATTTTCATCATGCTTTTACGATTATGACTGGGATTACGCCGGCGGAGTATATTCGAAACAGGCGCCTTACTCTGGCCGGGCTTGAGCTTGTGGATGGCAGCAGTAAAATAATCGACCTTGCATTGAAATATGGATACGAAACGCCCGAGAGCTTTACCAAGGCTTTTTCCCGATTCCACGGATTTTCTCCCATGCAGGTGCGTAAGGGTAGCCCGCTCAAATCTATGAACCGTTACACTGTCCGAATCACGATTGATGGAGGAACGATTATGGAGTACAAAATCGAAAAATGGGATGAGCTGGATTTGTTAGTCCACGCTAAGGATTTTCACGCCGAGACCAGCGACCAGGAGATTCCCTCTTTCTGGGACGAGTATTTTTCTAACGAGAACACGAAGAAGATTCCGGGGTATCTTGGAGTTTGTGCTCAGGGTAGCGGGCCAGGCGGGCTTGCGTATAAGAGCGATGTTTTCAAATATGGAATTGGCTGCAGGGCGAGTGAGATTGAAGGTCTGGTGGCCGCCGATGGTTCTGTGAATGCCGGTGCGCTTCCCGAATGTTTTGAGATTATTCACATTCCGGCTTATACCTGGGCAGTGTTCAAATGCGTTGGTCCTGCGGGCGAGGCTATCAGCGAAGGCTGGGATAAGATTTACAAGGAGTGGCTTCCTTCCGCCGACTACGAGCGCATCCTCGACTACGACATCGAAAATTATCTTCCCGGCGATTCGTCTACTGCAGATTACGTTTGCGAAATTTGTCTTCCGGTGAAGAAGAAGGGGTAGGATTTTTATATGGGCGTTCCCCGAGGAGCGACAGCTTTCAGCCGCCGCTCCTCGGGTCGGGCTATTCGGGGTTCCGCTATCGCTCCATTCCTACGTTCCGGTGGTTTCGATAAACTCAACCACCTCCACTTCGGAACAGCCCTTTCAGGGCTGCCCCTACAATCCCTAACGCTCAGCCACCCATGCTTCGCATGCCTTCGCAGCAGAGCTGCTCGGAGACTCGCTCAAAATGCTTCGCCGGAGCATTTTGCCGGCTTTCAGCCGTCGCTCCCTAGGTGGCCACTCGCAGGCTTTGTCTGCTTCTGCTGCTCCATGCCATAATGCGGGCGGAAAAAGGAATGGTTCGGTTAAATAACAATAAAAACTTCCTAAAATGAATAAGTTAACATATAAATAGCTATAAACATCTAAATTATATGTTAACTTATGGAAACAATCCTTTTATTTATTAAGAAAAAACATATAAATTAGGGAAATTAGTTAAAATATATGTTTAAAACCCAGGATTCCACGCAAAAACATGTTCAAATACTACAAAAAAATGCATTTTCAAAGGTTTTAAACATATAAATTATTAAAAATGCTTTGATTATATGTTAACTCATCCAATATACCAGTGCTTCTCAATTTACAAAACATATAATTCCCTGAAAAAGTCGAAAAAATATGTTTTAATCAGAAATTCCTTGTCAGAACACCAATTTGCATTTATCTTTATAGTATGGAATCTGCCAAAGAAAGCGGGCTTCAGGGAGTGTTATCATTAAAAAACTGGAATTACTATCGCCATCCACATTTATTCCTCAGATTGAATCCCGCATCGCTGAGTTGGAAAATGCACTTAAAACAAAGCAATTTGCGGTAAAGAAAAATCCATCCGGATTAGTGCGAATTGTAAGGCAAAAAAATTATCTGCAATTTTACAAACGCTCCTCCCCCTCAGATGCACAGGGAACCTACATGCCCCGCTCACAGGAAAAGCTGGCCCGCACTCTTATCCAGAATGATTACGACCAGAAAACTATTCCGGCAATCGAAGCAGAAATTAAAGAGCTCAAGGATTTTCTAAAAGCCTACAAAGAAAAATGCAGCGACACGGTTTACAAAAAACTTGCATCCACCCGGCAGGAAGTTGTTACGCCCCTTACCCTGGATGACGAACAATACGCCGCTGCCTGGCTCAAGGTGGAATACCGTCACAAGAAATTTACAGAGGATGCGCCACAACTTTTTACCGACAACAATGAACAGGTGCGCTCCAAGTCCGAAGTAATTATTGCAAATGCCCTCAAGGCGGCGGGGGTGCCTTATCGTTATGAGTTTCTACTTTTGCTGGATAGAAATGCAGGAGATAATTTTGGAAGCGCAACGGATAATGATGGCTCTGCTCCTGCCACAGTTTCTGCAAAATCCAACACAAAAAACTCAGACTCCTACGACCTGGACATTTGTAAACTGCATCCTGATTTTTATTGTCTGAATCTTCGGACCCGCCAGGAGTTTGCCTGGGAACATTTTGGCATGATGGATGATTCCCTGTATGCGGCCAGTGCTACCGAAAAACTTGAACTCTATGCCGAGAACGGATTTTTCCCTGGCAAAAATCTCATCATTACAATGGAGACCTCGGCTAAGCCTCTTTCATCAAAGCTTTTGAAAAGTGTGATTCAAACATATTTGAAATAAAAAATTGGAGAATAAAAATGTCAAAAGTAAAAGGCAAATTAGGAAATGATTTTTGTCCGCAGTCGCTTTTTTTGTATGGAACTAAAAAGGATGATGGCACTCCGGACTTTGGACTTTTCTGCTGGTTCAGTTATGCTACGATAGAAGTTGAAAAAGAGCTTCGTATGGGTGTGATGGCTTGCATCGGCGAAGAAAAATTAACAAAGGATTTAATCCGCAAGAACGGAGTTTTTTCTGCAAACCTTGTAACGGAAAAATTGCTTCCACTTGCTGATTATTATGGTTGTACCAGTGGCCGCGATAATCCTGATAAAATGAAATACTGCCCGACTCTTGAATGGGGCCAGGTGCTTGATGTTCCAACAATTGCAGAAAGTCCTGTCAGCTTTGAGCTGCGTGTTGTAAAAGAGATTCATGCTGCAGAAGGCAGTGATATTTTCCTTTGTGAAATCTGCAATGTTATGATAGAAGAAAAACTCAAGGATAAAACTCTGCCTTTTATGGAGCGGCTTAAACTTGCAGCTCCGGTGATTACTCCTGGCGAAACAACCTATATTTCCATTGATGGACGGGAACTTGGACGATGGGGCCAACCAATGAAATCGCTTACAAATTGAAGTTGACGGTGTAAATTATTCTTTTTTGTGTTATCATAAAAACAAGATGGAATACTTATTTACAGAGCGTGCTCATTTAGCCTGTCCTAACATGTGCTTTGCAATTGCGGCTTGTTTAGGAAAGTCTTTTGATAAAGAAAGAATTGAAGAGAGTGTAGCGAGACTGGCGGAGGCGCATCCTTTTTTAAGAGCCCGGCTTGCTTATGAAAAAGAAACAAACTCTTATTTTTATGATGTGAAAGAGCAGACTCAGGTTGAAGTGATTTTCGCGGGGGAGCTTTGTGGAGAGACAGGGGATGCTGACGATTCAAGAAAACTTTGTGAGCCTAGCAGAATCGCCAAATCTCAAGAAGCAATGGAAAAGGTTTTGGACAAAGGAAGTCTTGCGCCAGTTGTTGAGGAAGATATAATCACTTCTCCAAAAGTCCTCGAACAATTCCAAAAGCTTACCGCCCGCGACTGGAATCTTTTTAGTCAAGGACTCTTGAAAATTGCAGTTTGGAATGCGGGTGATAGAACAGTGCTTCTTTTTTATTTTCATCATTTGCTGGCAGATGGTCGTGGTGCACTTGGACTTGTCCAGGAGTTTGCGGATTTTTATGCTGATGATATTGAGCCTAAAGCTGCCCCAGAACATTTAATTACAAAAGAGGATTTACCTGCGAACTCAAAGCTTTCTTTTATAAGTCGGGCTTTTGTAAATTATGCAAACCGCCAATGGAAAAAAGAAAATCATCAGCTTTCTTATGAAGAATATCATACCTTTGCAGATAAGTTTTTGCAGGAGGATTTTATAGAGCATTCACTTGAAGTTGTTAGTTTTGACAAACTTACAGACATCCACGCACAATGCAAATCTCACAAGGTTTCCATAAATGATTATCTTCTTGCAAAAATGTTTACAGAAGAAAAAGTGGACAGCATTGTTATGGCCTGCGATTTGCGGAATCAACTTGCCTGTTATAATCAGGGTGCACTTGGAAATTACGCGACTGCCTTTAGTGTGAAGTTCAAGCCGGGGAAATCCGCTGACGGCATTGCCTCCGACAACTCAATAACATCTACCAACTCTACAGGCATCTTTTCTCTGGCCCAAAAAGTCCATAATCAAATACAGAAAAAGTTGAAATCTCCAAAAGACCTCTACCTCGTTTTACAATGCTATGCCTCGCTGGAGCCAGGACTCTTAGATGCCTCAATGATTTCCAGCTGTGGAGCCTTTGACAGCAAAACCGCAAAGTTCATAGGAACTAACTTCTTCAACTACGATAAAGCCAAAGGATACAGCATCACAAATCTTGGAAAAATTGAAAGTAAAAATATTGAGACCGCATTTTTCATTCCACCGGCTTCTCCTGCAATAAGGAAAACTCAAGGTGTCCTTACCGTAAATGGAGTCATGCGGATTTGTACAAGCCAAAGAAAATAAGAAGGGGAAATAAATGCAGTTAGAAACACAACGTCTGATTTTACGCGAATACACAATGGACGATTTTGATGCTCTTTATGAAATAATGTCCGATGCAGAAACTATGCAGCATTATCCTGCTCCTTTTGACCAGGCCCGGACCCGACGATGGATTGAATGGAATCTGGAAAATTATCAAAAATATGGCTGGGGACTTTGGGCTGTAGTTCTAAAAGAAACAGGCGAGTTTATTGGGGACTGCGGAATCACACTGCAGGATATTGACGGTCAGTTACTCCCGGAAATTGGTTATCACATTCACAAAAAATACTGGCGCCGGGGTTTTGCAAAAGAAGCTGCTCGGGCTGTCCGCGACTGGGTTTTTGAAAATACAGATTACGACACCATTTATTCTTACATGAAATATACAAATGTGGCTTCCTATTCTACGGCGCTTGCAAACGGTATGAAAAAAGTGAAGGAATATCCTGACCCGAAAAATGAAATTTCTTACGCCTATGCAATTACCCGCAGTGAGTGGAAGGAATTAAAAAATCAGCATCTCAACTTTCTTTTGGACCTGGATCAGACTTTGTTAAACTTCCACGCATCGGAATATATTGCCTTAAAGATTATTGTGACTCAAAACGGTTTTGATTTTTCGGACCAGCTTTATGAATATTTTAAGGCCCGCAATAAGGAGCTCTGGCTTGATTTGGAAAAAGAAAAGATTACAAGAAGCCAGCTTTTTGAAACCCGATTTAAATTGCTCTTTGAAAAGTGCGGCGCTGACACAAGCAAAATGGATCTGCTGAAAATCAACAGCGACTTTATAAAGGAGATGGCCCGGAACGGAGTTCTTATGGATGGAGCTCTGGACTTTGTAAAAAAGCTTAGCAGCCAGATTAAGAATGCCCGGATTTACATTATTACAAATGGTGCCGTTGTAAATGCCCAGGGCCGCCTGGAATCTACAGGACTTAATCAGTATATAAAAGAATCTTTTGTAAGCGAGGCAATGGCTTATTCAAAACCTGCAAAAGAATATTTTGATATTGTCCTGAACAAAATTGCTGAGCCAAAGGAAAACTGTATTGTCATCGGCGACTCTCTTTCTTCGGATATGCTTGGTGCAAAAAATGCGGGGCTTACTTCCTGCTGGTTTATGCCTCAGGGTGAGATTGAAAAATCGATGAAGGAATATGATATTGATTACAAGGCAGACAATTTTGAAGAATTATTTGAGGTTCTGAAAGGCTGGGCGAAATTAAGATAGAATAATCTATAAATGCTGTTGTATCTGCTGTAGATGCAATGACTTATGCAAAAATAAAAAAGAGTGATATGAAAATGCAAAAGATTTCAAAAGAAGACGCAAGAGATTTTCTCGTAAATTATCAGGGATTGAACGGGGCAGAAAAACGTAAGGGCCCCGCCGGAGTTATGGATTATTTTAATAAAGTCCATTGCGTACAATTTGACCCTCTTGATGTTGTTGGCCGCAATACAGATCTGGTTTTACAGTCTCGTATAACTAACTACCGTTCGGAAGTTTTACAAGACCTGCTTTACAAAGACCGTTTCCTTTATGACGCTGCCGATAAAATGATTTCCATTATCCCGACTCAAGATTATCCTGCAATGGCAAGAATCAGACAAAAAACTGTAGAGCAGTTAAAGGATATTTTGGCATGGAGAAAATCTCTTGCAGCCCTGGATTTGCTTGACCAAACAAAAGAATATATAAGCAAAAACGGCCCGCTGCCTGCAAGTAAAATAAAGATAGGTCAGAGTGTAGACTCCGGACCCTGGGGACACAAAAAGCTTTCCAGTGCAGCCTTGGATTATCTTTATCATTCAGGCGTTCTTGGAATAAGCAGTAAGCAGAAAAATCACAAGGTTTATGATCTGGCAGAAAGGCTTTTTCCTCCATCTGTTTTGAATGCAGCCGACCCTTTTAAAAACGACATGGATTTTGCCCGCTGGTATCTTAAACGCCGAATAGGTGCTGTTGGTCTTGTCTGGAAGAAAAACGGCGGCACCTGGCTTGGTTTTTATGTTTCTGATAAAAATCTGCGAACCCAGATAATCAGTGAGCTTGTTGCTTCCGGCGAACTTTTAGAACTGGCACTTGAAGATTCAAAAGAAAAGTTTTATATCCGCTCAGAAGACGCCGGCCTGCTTGGTAAACCCGCTCGTAAAAATGTTGCACAATTTATAGCCCCTCTAGACAACCTTATCTGGGACCGCGGCCTTATTGAAGAGCTTTTTGATTTTTCCTATTCTTGGGAAGTTTACCCTCCAGCCGCATG
>JAEEGH010015411.1_pt1 | contig 16604 bp, 17 predicted proteins | sample 9134181 | NCBI WGS metagenome assembly JAEEGH01 (sample SAMN16246544, study PRJNA631951) | gut metagenome | biome: gut microbiome; feature: rumen; material: DP-attached | host: Bos | place: Iran: Karaj | collected 2018-10
CAGCTCGTGCACAGGGACAGTAAGATCGAAGATATCGTCAATATCATCGCTCCTTCTTTGAAGAAGGACAAACCGTCTAACATCATGATCATCGGAAAGACCGGTACCGGGAAGACCGCTGTCGTGAAATATGTCGGTGACGAACTTCTCAAAGCCAACAACGAGGTCAACGTCTGCGATTATCTCTATATCAACTGCGAGACCGTAGATACCCCTTACAGTATCCTCTACAACATCTCGAATCACATCATCCCCGATCCGAACAAAGGAATTCCTTTCACCGGATGGAGTCTTGAAAGGGCTTTCAACACCCTCATCAAATACATCGATGAAGCGAACAAGGTCTTTATCATCGTTCTCGATGAGATCGATCAATCCTACAACAGGAACGGAGACGACATCTTCTATTTCCTTACGACCATCAACGAGATGCTGATCAATTCAAGGGTTTCCATCATAGGAATCACGAACAACTCGAAATTCACCGAGATGCTCACCCCTAAGATCAGAAGCAGGCTCGGAGAAGAGAAGATCATCTTCCCTCCGTATAGTGTGGAGCAGCTTCAGGATATCCTCTATGAAAGAGCGAAGGAGGCCTTCGAAGAAGGCATCCTTTCCGAGGGTGTGATCCCTTACTGTGCAGCTTTGACGGCTCAGGAAGGAGGAGATGCTAGAAGGGCCTTGGATCTCCTGAGGATGTCAGCCGAGATCGCAGAGAGGAATGGAGATTCGTTGATTTCCGAAGCCCATGTGAAATCAGCTAAGGACAATGTGGAGATGGATGCTGTCGCCGAGGTCGTCAAGACTCTCAATCTTCAGTCCAAGGTCGTTCTCATGAGTATAATCAAGAACACCGAGGAAGGAAAGAACGTCATGATCACCGGGGATGTCTTCTCCACGTACAAGTATCTCTGCGAGATCACAGGCACATCTGCGATAACTCAGAGAAGGGTGGCCGATCTCATATCGGAATTGGATATGCTCGGTATCGTTCATGCAAGGGTCAAATCCTTCGGAAGGGCCGGACGTACGAAGGAGATAGAACTGAGTGTCTCCCAGGAATTCCTGATGAACCTCCTGAAAGCGGATGATATCTTCAGGAACATAGACAGTTACAAGTCTCCCAAACAGATGACTCTGATGTAAGGAAAAACACCCTCACCCCTTTTCCGAGTTCCAGTGGAAATGGAGGGGTGGGGGTCTTTGTTTCTGATTAAGGTTCTGTTAAGCACAAAACGGAGTCTGGATGCGATGAGTCCTATCAAGTCAGACGTACTTCCATCTGTTCCATTCGAAGGATCTGGCGATGAGTTCGTTCTTCTTGTAGAAGATATCGCAGCAGTAGATTATCGAGAAGATAAGCGCGAAGATCATCACGAGACAGTTAATGGAGTTGGGCACGTGCTCGAGGAAAGATCTCTTACCTTCAGTCATGTAGACCTTGATCACTCCCAACCAGGGGATCTCCATCATTGCGACGGACCTTATCTCCTCGGTGCCGACGGGATGCGAGATTATGCCTGCCGCCTGATCGAAGTAGGCGTTGGTCTCGGGGTTGTCCCCCATGGTGAGGTAGCCGCTCTGCTTCTCAAGTGAATCGAGGTTGATCTTCACATCCTTCCCGGAGCGGGTGATGTCGTCGAAATACAATGTGCCAGATAATTTGAGATAGTTGGTAGAGTTGCTACAGTACCAATCGCCTTGGTAGTTCTGAAGGGAGGGTGCGCTCCATGTTCCGTTGCCGTTGTAGTTCAGCCATATTATCGCACGGTGGATGACGGGATTGACGTCGTCCCCACGCTCATAGATGATGACCGAACCGTAGTCCCCGAAGGACCTGTAGCCGGAGACCGTCCCTTCGACGTAGCTCTCCAAACGGGCCTTCTCGGGGCTCTGTATGACCATTACGTCGCCGGTATCGATGATGCCGATCCTAGATTCGTAGTTGTCGTGCTGCATGCTCGAGGACATGACGACGCTCAGAGGGGAATCTAGACCTGAAGAAACGTGGATGAACGCATATCCGCCGATGATGCATATCGCTATTATACCGACAGCGGCAGCAATGATCTTGGTCCCTCTGTTCACGGGCCTTACATTGTTTGACCCTATAAAAACATTATAAACGATTAATACGGTAGGGTTGCAACACCTTTGAGGAAGGATTGAAAATGGAAAGACCCAGCAATGACGAATACTTCATGGAAATGGCACAGTTGGTATCCTCTCGTTCCACCTGTCTGAGACGCAAGGTCGGTGCCGTCATCGTCAAGGAGAAGAGGGTCCTTTCCACCGGTTACAACGGTTCCCCCAAGGGTACGAAGCACTGCGAGGAGCTGGGCTGCATCCGCGTCAAGATGAACGTCCCTTCAGGTACAAGGCACGAGCTCTGCAGGGGCGTCCATGCGGAGCAGAACGCCGTCACGCAGGCAGCATACTTCGGAGTGAGCGTCGACGGGGCCACGATCTACACCACGACATACCCCTGCTCGATGTGTGCTAAAATCCTCATAAACGCCGGAATCAAGGAGATCGTCTACAGCGAAGGATACGCCGATGATCTCTCGAAAGACCTCCTCGAAGAGGCCAAAATAAAGCTCAGGGAATTCACTCCCGAGAAGAAATTCTGAGGTAAAATCCACCCCTATTTAATGGGTGTAACCCACCCCTCCAACTAACCTTGCTCTATTATAATAAAAAAGGTGCACCCTTTAAGTAATATATTGAGGATACAAGGCTCAAGTCGGGGAGTGTAAATTTGAGCCGGACTGATATACTTACGGAGATAAAACAAGCGGAAGCGGAAGCTGACGCCAAGGTCGTCAAGGCCGAGGACGCACAGAAAGCAGCTCTCGCAGATGCTCGCAGAGATTCTGTGAAGAAAATTCAGGACGCGGAAGCTCAGATGCGCAGCTCTTACGAGTCCGCAGTCGCCGCGGAGAAGGACAAACTTGCCAAAGAGCATGATGCAAAGATTGCCGGAGGCAAAACGGAAGCCGAGTTAATCGACAACCAATCCAAGGCGAAGAAGGACGAAGCAAAAGATTTCCTTAAAAATGAAGTTGAGAGGATTTTGAATGTTTCTTCCTGAGTCGATGAGTAGGATTGTGATCGTGGGTGCCAACTCATGCATCGACGAGACCATTGAGGCCTTGTACGATCTTGAGAACATCCACCTGATCGATCATACCGTCGACGCGGATGAGGGTTTCACCCTCGGAACGCCCCGTCCCTACTCACCCAAGACAGCCGAGAGGCTTCTCAAGGTGCGCGGAATGGAGAAGGAGCTTGGTATCAACAAGCATACCAAGACCCAACCGATTTCAGAGAGTGAAATCAGGAGCCAGATATCATCTGACAGCGTCGAATCTGTCGATGCCGAGGTCAACGCCATGGCCGACAGAAGGAATGATCTCAATCAGAGAATCACCGAATTAAACGCAAAGAAGAGGAATCTCGAGCTCCTTGCAAGACTACCGATCGACCTTGACCTCTATGCCGGTTACAAGAGCATAGAGTCCATCGTCGGAACAGTGGAGAGAGACCCCACAGAGGCCCTTGGCGACCTCGGAGAGGTCTTCGTATCCATGGACAAGAAGCTGGGAAGCATTGTGGCCGTCTTCGTCAAGAACGATGACAGGCAGCAGGCCCAGAACATCCTGTCCGAATGCGGTTTCTCGGAGATCGCGGTGCCGGAAGGCAGCGGATCCGTGGACGCGGCCCTTTCGAAGACGGAGGCCGAACTGGCAGCCGCCCTCAGGGAGCAAGAGGTAGTCGCAAAGGAAACAGAGGTTCTTTTTGAGAAATACAAACACTTCCTCAGAGCAACCGACGAGACGCTCACAGTGGATTCTGAGAAGGGAACCCTCCCTGTCAGGATCGCTTCCACCAAGTACTCGTTCTTGATCGATGCATGGGTTCCCACACCCGAAGCGGAGTCTGCAAAGGCCCAGCTCGAGACCAAGGTGCCCGCTATCTGCGTCGAGATCGAAGAGAACCGCAGCAGGAGGCAGGCTGAGTCGGATGCACAGGAGGAGAGATTCCAGGTCGTGCCCACAAAGATGAGGCACGGCAAAGTCACTAAGCTATTCGAATATCCGACAAAGATGATGTCGGTACCCAAGTACAATGAGGTTGACCCCACTGTACTGATCTCGATCTTCCTTCCATTGTTCTTCGGATTCATGGTCGGAGATTGCGGTTACGCTATCCCGTTCATCATCCTCGGTGCATACGGTCTTAAGTTCGCTAAGAACCCTGATTGGCGCGCAATCGCCACAGTTCTGTTCTTCGGCGGTATCTGGGCCTTCATCTTCGGTTTCTTCTTCTTCGGAGAAGCTCTAGGAATGCACTTCGTCGGAGAGTATGTTGAGGGCGCAGTCACATACACATGGGCCGGACTGCTCGGGCTGGATCACCTGCACGAGTTCTTCGAAGGCTTCCTCATAAACGGACACGGAGTCGGAAAGATCGATCCTGAGTTCGTAGGAATGCTTCTCAGGCTGTCCGTATATGTCGGAATCGTGCACCTCTTCATCGGATACGTCGTAGCTATCTACAACAAGACCGTCCAGCACGGATTCAAGCACGGATTCCTCGAGAAGGGAGGACCTTTCCTCATCTTCATCGGAGTCGTCATCTTTGCATACGCATTCGGATGGGCTTTGATCATGGACAAGTACTCGATCGGTGAGATGTTCACCGTGACGAGCGTCCTCGTCGAAATGATCATCGGTATCGTGCTCATCGCAGCCGGTGCTGTATTGGTCGCGAAGTCCGAGGGTGCAATGTCGATCCTTATCGAGACGGTCGATGCATTCGGAAACATACTTTCATACACTCGTCTTGTTGCGATTGGTATGTCCAAGGCCGGTATGGCTCTGGCATTCAACTATATCGCACTTGGAATGATCGCCGGAGTCAACCCTGACCCGGCACAGGCAGGAGAGATCTCGATCATCATGGTCATTTTAGGTCTGGTGATCTTCGCATTCCTGCATCTTATGATTTGGACCCTGGCCATCCTCTCAGGAGGACTGCATGCATTAAGGTTGCAGCTGGTCGAGTTCATGATCAAGTTCTATGAGGGAGAGGGAACTGAGTTCTCACCTCTCAAATTCAAACACATCAAAACTATTTCCGATAAAAAAATAAATGAGGCATAAAAATGGTTGACACAGCAATTGGATTTATCGCAATCGGAGCAGGACTCGCAGTCGGACTCGCCGGTCTCGGAACCGGAATGGCCCAGAAGGACATCGGAGCAGCAGCAGTAGGAGCAATCACAGAGGACTCCAAGATGCTGGGAAAAGCACTGATGTTCATGGTGCTGCCTGAGACTATCGTTATCTTCGGACTGGTCATTGCAATTCTCGCATGTTTCGTACTGCCTGGTATGTGATTCCCCTCAAAGAATGAGGTAATCTCATGGCATTGAACAACGTGACCGCGGAGATCATGGCGATCTCTGATGCGAAGGTAAACCAGATCGAGGCCGAGACGGCCGCAGAGGTTGCCCGCATCCAGAAAGAGACCGACGCCAAGATCGCCGGGTTGAGAGAAAGCGAAAACAAGAGGCTCGCGGACGCCATCGACCGCATGGACCGTCAGGAAGCCTCCAGCGCTGAGCTGGAGAGCAAGAAGATCGTCCTTGCGAAGAAGAAGGAGATCCTCTCGGAAGTCTTCGTAGAGACCCTCGCCGAGCTCGAGAATGCGCCGGAAGAACAGAAACTGGCACAGTACAAGAGCATGGTCGAGTACGCGAAGACCATCATTCCGGACCCCAAGGCAATCATGTCGGAGAACGACTCGTTCACCGCCAAGGACCTCGGAGTCAAATCGGTCGAGAAGGACAGCAGGATCGTCGCAGGGCTCATCCTCCAGAGCGAGGACGGGCAGCTCGAGATCGACATGCAGTACTCTGCTCTCCTCCGCACCGTATGGGACCGCGGCATCAAGGATGTGTCCGACATTCTCTTCGGGTGAAGGCAATGTTCGGGCTCAGTAAAAGCAAAGGCAACTACGCATACACTGTCACCAGAGCGAAAGCTAAGAAGTCGCTCTTGATCAAGGAGGATGACTACAACAAGATGTTGCAGCTCAGCGTCAGCGAGGTCGCCCGTTTCGTATCCGAGGAAGGTTACTCCAAAGAGATAACCGATCTCTCGGACAGGATGGTCGGCGTCGATCTGGTCGAGCGTGCCACCTATGCATACATGGCCAACAACTTCAAGGCACTCTTGAAGGGTTCACAGGGTGAACTTCACACAATGCTGGCCGCATACCTGCAGAAGTGGGACAACTGGAACCTGAAGGTCATACTCCGCGGCAAGTCGTATGGTGTGTCGGCGGACGGTATCAGAGACGATCTCGTCCCCGCCGGTAACTTGAGCTACGAAGATCTGGACAAACTCATCGCATTAGACACGACGGAAGAGATTCTGGCTGCTTATTCCAAGGCAGAGTCCGTAGACATCCCCAGCGAGCTCATCGCCGACTATAAGGCGACAGGCACACTGGGCCGTATCGAGGACTACGTCGACAAATTCCACTACATCAGGATGGTCAAGATCATCCCGACGAATTCGATCCCCGCCCGCATGTTCTCTGATTACATCAGGAAGGAGATCGACGTCAGGAACCTGGAGACCATACTGAAGCTGAAGATGGAGAACATCGACGAAGAGAAGGTGATGGAATACATCATCCCCGGCGGAAAGCAGATCGATGCAAAACTGGCGAAACAGTTGATCGACGCAAAGACCGTGGAGGAGACCTTCCCCGACCTTGCGCAGCTGGACTTCTATGATTACATCAAGGAACTCGTCGACTCGGGCAAGATGAACATTAGCGATCTTGTCCTCGAGACTAAGAAGTATGAGGCAAATGAGGCAAAGAAGTTCTCACAGCAGTACCCGCTGTCCATCCTCCCCATAATCGATTACATGATCAGCATGGAGATCGAGGCGAGGAACGTCAGGATGATCGCAAGGGGTATCGAGAGCGGACTTGACAAAGAAGTAATCAAAGGACTGCTGGTGATCTGATGGAAATCGCAGTAATAGGCAGTGAGGAGTTCACACTCGGATTCAGGCTCGCCGGAATCAGGCGTGTATTCGTAGCTAACAACGAAAACTATCAAGAAAAGATGCTGGAAGCAATTTCCCAGCCAACAATCGGTATCCTCGCAGTGGATGCGAAGGACCTCGACAATCTCCCCCCGAACCTCAGACACAAGGTGACTGAGTCCATCCAGCCTGTCGTTGTGGCAGTCGGTGGATCGGACGACGACCTCAGAGAGAAGGTCAAGAGGGCGATTGGCGTAGATTTATACAAGAATGAGGATGATTGAATGAGCACTGAAGGTGTAATTTACAGGGTCGCCGGACCTGTCGTGACCGCCACAGGAATCTCACCCAAGATGTACGATGTCGTACACGTTGGAAACGAGAAACTGATGGGAGAGGTCATCAAAATCGTCGGCGAGTACTCCATCATCCAGGTTTATGAGGACACAGACAACGTCAAGCCGGGAGAGCCTGTCACAAACACAGGAAAGCCCCTGTCCGTTGAGCTCGGTCCCGGACTTCTGGAATCCGTTTACGACGGAATTCAGAGGCCTCTCCCCGTTCTGAGGGACAAGATGGGAGACTTCATCTACCGTGGAGTCTCAGCACCTGGATTGGATCATGAGAAGAAGTGGGAGTTCGTTCCCACAGTGAAAGAGGGAGACGAGGTCTCCCAGGGACAGGTCATCGGTACCGTCCAGGAAGGACCCATGGAACACAAGATCATGGTCCCCATCGGACTCAACGGTAAGGTCGAGGCAATCCACTCCGGATTGTACACCATCGACGAGACCATCGCCATCATCGCAGGCAAGGAAGTCTGCATGATGCAGTACTGGCCCGTCCGTAACCCCAGGCCCGTCGTCGAGAAGTATCAGCCCGATATCCCCCTCGTCACCGGACTCCGTGTCCTGGATACCGTCTTCCCCCTCGCAAAGGGAGGAGCAGCGGCAATCCCCGGAGCATTCGGAACCGGAAAGACCGTTACACAGCAGTCCCTCGCAAAGTACTCCGATGCAGAGATAGTCGTCTATATCGGATGCGGAGAGCGCGGTAACGAGATGACCGAGGTTCTTACAGAGTTCCCCGAACTCGAGGACCCCAGGACCGGAATGAAGCTCATGAAGAGGACCGTCCTCATCGCGAACACATCCAACATGCCTGTCGCAGCTCGTGAGGCATCGGTTTACACCGGAATGACCATCGCAGAGTACTTCAGGGACATGGGATACAACGTCGCACTCATGGCAGACTCCACCTCCAGGTGGGCAGAGGCCATGCGTGAGATCTCCTCAAGGCTCGAAGAGATGCCCGGAGAAGAGGGATACCCCGCATACCTTGCAGGACGTCTCTCCGAGTTCTACGAGCGTGCCGCAAGGGCAAAGGTCCTCAGCGGCGGCGACGGATCCGTCTCGGTCATCGGAGCGGTTTCTCCTCCCGGAGGAGACCTGTCCGAGCCTGTTACGCAGAACACACTCCGTATCGTCCGTGTCTTCTGGGCACTCGATACCAAACTGCGTGAGAGGAGGCACTTCCCCACAATCAACTGGCTCACATCGTACACCATGTACGACAAGCAGCTGCTGGACTGGTTCAAGGCAAACGTTGCCGAGGACTTCCCCGCACTGAAGGCATGGGCCATGAAGACCCTCCAGAAGGAGGCAGAACTGCAGGACGTCGTCCAGATGGTCGGATCCGACTCACTCCCGGACGAGCAGAAGGTCACCCTCGAGGTCGCCAAGATGATCCGTGAGATCTTCCTGCAGCAGAACGCATACGATCCCGTCGACTGTTACTGCCCCCTCAAGAGGCAGTACAAGATGCTCAGCCTGATCAAGAAGTACTCCGACCTCTCGGAGAAGGCACTGCAGGCCGGCGCACCCGTTGACAAGATCGCATACCTCCCCGTGAGGACCAGGTTCAACCAGGCCAAGTACGAGCCCAAGGTCGACGAGGAACTCGAGGCTGTCGACTCCGACATGGAGGCACAGTTCAGGGAGCTCGGAGCGTGATTCCAATGGCAGAAGCAACAATCAGTAAAGAGTACAAGACCGTCTCCCAGATCGCCGGACCTCTTATCTACGTGAAGAAGACAGAGCCCGTCGGATACAAGGAAATGGTCAACATCAGGCTCTCGGACGGAACCACCAGGAGGGGACAGGTCCTCGATTCCTCGGATGAGGTCGTCGTCGTTCAGGTGTTCGAAGGAACATCCGGTATCGACAGGGACGCATCCGTCAGGTTCCTCGGCGAGACAATGAAGATGCCTGTGTCCAAGGACATGCTCGGAAGGATCCTCTCCGGATCCGGTCAGCCTCTCGACGGCGGTGCACCCATCGTCCCCGAGAAGGAGCTGGAGATCAACGGAGCGGCTATCAACCCCTGGGCAAGGGACTCACCCTCGGATTTCATCCAGACCGGTATCTCCACCATCGACGGAATGAACACCCTGGTCAGGGGACAGAAGCTTCCTATCTTCTCCGCCTCAGGACTTCCCCACAACGAGATCGCTCTTCAGATCGCTCGTCAGGCAAAGGTCCGCGGAGAGAACGAGGAGTTCGCTGTCGTGTTCATCGCGATGGGAATCACCAACGAAGAGAAGCAGATGTTCATGAAGGAGTTCGAGAGGACAGGTGCACTGAAGAACGCTGTCGTGTTCCTCAACCTGGCCGACGACCCCGCTGTGGAGCGTACCCTGACACCCCGTCTCGGTCTCACCACCGCAGAGTACATGGCATTCGACCTCGGTATGCAGGTTCTGGTCATCATGACCGACATCACCAACTACTGTGAGGCACTGCGTCAGATCGGAGCAGCTCGTGAAGAGGTGCCCGGAAGGCGTGGATACCCCGGTTACATGTACACCGACCTCGCACAGCTGTACGAGCGTGCGGGAAGGATCAAGGGAAAGAAGGGATCCATCACACAGATCCCCATCCTGTCCATGCCCGGAGGAGACATCACCCACCCGATCCCCGACCTGTCCGGATACATCACAGAGGGACAGATCGTTCTGTCCATGGACCTGCACAGGAACGGTATCTACCCGCCTGTCAACGTTTCATCATCCCTCAGCCGTCTGATGGGAGGAGGAACCGGAGAGGGCAGGACCCGTGAGGACCACAAGGGAGTGTCCGACCAGCTCTATGCGGCATACGCAGAGGGTAAGGACCTCCGTGGACTGGTGGCAATCGTAGGAAAGGACTCGCTGTCCGCAAAGGACAGGAAGCTGCTGGAGTTCGCGGACCTCTTCGAGGACCGCTTCGTCAGGCAGGGTCAGGAAGAGGACCGTTCCATCGAGCAGACACTGGACCTCGGCTGGGAACTGTTCACAGCTCTCGATCTCGACCAGATCACAAGGATCAGCCGTAAGTACATCGAGAAGTACCTGCCCAAGAAGGCTTGATATCCGTGGGAGCACACGATGTCACCCCCAACCGTTCGGTACTGCTCCAGCTGAAGAGCAGGATCAAACTGACCCAAGGCGGTCACAAGGTCCTCAAGATGAAGAGAGACGGTCTCATCATCGAGTTCTTCGACATCCTGGAGAAGGCCAGGGCGATGCGCGCAGGCGTGTCCTCGGACTACGAGAACGCCATGCACGCCATCACCATAGCCCGTGCGGTAGAGGGAGAGGTCGCCGTGAAATCCGCGGCATACGCCCTGAAGGGTGACCCTCAGGTGAATGTCACGAGCAAGAGCATCATGGGAATGGTCGTCCCCAAGGTAGAGGCCGAGCATCTCCATGTTTCGATGGTCGACAAGGGATACGGAGTCATCTCCACATCCGCCTACATCGAGGACGCGTCGCTCGCCTTCGAGAAACTCCTCGAGACGATCGTCCGCGCCGCAGAGGTAGAGACGACCATGAAGAAGCTCCTTGACGAGATCGAGAAGACCAAGAGGAGAGTCAACGCTCTCGAGTTCAAGATCATTCCCGAGCTCAAGGAGTCCGAAAGGTTCATCAAATTCAGTCTCGAAGAGATGGAAAGAGAGAACACCACAAGGCTCAAGCACCTGAAGAAGGCATGATGGGAGAGTGAGGGTATGAAGTCACTGGAGGAACGCTACGAGGAGATGAAGGAGGACCCGAGGAAACTCAGAAGGTTCTTCAACATCACCTGGATAGTGGCCTACGGGATGCTCATACTCGGATTCATCATCATCCTATGGGTCTTCCTGCAGGGTGAGTGAAACATCTTATCAATCATCTTCAGCCGGCCTTCGGGCCGGCAACAACCCTTTCTTTTTTCCTTTATCATAATATGATATATGTACCCCGAGTTCAGTTCATGGGGCATGGAAGGCAATTCGGAATACGGACGTCCCGTCCTGATATCCATCATCGCGTTACTGAACATCCTTCTGGGAGTCATAGTGCTGGTCCTGGGTGTCCTTGGGGTCTTGAACTTCTCGGAGTTCGTAGAGATCCTCGACGAGGCCCTTGTCCAATCGAAGGTCAGCGGAATCACGGGAGCGGAACTGTGTACGATCCTGGGAGTGGGAGGAGTCGTTCTCGGCATCATCTATCTGGTCGTCGGAGCCGGATTCTGGTGCGGATGGGCGCTGTTCTGGTATCTCTCGCTGATCTTCTGGGTGCTAAGCCTCCTCGGATGCATTATCATCATCACCGTCTCCCCGATAGCGGGAATCATCGGTGCCGTCATCTACGGAGTGCTGATCTACTACCTGTTTAGACCTGCAGTCAAAGCGCACTTCAAGATCTGAAGAACTGCCGTCTTCAGGTCGGTAGGAAACATTTTACTTCATTTTTCTGAAAATATCGAATAACTATAGTTCTTAGAATGTCGAGGACACCTTATTTACTCGCTCAGATAGTATGGTTCTGGACGCAGAAGGAAATCCATCGCCGATAGATTTCCTTGAAGCGATGGCTTTCCGGCTCGGTCCTATGATTTACAGGAGGTGTATAAAATGCCAAATGTAGGCAAGGACCAGAAGCCCAAGGATAAGACATGGCTTCTGGTCCTCTCAGTAATTCGGACGCTGTCTGAGTTGCTGAGATGGTTCATTTCATAATGAACCAGGGTCCCTTCGGGGGCCCGAACTGCGTCCTTAAGAATAAATTGAACGCTCAGTTTATAAAACATATGGCGGCTCGTTGATTTCTAGTGATTATTTCATCAATTCATTCAAAAGATTGCATTATGTAGGCAAGGACCAGAAGCCGCCTGAAAAACCCTGGCTTCTGGTCCTCTCAGTAATTCAGACGCGGAAGGGAATCCATCGCAGATAGATTTCCATTTCCTTGAAACGACGGATTTCCAGATCATTCCTCTTGGGCCCTACAATCGCAGGAGGTGATTTTTTTGCCTAATTGTAGGAGTTCTATAGTGAACCAAGTCACTTTGGGGTCCGATTTCCGCGTCCTTACAATTAGATTTCTTATTCAGTTTATAATACAGTAGGTCGGTTCGTTGGTCCCGAGCGGAATATCTATCTTCTCTGCAATAAAGAATTGATGATCAGTTGAAGTCCCTCATCTCGACCTTTCCGCTGCCCAGATCAACTACGGGCATTATAGCTGGGTCGGGATTGAAGTTGTGCATCCTCTGGTATTCGGTTTGGCTCTGCCATGTTGATGCATTGATCAGGCGGACTCCGTTGTATTGCAGCTGACCTGCACCGTGTACGTGGCCTGAAACGAAGATGTCCGGGATGTACTCCATGGCCATGTAGTCCTTCTTCTCCGGTGCGAGGGCATTCCTCTGACCGTAGATGGGCGCCAGATGGCGTCTGATGCACATCTCCTTCATGACCCTCAGCGGGTCCTCGTACGTCAGATACTGGACCGCGGCCACCCAGTCATCGATGCTCTTCCCGTGGTATGTGAGGACGGTCCTTCCTTCAACGTTGAGATACACCGGGTTGCCCAGCATGAGGATGTTGGAGTCGAATCCCTTGGTGAATACCGAATTCAGCGCAGGCTGGGGCTCTGCGGGACGCGCAGCGTCGTGGTTCCCGGGGTGTATGACCATCTTGATGTGGTCGGGTATCTCCTTCAGGTATTCGGCGAGTTTCTCATATTGCTCGTAGATGTCCGGGATATCCAGCTCCTTATCCTGATCGGGGAACACGCCGATCCCGTCGACGACGTCGCCGGGGAAGACCAGATAGTTGATCCCCTCCTCCAGCGCGTGCTCTCTGAGCCATTTCGTCATCCTCTCCCATTGCGGGACCAGGAAAGTGCTGCTTCCTACATGGCAGTCGGAGAGGAACGCTATCTTGGAGGTGGAATCGCTCAGTTCCCATTTGTTCGACTTGGGGATGTCCGGTCTGACGACCTTCTCCGCCATGATCATATCCATCCTGGAGTTGGGTTTTCCCACTATGCCGATGACCTCGTCCGTCACGAAGAGCTCGTTGGCGATGGGCGAATCCTTGCTGATGAATACCTTTCCGATATCGGTGTCGTCCTCCAGACTGATGATGGTGTGTCCGTTCTTCGTGGTGGACTTGTCGTAGACCATACCGATTATGCGGACCTCCCTGTCCAGGGTCTTTGCCCTCTCTATGGACATGGCCTTGCCGAAGTCGTTGCGCTTCTCGATCAGCCTCTTCATGACGTAGAATCTGGCCTTGAAGTAGTTGGCGAAGTCGTTGACCTTGCCCTCGCAGGTGGATTCTCCGGTGATGTCGGTTCCTTTCACGACCGTGAGGTCGGATGTGAACTTGTTGTTGGGTTTGATCTCCTTGGGGGATTCGTGGAGTATCTTGTCGCCCGCTATGCAGTCCATGATGTCCTGCTTGCTCACGAACATCATGTTCCTTGCCAGATGGGCGAAGACGGTGTTGACGAACTCCATCGGCCTGTCGTTGGAGAGTATCATCTCCATGGCGTCGGGGGAGAAGAAAATCCCCTTGCTAGTGGCGGCCGAAAGTATCTCGTCCCTCATAGGATGCCTCTATCGCGGACTTACATATTATAGGATTCGCCAAGGTGTTTTTATGCTCCATTCCGATGCCATCGGCATGACCTCTGTAACCATAACCTGTCCGGTGAATCCCAGCGAGGATCCCGAGAAGGTGGCCGCAGCCATCCTCCATATCTTCCCAGATGCTGAACTCGAGGATGAAGGGACGTGTTTCAAAGGGAAGGCGACCATCGACCACTTCTCCAAGCTGATCAGGAAGCAGAAGATCCTGGATGCCACCAGGGGAGTCATGCTGAAGAACAGGCGCGGGGACAAGACCTGGGTGAATCTGAACAAACAGGTCGCAACTGTCGGAAAGGTATCCTTCGCCGACAAGAATCCCGTTCTGGGTGCGATAGAGGTCTGCATAGAGGACGATGACATCGAGGGACTGATAGACATAGTCGCTCCTGTCACGGTCAACGGAGAGGAGGTCCGCATTTGATCGGGATATCCTGCACCGCATTCTCCTCGGATCCTCCGAAGGAATGGCTCGACAGGATAGTCGGGAACTTCGACCTTTGGGAGATCTTCTCCGAGGCCAGCCACAGCATCGTCAGCAACTACAAGGAGTTCAAGGACCTGCTTCCCTCTTACGACCTCCATTATTCCGTCCATGCCCCGATATGCGACATAAACATCGCCTCCATCTGCGATCCCGTAAGGAAGGCCTCCATGAAGGAGACCTTGGACACGATCAAGGTGGCGAACAAGCTTGGAATAGACCGGGCAACGATCCATCCGGGGCTTTCATCGATGTCGGTACATGATATCGAATACAGATATCTGGCACATGCGAAGGAATCCATGAAGGAGCTCGACAAGGCGCAGTCCGAGTACGGTGTTTCACTAGCAATAGAGAACATGCCGGACATGTACTTCTTCCTCGGCAGGACGGCCTCCGAACTGAAGGAGATAGTCGACGGTACCGACCTGGGGATATGCTTCGATATAGGCCATGCGAACACCGCAGGTCAGATCGATGCCATGATAGACACCTTCGGCGACAGGATAACGAACATCCATATCCATGACAACTGCGGCAAGAAGGACGAGCATCTCACGATCGGAAAGGGATCGATAGACTTCTCCGCGATAATGCCCAGGCTCAGGTTTTACAACCGCAATTACGTGATAGAATCGAAGACCTACGAGTCCGCTGCGGAATCTCAGTCCGTCTTGGGGCCTTGGCTGTCGTCCTGATCCTCGATCTCCATAAGTCTGGACTCTTCAGGCTCCTGCGGTTCTGCAGGAGATTCCTCAGGTACTTCATCGGATGCGGGGACGTCCACGGCGGCCACCGCGAATCCTGTGAGAGGCAGTGTCTTGACCTTCTTGAGACCCTTGTATGTCTTCTTGAACAGCAGAGGCAGGTTGAGGACCCCGAATCCCAGGATCCCCAGGATCATCAGCGATGCAAATATCTCTCCGATCCCCAGGGACCAGACCATCATGAAATCGTTGATCAGATGGCATAGGATGGCTGCATGCAGTCCGAATCTCATGAACACGTATCCCATCATGAATCCGCCCAGTATGACGGTGAAGAACTTCGCGAATCCCCATGAATCGATGTGGGCGAATGCGAACAGCACCGCCGAGAATATGAGGAAGGTGATGGCCAGTTTGCTTGCGCCGAACCCTCCTAAGATGTATCTCAGTGCGCCCTTCTCCCCGCATGCCAAGGCGACAACCGTTACAGGCAGACCGAACAGGAGGACACGGAACACCAGTTCCTCCCAGACAGCTGCTTGGGTGAACAGGTATATGGCCTCTTCCAGCGTTAGGTCCAGCAGACCTCCTGGAGTCTCTATCCCCATCCCTATGAGGCTGAAGAACACGCTTATGAGGAGTTCCAAAGCGAGGATCGAACCTACGAGGAGTCCGACCCAGAACAGAGGCGTCTTATCCGTCCTGTCGAAGTAGCCCTCTCCGGGCTTGAAGAATTCCCTCGAATCCCAGAGGACCAGGAGGCAGCAAGCGATGGCGACCACGGCCAGGAATACGAAGTATACCTGCGAGCCGGTACCGGTGAGCGTGCAGAACTTGAATAATCCGGCGAACCAGACCCAAAGGTCAACGGTCTGGTCCTCCATGAAGCTCATCACGGCGTTGAAGTCCAGCAGCATGACGCTTACGCTCGCGATTATCGCGATGAAGATCATCAGCATCGAAGGTAGCACAAGCTGTCTGAGGACCGATTCCTTGAACAGCCCCTCCTCCTTCTGGACGGTATGCACGGGGACGGCGGCCTCCTCTGCGAAGCTCTGGCCGCATCTTATGCAGAACTTGTATCCCATCGCTCTGCACCTGTCGCATTCCTCGCATGCCATCATATCGCCTCAAGTCTTGCCAGCACACCATCTAAGCGTTCAACCTCGATGATCGCCAGCAGATTCTTCTTGTAATTCGCGATGTCTTTTATCTCATTTGCTATGTGTTCCTCTCTCTTTTCGGAAAGGATCCTGTATGATTTCAATTGCGAGTTGACGAAGGCGTCCCACTGTTTGGCCAGCTTTTCAGGGGTGCTGCCGTCGAACACCCTCTTCATCCCCTTCTTGGCCACTCCGTGCTCCCTCACGAACTCCACCACGCCCACGGT
>JAEEGH010015412.1_pt1 | contig 16603 bp, 13 predicted proteins | sample 9134181 | NCBI WGS metagenome assembly JAEEGH01 (sample SAMN16246544, study PRJNA631951) | gut metagenome | biome: gut microbiome; feature: rumen; material: DP-attached | host: Bos | place: Iran: Karaj | collected 2018-10
CCGGCTTTAACCGACTTTTCTATCTCGTTATAGAGCTCTTTTACGGAGCCGATGCAGATCTCTTCCCTGCCGTCTTCGCTGCGCCAGATAGGCAGAGGAGTACCCCAATAGCGGCTGCGGCTGAGGTTCCAGTCCTGGATATTCTCCAGCCACTTTCCGAAACGGCCGGTTCCGGTAGCTTCGGGCTTCCACTCGATACCTTCGTTGAGCTCCATCATCTTCTCGCGCACGGCCGAGGCTTTGATAAACCAGCTATTCAGCGGGTAATAAAGCACGGGCTTATCCGTACGCCAGCAATGGGGATAGGAGTGGACGTGTTTTTCGATCTTGAAGGCTTTGTTTTCCTGCTTCATCCAGACGCAGAGATCTACGTCAAGAGTAGGCGTTTCGGGAGTCGCATCAGGATCATAGGCGTTCTTGACGTAACGGCCGGACCACTGCTTATAGAACTCTACATTGACTGATTCCTTTACGTACTGCGGATCGAGGTCTTCGAGCCTGTAGAAACGGCCCTTGGTATCCACCTGGGCCTGAGGGTTGCCGTCGCGATCTATGACATAGAGCGCGGGGACTCCGTTTTCTTTGGAGACGCGGGCGTCGTCTGCACCGAAAGTTCCAGCGATATGGACTATACCAGTACCTTCAGTAGTAGTTACATAATCGCCGGTAATTACCCTGAAGGCGCCCTCGCCGGGGTTGAACCACGGCAGGAGCTGTTCGTAACGCATACCCTCGAGATCAGCGCCTTTGAATTCGCCGGGAAGGACCTCGAACGGGGTCTTGCCGTCGAACCAGGCTCCGACAAGGTCTTTTGCGATTATGTATGTTGCGGGAATCCCGGTATAAGGATTGGCGCTGCGGACCTTCACATAGTCGATCTTGGGACCGACGCAGAGGGCGCAGTTGCTGGGGAGAGTCCAGGGGGTAGTAGTCCAGGCGAGGAAATACAGATCGTCCTCACCTACTACCTTAAACTGGACGCAGCAGGTAGTATCCTTTACATCGCGGTAGCAGCCGGGCTGATTGAGTTCGTGGGAACTCAAGCCTGTTCCGGCGGCGGGGCTGTAGGGCTGAATAGATTTTCCTTTGTAGAGATAGCCCTTTCCGTAGATGTCCTTCAGGAGGTACCAGAGAGTCTCGATATAACGGTTGTCGTAGGTAATGTACGGATCGTCCATATCTACCCAGTAGCCGATTCTCTCGGTAAGGGTACGCCACTCTTTAGTATATTTCATTACCTCCTCGCGGCAGGTCTTGTTATACTCTTCGACGGATATTTTGGTACCGATGTCTTCTTTTGTAATGCCGAGTTTCTTCTCCACTCCGAGCTCCACCGGCAGGCCGTGGGTGTCCCAGCCGGCCCTGCGGCGTACCTTAAAGCCGCTCTGAGTCTTATAACGACAGACGGCGTCTTTGATACTGCGGGCCATTACGTGGTGAATACCCGGCATTCCGTTCGCACTGGGCGGACCTTCGAAGAAGATGAACTCGGGAGCGCCCTCCCTTACCTCGAGCGAACGCTCGAAGGCGCGGTTCTTCTTCCACCTCTCAAGCACCTCAGCCGATGCGGCCACCAGGTCCAAACCCTTATACTCTTTAAAAGTCATTTTTTTTCGCTAATTTTGAGCCTACAAATTTAACAAAAATCAAGGCCAAAAGCAAATAAGGATATGGGCGTTCTGGACATCATTCTTCTCGTCATCTTTATTCCCTCAATAATCAGGGGTATAAGCAAGGGTTTCATTGAGCAGCTGGTCGCGCTGGTGTCGATTTTCGTGAGCGCATACCTGGCCTACATCTTCGCAGACAAGGTCGGTGCGTGGCTCTCCCAGTGGATTACCTTCAGCTCTCCGACCGTGCTCTACATCATATCCTTCGTGGTAGTTATCATCCTCTGCGTCCTGCTGTTCAACCTCGCCGCGAAACTCCTTACGAAAGTAATCAGTGTCGTTTCCCTGGGCTGGCTGAACAGAATCCTCGGATTTGTAATCGCCATCTTCAACACCGCCCTCGTGGTAGGTATTCTCTTTGTAATCTTTGGCGATCTGAACGAAAAATATCTGCATCTCTCCACCCAGTTTATGGACAACTCCCTTATCTACGGATGGATAAAGAAACTTACCGATGCAGTGTTTCCCTACCTTGAAGGCATCTTTACCAAGATAAGCAATGGCATCCAGGAAATCTAGGATAATCCTTATCGAGACCTCGGCCTCGCTCTGCTCGGTCGCCCTCGCCGAAGAGGGCCGCGAAATCGCATATCGCGAAAGCTCTGATGGCAGGCAACACGCCGCCCTGACCGCGCCCTTCGTAAAGGAGGTCCTCGACGAGGCGGGCCTGAAGGTCGCGGACTGCTCGGCGGTTGCCGTAAGTGCCGGGCCCGGCTCTTACACCGGCCTTCGCGTCGGATCGTCTACTGCAAAAGGTTTGTGCTTCGGCGCGGGTATTCCGCTGATTAGTTTGAGTACGCCAGACATTATTGTCTCGAAGGCGCTCGCCGGCGGGCTGGTTCCGGCCGGGTGCAGCGCTATCGTCCCGATGATCGACGCCCGCAGGATGGAGGTCTACTCGGCCGTCTACTCCCCCGCCGGCGAGCGGCTCACTGAGATCGCCCCGGTGGTGGTGGATTCAGAGTCGTTCGCAGATCTCGAGGGAACTGTCCTTTTCGTCGGCGACGGCGCACTGAAATGCCGCGAGGTTCTTGATCGTCCCGGATTCGTATTTGAAGAAGTCTTTGCAGACGCCGCTTCGATGGCCCCCTTGGCCTTCAAAAAACTCGAGGCGCGCGAATACGAAAACACCGCCTACTTCGAGCCCTTCTATCTGAAGGATTTCGTCGCGACGGTGTCGAGGAAAAAACTCTTTTAAGTTACTTCAGCAGTTTCGCCAGTTCGCGTTTCAGACCCGCTTCGCCATCGATCCTGGCGGAGGAGATTTCGTCTCCCGCGATGAGGATAGTGGCAGGAAGAGTCTGGAGGTTGTAGAGAGCTACGGCGCGGGATGAGGTCCCAAGTCCGTCGCAGACGTTGATCCAGGGAAGGTTCTGGTTCTTGATGACTGAAGCCCAGAGAGCTTTGTCGGCGGTAACTCCTACAGAATAAATCTCAAGGCCCTTTGAATGATACTTCTCATAGACAGGAAGAAGCACTTCAACATTGAAGAGTTTCTGCTCCGCGTCCGCCACATCCCAGAAGTGGAGAAGTATTACCTTAGCTTCTACTCCTGCCAGAGAGACCCTCTCCGCATTGACATTCGGGAGAGAAATATCCGGGAAGCCTGCCTGCTCGGCGTTGAGAACTGCGTGTTCGATAGCCATATTGTTCAGGCGCCTCTGAGCCTCGTTCTCGAGAGCCTTCACATACTTGCTCTCAGGATAGACGCTCTTCAGGGAATCGGCCGCAGCCTTGAAGATGAGCGCATCCGTAGACTGGCTGAAGACGGGCAGCTCGGCGGCAAGATTCTGGAAGAGGACGGGAACCACGGCGAGGGAATGAGAATTATTCATTACATACGCCAACCTGTCACGGTAATAGCCTACATAGAGTTTGGTAGCTTCTCCGGGCTCGGTAGCTGCAGCCATCTTCCTTACGAAATCCGAATAGGCCCGCTCGATTCCGGCGAGCTCGGCAGATCCCGCAGAACCTTCTACGCTGAAGTTTCCGAGAGTATCGGCAGTAACTTTAGCCGTCTCCCCTGCCTGGAGAAGCAGCGCTGCAAGACGGGTATCGCCTTTGTAAATATACACGAACTCCGGCTGACCTTTTTTTACAGGAAGACTGTACTTGAAACTGCCGCCGGCATCAGTCTTTACCGAGTCGAGCAAATCGGATGAGCTTACGTTCAGTTTATGGACAGCCAGCTTAGTTGCAGGGGCTCCTGCTACGCTCATCTCGATGCGCGCCTTAGGGGCACACGAAGCAAAAAGCGCCAGGACGGCGCCCAGCGCGATAATTCTATAACTTCTCATATTCGGCGAGGATTGCTGCGGCCAGTTCGGCCTTACGCGCGTCCGAGACTTCCGGGCGCTTCTTTCTGAAATCGAGGTCTCCCTCGGTCTGAAGGGGCACGAGATGTATATGCGTATGGGGCACCTCCATTCCGAGCACGGCTACGCCAACCCTCTTGCAGGGCACGGCTGCCTTCAGGGCCACGGCGACCTTGCGGGCGAAAGCCCAAAGGCCTTCGTAGGTCTTTTCGTCGAGATTGAAGATATAGTCGTCCTCAACGTTCTTGGGGATGACGAGGGTGTGTCCTTCTGCAAGGGGACTTATGTCCAGAAAAGCGTAGAAGTCTTCGCTCTCCGCCACCTTGTACGAGGGAATCTCACCCTTTGCGATGCGAGTGAAGATGGTCATTTAGATGCTGATTTCGAGGATCTTGAACTTAAGGACACCGGCGGGGACCTGAGCCTCTACGATTTCGCCTACGCCGTGGCCGATGAGGGCCTTGGCGATAGGGGTAGTTGCGGCGAGCTTGCCCTTAGAGAAATCGGCTTCCGACTCGCCTACGATCGAGAACTTCATCTTAGCCTTTGCTGTAAGGTTCTCGACTACGACGGTTGTCAGCATCTGAACCTTGTCTGTCGAGAGCTGAGAAGCATCGAGGACCTTCGCATTGGAAATCATATTCTTAAGGTTCGCGATTTTCAGTTCAAGAAGGCCCTGAGCCTCGCGGGCCGACTCGTATTCGGCATTCTCCGAGAGGTCTCCCTTCTCGCGGGCCTCAGCGATCTGGGCTGCGATAACAGGGCGCTGGGCAAGCGCTTCTTCAAGTTCCTTCTTCAGTTTCTCGAGTCCTTCCTGACTCATGTAATGTACTTCTGCCATATTGTGTTTGTGGTTTTGTCAACTAAAAGAGAGTCCTGCCTTTCGGCAGAACCCCTTGTTTCTTTTGCAAATATACGGAATTTTCGGATTATTTCAATCCTTCCTCATACTTGGGCTTCATAATGGCCTCGTAGACGACAAGTTTCTTAAGCTCCTTCTTACGGGCTTTCTTGTCCTCTTTGTTCTTCAGGTCCTCGAGGACCTCCGGAGTTTTGTTATTCTTTGTCATAGCGCGACATTAGTTAGAACACCACCCTCATCGTGAGTCCGGCGACGGGCTGAAGAGTGTTGGATGTGCAGAATTGCCCCGAAGCGGCGGGTGTGTAGGCGAAGTAAGGTTCAATCTTCACGTCAAGGCCGGCCTGCAAGGAACGCAGGTCCTGATAGTACATGTTCTTGATCTTGGCGATGTGAACAGCATCGTAGATACTCCAAATTCCGAATCCGAATCGGACGAGCGTGACGATAGAACCAAAGTTGCCGTACTGGATGCTGGTGACACCGTCGGATTGAGTCACTGTGGCATCCGTCCTTGCGAGGACATACAATCCGGCGTTTATGCCCATAACAAGAAGTCCGCGGCCCCATTGCTCATCGATGCATTCACCGAGTCCGGGGATAAAGAATGACGCCAGTCCAGCCCAGAAGCGGCTGTAGGGGTCACCGGGCTGATGAACATACATGCGCGCGTTATAAAGGTGTTTGTAGTCGGAATACTTCATTCCCTCGGTTATCTCGCCAGCCGCATTGAGCTTGATCTGAGAGGAAGAATAAGAGTTCCCGAAAACTTCAGTTTCCCCATTTTCGTAGACAATGCGGAACACTTCTGAAATGGGAGTATGGTACAGAGGACCGTCGGGATTATTATACTTCTTGTATGCGATTTCGGTGGTGCCGACTTCAAACACCTTTGCCTCGATATCGCTTCCATCCTTGAACGTGATGATGTCTTGCGCCATGACGGCCGGGATTACCGACAGCCACAGGCAGAAAGAAAGAATTATCTTTTTCATAATGATCGTTTAATGCTGTCAGGCAAATTTAACGAAAATTGTCATATTTGTAATATGAAACGAACAATAGCTATCTGCCTGACGGCAGCACTGACCATGATTTCTTGCACTGTTAAGAACGACAAGGTGGAGGGATTCCGCTATCTGGTGGACGAATTCGCCGACCTCAAAGTGATGAGGTACACCATCCCAGGTTGGGAGAACCTTACTCTTCAGCAGAAGGAGTATTGCTATCACCTCGCAGAAGCGGCTAAGTGGGGCCGCGACATCCTCTGGGATCAGAACTCCGCAGGTAATATTACACTCCGACACGCTCTCGAGAACATACTTAATAATTACACGGGCGCGCGTGAGGGCGAGCAGTGGGACGCTTTCGTAGTTTATGCGAAGCGCGTGTTCTTCTCCAACGGAGTACATCATCACTACGCCGAGGATAAGATCTTCCCTGATTGCAGCAGGGAGTATTTCGAGAGTCTGCTCTCCTCAGTTGGAGAGAATGCTGCTCTCGCGGGCTATGTCTATGATAAGTCGAAGGGCCTTCAGCGCCGCTCAACCGAGACAAGCGGTGATATCGTAAAGCTTTCGGCTGTCAACTTCTACGACGGAGTTACCCGCGAAGAAGTGGAGAAATACTACGAAAGCATTGAAGTAAAGGGCGATCCTCGCCCGATAGCCTATGGCCTTAACACCAAGGTCGTCAAGCAGGACGGCAAGATAGTGGAACTTCCCTGGAAGAAGGGCGGCCTGTACGATGGCGCTATCAGCCATATCTGCGACGAACTGGCGAAGGCGGCCGAGGTTGCCGAGAACGACATTCAGAAGAACGCTCTCGCGCTTCTTATAAAGTACTATGAGACAGGCGACCTGCATGTCTGGGACGAGTTTAATATCGAGTGGGTGAAGGACACGATCGGTACGGTCGATTTCATCAACGGCTTTATCGAAGATTATAACGACCCTCTCGGCCGTAAGGGTTCCTGGGAAGGCTATGTCAATATCAAGGACTTCGAAGCCTCGCGCCGTACGGAGACTATCTCGAAGAACGCGCAGTGGTTCGAGGACAACTCGCCTGTAGACCCGCGCTTCCGCAAGAAGGAGGTAAAGGGCGTCAGTGCGAAAGTCATCAATGCCGTCTGCCTTGCCGGCGACAGCTATCCTTCGACCCCGATCGGAATTAACCTTCCTAACGCGGACTGGATCCGCAAGGAGTACGGCAGCAAGAGCGTGACTATCGCCAACATCACCCATGCCTACGACTATGCGGCCCAGGAATCGCCGAAGAACATGCTCGACGAGTTCGCCTGGGACGACGAGGAAAAGGCCATGGTCCGTAAGTATGGCCCGTGGGCTGATGAGGTCCATACCGACCTCCACGAATGCCTTGGGCATGGTTCCGGCCAGCTGCTGCCCGGAGTAAGCACTACCGCGATGGGCGAGTATGCTTCGGCGCTCGAGGAGGCTCGCGCAGACCTGTTCGGCCTTTATTACACGGCTGACCCGAGGATGGTCGAGTTGGGTATCATGCCCGACAAAGACGCCTATAAGGCCGAGTATGCGAGCTATATCCGCAACGGCCTGTTTACGCAGTTTACCCGAGTCGAGCTTGGCCGCCCGAACACCGAGGCCCATATGCAGAACCGCAAGCTTATCGCCGAGTGGTGCTACGAAAAGGGCGCTTCCGACAATGTGATTGAGAAGAAGGTCCGCGACGGCAAGACCTATTTCGTGGTAAATGATTACGAGAAACTCCGCGGTCTGTTCGCTCAGCTTCTCGCCGAGATCCAGCGCATCAAGAGCGAAGGCGATTATAAGGCCGGCAAGTATCTGATCGAGACCTATGCCGTCAATATCGACCCTGAGCTCCATAAGGAGGTGAAGGCTCGCTATGAGGCCCTCCAGCTCAAGCCTTACGGAGGATTTATCAATCCTGAAATTGTTCCGGTAAAGCGCTTCGGAAAAGTCGTTGACTATAAGGTAGAGTACCCCGACGACTTCCTCGCCCAGCAGTTGGAGTACGGAAAGAAATACAGAGCGCTTTAAAGAATCAAAGCGCGGGCGGCGACGCGGTCCTTCTCGAGCTGATTTTTCAGCTCGTCGAAGGACTTGAAATGAATTTCGTCGCGAAGTTTGCGCACAAAACTCACCTTAAGGTCGAGACCATATATCTGCTCGTCGAAATCGAAGATATTGGTCTCGATCTTCTCGTTGTGGTCAATGTTGGTCATACCCCACAGCTGCCGCCCTTCAAGTTCGACCCTGCTCAGATACGCCCCAACTCCCGGCAGACACTTCAGCGGCTCGCGAAGTTTCATATTCGCAGTCGGAAAGCCTATCGTCCTTCCCATCATATTGCCGCTCACGACCACCCCGCTGATGCTGTACTCATATCCCAGCATCGCGTTCGCAGCTTCTATTTCTCCTGCCCCCAGGGCCTTGCGAATTTTCGTCGACGAAATGGTGTAATCATAGTCGTCACCACCGACCTGATCGGTGGTCCTGGATGCCCGATCGGGGTCGGGCATGACGTGGGGGGATACGACCAGCGCATCGAGACCGGATGCTTCTGCCAATTCAGCAATTTCTTTGGTTGATAGCTGATCTGATCCAAACCGATTGTCGTACCCCAGGACGATGGAGCTGACGCCGTAGTCGCGGCGGAGCATGTCGAGATACTCGCGGGCGGTAAGGGCGGCGAAGTCGCGGGTGAAGGGGACGACCTCTACGCGGTCGACCCCGAGCGAGAGAAGCGCCGAGCGCTTCTCGTCCAGCGAATTCAGCAGCCTGAGACCGCGAGGATCCTTTCCGAGGACGACCCTCGGATGGGGCCAGAATGTGATGACGAGACTCTGCTCGCCCCGCTTATGTGCGGTCTCAAGCAGAGTCTTTATCACTTCGCGGTGTCCGAGATGGACTCCGTCAAAAAAGCCTGTTGCAGCTACAGCCATCTGACGACGGGGAAATCCTGACGGTGAGGAAGGAGGTCGTTCTTAGGATAGATACGGGTACCTACCTGATACATACCTGTCCTCTCGGGAAGGACTGTCACACGGAAGGTCGCGATACCGTTTTCGAAGCTTACGAGCTCGAAAGGTGCGACTTCCTGGATGTGGTGATTGCCCTTGGCGTCCATCGAGGTGAAGATCATCTCCACTCCGATGTCTTCCGGCTTGATACGTCCGAGGTCGATCTGAACCTCGCTGAGGAGGAGATTTTCCTGGGAAAGAACGTATGATGCGCTCGGCTGGGTATAGGAGACGATACGCATATTATTCCATTCCTCGGACATGAACTGTTTCCAATCTGCAATCTCACGGGCTACTGCGGCTCCGTCCGCGGCAAGCTTCGAATAGCGCTCGGCCTGAGGAACGTAGTACTGGTTGCAGTAGTCTGTAAGCATACGGTTGGTAGTAAAGTTGGACGCTACCTTGGCGATGGTATTCTTGATATAGCCTATCCACTTGACGGGCAGTCCGGACTGCTTGTCTACGTCGTAGTAATCGGGAGCGATTTCGTTCTCGATAGTGGCGTAGATAGTCGCGGCATCCAGCTCGTTCTGATAGTTCTGGTCGTCGTAGGTGCGCTCCTGAGGGAGAGCCCATCCGGCGTCTTTCTGGTATCCCTCAACCCACCAGCCGTCCAGCACGGAGAAGTGCATTACGCCGTTCATCGAAGCCTTTTCTCCGGAGGTACCGGAAGCCTCGAGCGGGCGGGTAGGGTTGTTCATCCAGACGTCTACGCCCTGGACAAGCCTCTTGGCGAGGGTGATATCGTACCCGGGGACGAAGACGATCTTTCCGATAAAACGGGGATCCTTGCTGATCTCTACGATCTGTTTGATAAGGTCCTGACCTGCACCGTCGGCGGGATGGGCCTTGCCGGCAAAGATGAACTGAACCGGACACTTAGGGTCGTTGACGATGGCATCGAGCCTGTCGAGGTCGCGGAAAAGGAGGGTTGCCCTCTTGTAGGTAGCGAAACGGCGGGCGAAGCCGATAGTCAGTACATCGTCGCGAAGAGTCTCCTTGATCGTAACGATCTGGCCAGGAGTGTAGTGTGCGCTGATGAGAGGATCAGACAGGCGGTCCTTGACCGACTTGATGAGTTCGGTCTTGAGGATCTTGCGGACATTCCAGATTTCCTCGTCGGAGATATTGTAGATTCCGTCGAAGCAGCTCTTGTCGTAGTGGGAGGTCTTGAACTCGTCGCCAAAGACCTTGGAATGGACAGCCTTCCACTCTTTCGAGGCCCAGGTCGGATAATGGACACCGTTCGTTACATAGCTGATGTAAAGTTCCTCAGGAAGATATCCGGGATACATCGAAGCGAAGATATCCTGGCTTACCTTGCCGTGGAGCATCGACACGCCGTTGACGTTCTGGCTCATCGAGGCGGCGAGGGTACTCATCGAGAACTTCTCGTCGTGGTTGTCGGGGTTAATCTTACCGAGCGCCATGAACTGCCTCCAGTCGAGGCCGAAGCGGCGCGGATAGTGGCCAAGATACTTGCCGAGCAGATCCTCGGTAAAGGCGTCGTGGCCGGCGGGAACGGGGGTATGGGTCGTATAGAGGGACGAGGCGCGGCAGAGCTCCATGGCTTCGCCGTAGGCATGGTGGCCGTCCTGCATGAACTCGCGCAGCCTTTCGAGGCCGGCGAAGGCGGCATGGCCCTCATTGTAATGGTACACGGTGGGGTTGAGGCCGAGGGCGCGAAGGGCGCGTACGCCTCCGATTCCGAGCAGGATCTCCTGCTTGAGGCGGTTCTCCCAGTCGCCGCCGTAGAGCTGATGCGTTACGGAACGGTCTTCGGGGGAATTGGCTTCGAAGTCGGTATCTAGCAGGTAAAGGTCAGTCCTTCCGACCGCCACCTTCCAGATACGGGCGCTGAGCTGACGTCCGGGGAAAGACATCGAAACTGTCTTCCAGTTTCCGGATTCGTCGAGAACGGGCTCGGCGGGGATCTTCATAAAGTCCTGGGCATCGTAACCGGCGACCTGATTGCCCTGGGGAGTCAGGCGCTGGGTGAAGTAACCGTAACGGTAGAGAAGACCTACTGCGACCAGGTTGACATTCATATCGCTGGTCTCTTTCAGGTAGTCGCCGGCAAGGATGCCAAGACCTCCGGAATAGATCTTCAGCGAGGTATCCAGGCCATACTCCATACAGAAGTAGCCGACGGAAGGCTCCGTCCTCTGGTTCTTCAGCTCCATGTAGGAGTCGAACTCCTTCATAACGCTGGCGAGACGGCCGAGGAATTCGGCGTCCTGAGCGAGCTGTTTATATCGTTTGAGGGTTACTTTGTCTAGAATCACCATCGGGTTGTGGCCGGATTTGTGCCACAGGTCGGCGTCGATGCTCTTGAACAGCGACTTTGCGCTGTCGTTCCAACACCACCAGAGGTTTTTACACAGGGTTTCAAGCCCCCTGAGTTCCTCGGGAAGGTGACGGGTTACCATCACGCTCTGCCACGATGGGGTTGCGTTGGGATTGTACATAAATTCTTAAGATAATACTACTGTTTTGTTGCTATTGCCTCGTCTACACGGATCTCAAAATCGCTGAGCACATTCATGTAGTTGATAAACGCCTCATAGGGCGTATCGTAAGGATTGAAATATTTGTGGACATCGCCGTCGGAGAAGAACTTCGTACACATATAGTAGAAGTGATCACTCTCCTGGAGGTGGCCATAGTCGGCCCAGAGGATAGGGTCGTTCAGGATCGCTAGTTTCTCGCCAAGGGCATACACTTTATTGAAAGCGTCTGCCTGGAGTTCGTTTCCGAGCCAGGCGGTAAGGTCACGCTCTTCGTCTGCCCACGAAATTGCGTTGGGAACGGAAAGCGGAGCTACCGGCTTGTACTTCGCTGCGGCCTCGGAAGGGGTCACGAACTCGTACTGCTTGTCGGCAAGGACCTTCTTCGGGAGGGCCTTCATAAACTCGAAGATTCCGGACTCTTCCTTGTTGTGTTCGCCGAAGGTTTCGTAGTCCATGAAGAGGTTTATCACCTCGCCGGGGGCTGCGTCGAGAGCCTCCTTGAAGGTGTCGGCCGTTACCGCGCCCTGGGTTCCGAAACGGAAGGCGATATCGTCGCTGAGCATATAGTTGCGAAGAAGCAGTTTCTGATCCTCAACTATATCGTTCGAGTAGATGTAGTTGGGGCTTCTCCAGCCCATGATGTGGCGCGCGCCCTCGGTAAGGACGGTCTTGAAGCCCATGTCATAGACGAGCTTTCCGATAGCGTCTGAATAGACGAGCTCGGTGTTGCGGAAGGTTGTCGGGGTCTGGCCGAAGTAATCCTTTATCGCGGCCTGGTGTTTCAGGACCTGATGACGGAATTCAGCCTCGTTGCCGATACTGGCGAGGGAGTGATAATACGTCTCGGAAAGGAACTCCACACTGCCGGTCTTGGCAAGAGCCTGGAAGCTCTCGATCACCTCGGGGGCATACCTGTCGAACTGCTCGAGAACGGAGCCGGACAGCGAGAAGGCAACTTTCAGTTTACCCTTCGAAGCCTTGATGGCGCCAAGGAGAAGCTCGTTCATCGGGAGGTAGCACTTGCGAGCCACCCTCTTAAGGATAGTCCTGTTGGCGAAGTCGTCGTAGTAGTGTGAGTCCTTACCGATATCGAAGAAACGGTACTGACGCAGCCTGGTAGGCTGGTGGACCTGGAAATACAGACATATAGATTTTGCCATAACCGTGTGTGTTTACTTTACGAGTGAATAATAAATGTCCTTGAGCTTTGCAGCTGCGTGGTCCCACTTGAGGGCGTTGACCTCATCGAAGCCCTGCTTCGCGGCGAAGTCGGCCAGAGCGGGATACTTGATAAGGGCGTAAATGTCGTCAGCCATTGCGTCTACATCCCAGAAGTTTACCTTGAAGGCATACTTAAGGATTTCTGCCGCACCGGACTGGAAAGAGATAATACTCGGGACGTTGCTTCTCATTGCCTCGAGCGGGGAGATACCGAAGGGTTCGCTGACAGACGGCATTATGTAGACGTCGCTGAGGGCGAACATTTTCTGGACGTCGGCTCCGCGAAGGAAGCCGGTGAAGTGGAAGCGGTCGGAGATGCCGAGCCTGGCCACCTGCCTGATAGCCCTGTTCATCATATCTCCGCTTCCGGCCATCACGAAACGGACGTTCTCGGTCCTCTTGAGGACCTTGGCGGCGGCGTCGATGAAATACTCGGGACCTTTCTGGAAGGTAATACGTCCGAGGAAGGTGACGATCTTGTCTTTCACTCCCCTCTGGATCTCGAGATTCTCGCGTCCGCTGAAATCAACCGCGTTGTGGACCGCGATGACCTTGGAGGGATCGATGCCGTATTTGTTGATTACGATATTGCGGGTAAGCTCGGAAACGGCGACTACCTTGTCTGCGGCTTCCATTCCACGGCGCTCGATAGCGTAGACGCGCGAGTCGACCATATCATCTGTTCCACGGTCGAAGGAGGTAGCGTGGACATGGACCACGAGCGGTTTGCCGGTAAGTTCCTTGGCCGCGATTCCGGCAAGGTAGGTAAGCCAGTCATGGGCATGGATCACATCGAACGCGTCCTTATTCTGCATAGCGATAGTTCCGCCGACCTGGGCGTAGCGGCTCACCTCCTCGAGGAGGTTCGCGCCGTACTTGCCGGAGAACTTGAATTTCTGACCGAAACCGATGGTGGTCTCTGTAGTTTTCTTGCGCTTCATCTCCTCGATAGCCTCGAAATATTCATCGGGGTCTACGTAGGGGACGATGTTGGAGTCTACGTTTATGAACTTCACCTTATCGAGGAATTCGTCTACCGTCTCGCTTACGTTCTGGACGGCGACATCGCTCGCGTTGATGATTTTGGTGCAGGATTGATCTTCATCTCCGCTGGCCGATGGCATCACGAACAGAGTCTCGACGCCGTTGTGGGCCAGGCCTTCGACTATTCCTTTGCAGGCGGTTCCAAGTCCGCCGGCGATGTGGGGAGGAAACTCCCAACCGAACATCAGTACTCTCATTTCTGTTCCTCCTTATTAACTTTCATAAGATTGTCGCACACAAGCAGGGCGGCGGCTGTAAGGGCCGAAGAAATCGCTCCGTGGGGCTCGAAGGGCGGATCGCCGTCGTAGAGCTCGGAGAAGGCGCCGACGCCATGTTTGTTCAGGTCCTGGTAGAAACCTTCCAGCAGCCACTCGGCCTTCTTCCAGAAAGCCGGGCCCTTGACCTTGAAGCAAAGCATCACGTACGGGGCAAGGAGGGTAGGCCATGCGCAACCGTTGTGATAGGCGAGGTCACGCTCGACCTGCGAGCCTTCGTAGACGCCCTTGTAGCGGACATCGCGCGGGGAAAGTGAGCGGATGCCCCTGGCCGTAACGAGTTCGTTGTCCACTACCCTCAGGACAGACTGGATACGGTCTTCGTCTACCGGGGAGTCTGCGACAGCCAGCGCTGAGAGCTGGTTCGGGCGGACTTCGGTATGCTGGCCTTCGTTGTCTACATAGTCTGCCAGGAAGCCGAGACGCTCGTTCCAGAAGGTCTGAGTAAAGTTGGCTTTCACGAGATCGGCTATAGGAGTCCAATCCTTGGCGAAGCGGCCGTTGCCGTATTTCTTGTCCATCTTGCAGGCGAACCTGATAGCGCTGTACCAGAAGGCATTAGTCTCTACCTGGTAGCCGGCGCGCTCAGTAACTGCGCGGCCATTGATATAGGCGTTCATCCAGCTGAGGGCGACACCGTCCATCTGGGCCCATATAAGGCCGTTGGGATGCATCGCGACTTCCTTACGGACGCCGGGCTTATAGCTCTCAAGGATAGCCTTCATAGTCTTTCCGTACTTCTTCCAGACAAGCTTTTCATCTGCTCCGAAAGCTATGTACTGCTGAAGAGTCTCGGCAAGGTAGAGAGGAGCCTCAACCTGAGTGGTTCTCTGGAAAAGACGCTCCTGATTGTCTTCCAGGAGATTGTCGAGAATCTCTTCGAAGTCCTCGGGACGGCCGGCGTAAAGGGTCAAACCGGGCAGCGCCACGAGTGTCTCGCGGAGCAGGCCGGTGTGGAGCCAGGAATAGCCGGCCTCGATCCTCTTACGGCCGTTGTGATATGTAATCAGGGTGTTGGCGCAGTTCAGAAGGGCTTCGTGGCCGTTTGTCTCGATATTTTCCTGCTTGTAGAGCGCTTCGTAGTCTTTTTTGAATGACTTGGGTTCGCGCTCATATTTGTCTGCAGACAGATAAACGGACTCGCCTGCCTTCATATTGACGCTGAAGACACCGGGCGACAGAAGGTCTTCCTTGCAGTCGAAACCGCGGCGGTATTCGTCTGAATAAGTAATTCCGTAATACCAAACAGGGTCTGAATTGAACTTTACGGCCTTTGAGAACTGAATAAACAGATCCGGGAAGGCTTCGTAAAGGCGGAAGGCTGCTCCGTTGGAAGCGGGTTTCGCAGTTCCGTCCGCTACGTCGTTGGCCTGAGTAAGGGCGTGGATGTTGCGGAAAGCGAGCATGGGCCTTATCTGGACTGTTGCAGCATCGGGGGCCTCAAGAAGCTCATATTTGATATAAAGCTGGTCGCGGTCGGGACAGAGAAGAAGGCTCTTTCTGAATACGATCGAACCGATCTTGAAGGTAATCTGGGGAACCGGGTCGGCTGCGAAGTCGACTACGTATTTGTGTCCCCTGGGTTCGTAGATGTCTCCGTAGCAGTGGATTCCCAGGTTGAACTGCTTTCCGTTTACGATAAGCGACTCGTCTAGCGAGGAAAGCAGCAGGAACCTGTCTCCGCCGAAGCGGTCGAGCGTGACTGCAAGAAGGCCGTGGTAACGCCTGGTATTGCAGGTAACGATCGAGGTGTTGCAGTAAGCTCCAGTCTTATTCGCACAGATGATTTCCCTCTTCAGCGAATAGGAAAGGTTTACCAGCTCGGCCTTGTTGAATTTGAGTAATGCCATATATACCTTATTTTTTTGTCAGGACCAGAGCGCATCTGCTGGGAAGATACAGTAGCAGCTGATGGTCCACGGTAAAATGTTTCTCGCCGGGAGAGAGCCGGCCAAATCCGTCGAAGCGGGCTTCGTCTGAAGTAAAGGCCAGGTCGTACTCTCCGTCTTCAACTTTGAACCCGTAATTCTCGAAAGATTGGGTAGGGTTGAAGTTGAGCGCAAAGATAGCATTTTTACGCTTGAATATCAAGACCTTGTCTCCTTCGTTCGCGCATATGAGCTCAGGCGCGCCCGCGAGGGTATCCTGGGCCTTCAGGAAATGGATCATCTGGGCGTCGAAAGCCTCGAGCGCTCCGTAGCGAAGATCGGGATTGTCTGGCAGCGACCACTGCCTGCGGGCATACTTGTACGACCAGCCGTTTCCCTCGCGCGGGAAGTCGATCCACTCCGGGTGGCCGAATTCGTTGCCCATGAAGTTGAGGTACCCGTTTCCGGCGGTAGCGGCGGTGACGAGCCTGATGAGTTTGTGGAGCGCTATTCCGCGGTCTACGATCAGGTTCTGAGTCCCCTTCCCCATCGCGAAGTACATTTCCTTGTCTATCAGGCGGAAGATGATGGTCTTGTCGCCCACGAGGGCCTGGTCGTGGCATTCGGCATAGCTGACCGTCTTTTCGTCCGCCCGTTTGTTGGTCAGTTCCCACCACATCTCGCCCATCGGCCACTCGTCGTCGGACTTTTCCTTGATCCATTTGATCCAGTGGTCGGCCACGCCCATCGCCATTCGGTAGTCGAAGCCCACTCCGCCAGCCTCGAAAGGCGCTGCCAGACCGGCCATTCCGCTGACGTCATC
>JAEEGH010015413.1_pt1 | contig 16603 bp, 14 predicted proteins | sample 9134181 | NCBI WGS metagenome assembly JAEEGH01 (sample SAMN16246544, study PRJNA631951) | gut metagenome | biome: gut microbiome; feature: rumen; material: DP-attached | host: Bos | place: Iran: Karaj | collected 2018-10
CCTTTGCAGGTGCCTTTAAGAACAGATGTCACAACTGCTCCAAATGTTTCGACAGAATATACTCTCACATGGGATTTTGGCGATGGACAGACCGGCACTGGCGACAACCTGACACATACTTACAATTCTCACGGTCATTTCGACGTTAGCGTGACTGCAACCGACAGCTACGGCTGCTACACCACGCAGGTTTATCCCGACATGATTTCAATCGCAGCATTAGTGCCACGTTTCGATGCACCTTCGCTTGCGTGCAGAAAGGTTTCAACAGCATTCCGTAGCCTTATGTCGCGGTCAACCAACTGCTCATGGAATTTTGGTGACGGCACTCCTGTTTCATACGACTACATTGCATATCATGCTTATATGAGCGAAGGCACTTACACAGGAACTTTTACTGCCGACCCGGGTGGTCCCTGCGAACGGTCGGAAACATTTACGGTAACTGTGCAATATGTAGAGGCTTCGTTTGTGGTTGACGAGACATTCTCGTGCGACTATCCATTCACGGCACATTTTACAAACACTTCAGCAGGCGATGACATTTCGTACCGGTACGATTTTGGAAATGGAGTTCTAAGTTCTGACGAAAATCCAGATGTAACATACTATCGAAATGGCGTTTACGAAACATCTATGACTGCCTATACTAGCGCTGGATGTTTCGACGAATTCGATGGGCCGACTATAATCGTAAATCATCCTGAAGCTTATCTGGAATCAAATTCGTGTGGCGACTGCATTCCGAAAAACATTCAGTTTGACCATCATGTTGTATATACAGAAAATAGCGAAATCGTTGACTACTTCTGGGACTTTGGCGACGGAACAACACTTCATACCACCTACAGACCAGTAAACCATACTTATACCGTACCTGGAGCCTACATTCCCACTCTTACGATAACCGACCGCAACGGCTGCACCGACACTCGCAGATTGCACGAATTTGACTCTAACAGATGCGACACTATAGAAGTAGGCATACAGATTCCTCCAGAGGATTTCTGGCCGACAGACACAAACCACATCCGTATAAACGGCGATACAGTATGCCCACAGGATTTATATCTTTTATACAACTCTATGTATGAAAGTTCCGACAGCATCGACTTCACAATTCTGGTAGATGGAGCACATGGACCAGCCAACAACATGTACAACGGATTTATGTTTGATGTTCATACAGGCTGGAACAATGTCGGCATAATGACAGAATATCTGAATTGTGAATCCGATTCTTACTATCAGGACAGAGTTTTTGTTTTGCCTCCAATTTTGCATATCTCCTATCAAACCCCGCCATGTACAACCCCATTCGACTACACATTCTATATTTTCGACAATCAAGGAGCACAATACTGGGACTGGTCCATTACCGGCGGAGCATACAGCAGTGGCGATGCCCAAGTGTACTACGAACCGCATTCCACAGCGTCAACCATTCATGTCACTCTCCCTGGATATGGCATGTACGAATGCAATATAATTGGATATAATGATAATTCAGGATGTACATTTACAGATCATTTTATTTTTGAAATACCTATGAGGGATTTTATCTGGCACATGGATCCCGATACTGTCTGCATGGGGAAACACTCATCGGTTGAAGTCGACCGTGGCGGAGATGAATGGATTGCCTACAACTGGGGAATTAACGATGTGCCCGTAGAAGACCTCGAATGGTTTGAATTTTCATCTAACATATCGCACCCGCATAGGTTCGATGAACCAGGCGACTACACAGTAACCGTATATCTAAAAGGAGACGACGATTGCATATCTATTTATACCAAACCGATATATGTTGTCGACCCATCTTCGACCATAATGCCTCCATCACAGAATGTGTGCGCACCAACTACGGTTGAATTCGAATGCGTACTTACAAATACCGACGACCCGATTAGAGATGTGCAGTGGAATTTTGGCAACAACGAAACCGCTTATGGTAATCCAATTACACGCGAATACAATGATACTGGCTACTATTCGATACATTACATGGTAACCACAAGACATGGCTGCACCGACCAACAATCGTTTGATGACTATCTGCACGCAATATCAAACCCGGAACTTTCGGTTGAATTTGACGACAGCATCTGCAATACCGACTTGGTTATATTTACATCGAATGTTGAAAATCCAGATTTTAGCTACACATGGGACTTCGGCGACGGCGAGATATGGGACAACAGCGGACCAGTGGTTACTCATCGCTATTCGGCTCCTGGCAGGTATTCTGTTTCGCTTAATATAAGTGGTGGTGTCGGCTGTACCGATGCTGTTGATTACCAGAATGGCGTATATGTAGAAAGTCTTAACACAAGTCTTTCGCCAGAATACCAAAATTTCAATTGCTACCCTGCAGAACCAGTTTTTGCCGTTTCAGCAACAGCTTTGCCCGATGGCACAGAGCCGTCGTTCCACTGGACCATGGGAAACGGCGACAACCTGTATGTAGAAAATCCCGAATACCTTTACAATGTTCCAGGTTACTACACAGTTTCATTTGAAGTAACAACTCCTGCAGGTTGTCGCGTGGTGAAAAATGCAAATGTAGCAATAAGCGGACCTATAGCCGAAATATACATCAGCGATACTGCCATCTGTGCTGGCGATGATGTAACTTTCAGAATGCTGAACGCACAGAATGTGCAGTCGTACCAATGGGTTGTTGGTGGCGGATACAACTACACCACGCCAACGGTTACGCATACTTACGACTATGTTCCGCAGTCGGGATATTTCCCTGTGGTTCTTAGCCTTACGAGTGGCGAATGCAATGTCGACATAACCGAAATGATATATGTTTACGAAGTTGATGCTCGTTTCGGACTATTTGCCGACAGCGTAGAAATAACATCTGGCTTGTGCGCACCGTTGTCTGCCACATTGATAAACCAGTCATCCGAAGATGCTCAGCTGAGATGGTACCAGAATGGTCGCAGGCTTAGCGAAACTGATGAAGAAGTCCCTGTTTACTGGACAAATACATCATACAACGATTCCTCATTTATTGTTTCGCTTGCCGTAACCAACGAGCACAACTGCTACGACAGCGTATCGCACGAATACGAGCTTTTCCCAAGCCCCCATCCGCTTACAAGCAACGACACCATATTATGCTTGGGAGACGAAACCGACATTATGGTTGCAGGCGGAGTTACATATTACTGGGAGGCGCCTATCAACAACAGCAATCCACGCCAAAGGGTTTCTCCAACCGAAAACACGACATATTATGTCGATGTATATACAGAACATTTATGTTCGGCAACCGATTCGGTTCATATCGATGTAATTGCGCCAGTTGAAGCGGAAATTGATCCAGATTACGCATCAATAAATATCGGTGATACCATTGTTGCAGTAATTCTTTCCGAAACCGACCTGAACTGCCGTTGGTTACCACTTGACAGCGTAATTTCAATCGGTTGCGACACCCTGTTCTTTTTCCCGGACAGGAGCACAAACTATATTGTTTGGCTCAGCGATTCGCTTGGTTGCTACGAAAACAGGTTCGACATACACATAGATGTCGACATGAAGTTTTCGCTCGATGTGCCAGGCGCTTTCACTCCGCTCAGCGAAAGTGACGGCAACAACATTGTATATGTGCGTGGACTTGGCATAAAGCGGCTTCTGCAGTTCCGCATTTTCAACCGCTGGGGCGAGGAAGTTTTCTTCTCCGACGACCTTAACAAAGGCTGGGATGGCAGACTAAAAGGCAAGGTGCAGAACATCGACACATATTCCTACTATGTAGAAGCCGAAATGTACGATGGAAGCATTAGGACAAAGAAGGGTAATCTGATGCTGATAAAATGATTTTATCTGCAAAAAGGACAATATTAATGTTTGTTCATTTCGTACAATTTCATGTACTTTAGGAATGTTGTAGCGGCATTTATCGCTGAAATCAGCATTCCGCGATAACCATAAAATATGCCTTTGCGGAAAAAATAGTCCCTGTTGAATGTATGCAACGACTTGAAAATCGCTGCGGCAACGCTTGTTTTCTTGCCTGCCTTAAACTTTTCCTGCGCGGCAAGCGAGGAATAGCTTTCCATCTTTGCAATCAGCGAACTTATGTTGTCGGAGGTATAATGCTTTATTGCATCCTTGATGTAAACCTTTTTGGTGTCGGACAAAATTTCGATGCCCTCATGAACCATATTTTCGTTGAAACGGGTATATTTCCGATTGAAAATGCGCCATACATAGTCGGGATACCATCCGCAACATTTCATACAGCGTCCGTTGTAGTAGTTGAGCCGCGACAGAGCGACAACGGCATTGTCACTCAATTGCATGGAATTTATCTTGTCAACGACATCCGGCATAAGCACCTCATCGGAATCGATGCTCAATACCCAGTCGTTGGTAGCATGGCTCACAGCAATGTTTTTCATTTTGCCGAAACCATAGAAATTAGGTTCGCTGTAAATCTTTACATTTTGAAATCCGCCAGCAATTTCAATGGTTCGGTCGGTGCTACCGTTATCGAGCAGGACAACTTCGCCAAACGCACGAAGCGACTCAAGACATTCTGCAATTGTCTTCTCTGCATTCTTTACGAGTATTACGGCACTTATGTTGGCGGTGTTCTGCATTAAAATACAATTTATAAAGTTTCAAGTTCAAAGTTTAACAGTTCAAAGTTCAAAAGTTTAAGGTTCAAAAGTTTAAAAGTCTCTAGGTTTCTACGCTTCGCTGTTTGAATGCCTGCGGCGTTTCAAAGTTTCAAGTTTCTAGTTTCTGGTTCAAGGTTCAACAGAATCGAAAATCGTAATTCATAAATCATAAATACTTTTGCATCTTGTCAGCAACATAGAAACTTAGAAACCATGAAACATAGAAACATAAAAAACTATAATCACGCGTTTCTGAACTTTATTGCTGCAGTCTTGTCGAGCTTGCTTTCGGCGTACTCTTTGGTTACGATAAATGTCTTCTTGTTTTCCGATGGCATTTCGAACATGGCCTCTAGCATTATCGACTCGCATATCGAACGCAATCCGCGAGCACCAAGCTTGAACGATATTGCCTGATCGACAATATAATTCAAAGCATCTTCCTCGAACTTAATGTCGATTCCATCAATCTTGAACAATTTAATATATTGGTTCACAATGGAATTCTTAGGTTCGGTAAGGATTTGCCTCAATGCTTCGCGGTCGAGCGGATTCAGGTAGGCAAGCACTGGCAGACGACCGACAATTTCGGGGATGAGACCGAACTTGCGGATGTCCTCGGGAATGACATACTGCAACATGTTCTTGCTGTCAATCTTCTCGATGTTCTTCTGCGTTCCATAACCAACAACCTGAGTGTTCATACGGCGGGCGATGATTTTGTCAAGGCCCTCGAATGCACCACCGCATATAAACAGAATGTTCTTTGTATCAACTGCAATCATCTTCTGCTCGGGATGCTTGCGTCCGCCCTGCGGAGGAACATTCACAATCGAGCCTTCGAGGAGCTTCAGCAGACCCTGCTGTACGCCTTCACCCGACACATCGCGGGTAATGCTCGGATTGTCGCCCTTGCGTGCAATCTTGTCAATCTCATCAATGAAGACAATGCCCTGTTCCGCCGATGCCACATCGTAATCTGCCGCCTGCAGAAGTCGGGTAAGAAGACTTTCGATGTCCTCGCCCACATAACCTGCTTCGGTGAGAACAGTAGCATCAACGATAGCGAAAGGAACATTAAGCATCTTGGCGATAGTCTTAGCCAGCAAAGTTTTACCTGTACCTGTCTCGCCGACCATTATTATGTTTGACTTTTCAATGTCAACATCGTTTTTCTCCTGACATATACGCTTATAGTGGTTGTAGACAGCCACTGACAGCACCTTCTTTGCAAAGTCCTGACCTATTACATAGTCATCGAGGAAAGCCTTTATCTCTTTGGGCTTCTTGAGTTTAATACCCTTTGCCGGCTTTTCTTTCTTGAACTGCTCCTCCTCTTTCAATATTTCGTATCCGCGCCTAATGCAGTCATCGCAAACATTTCCGTTGACACCCTGAAACAGGATTCCAACATCCTTGCGCGGGCGACCGCATAGCGAACATCTATCGTTTTTGTCCATGAGATGGTTCGAAAATTTGATGATTTGATAATTTGATAATCTGTAGCGACGTGCCATGGCGCGTCGCTACAAAATTATCCATTATTCATTGTCAATTGTCCATTATTTAATATTCGATTTCTCTATACAGAATTTCGTCAATCATTCCATATTCCTTTGCTTCCTCGGCAATCATCCAGTGGTCGCGGTCGGAGTCGAGGCGAACCTTTTCGATGTCCTGATGCGAATGGTTTGCAATGATTTCGTACAATTCCTCGCGAAGCTTCAAGATTTCCTTAGCTGTGATTTCAATGTCGGATGCCTGACCTTCGGCGCCACCCATAGGCTGGTGAATCATAACGCGCGAATGCTTCAAAGCCGAGCGCTTTCCGTGTGCGCCAGCGCAAAGAAGCACAGCCGCCATGGATGCTGCCATGCCCGTGCAAATAGTAGCGACATCGGAACGAATGTACTGCATGGTGTCGTAAATGCCAAGTCCAGCATATACCGATCCGCCCGGCGAGTTGAAATATATCTGTATGTCCTTGTTAGGATCGCTACTTTCGAGGAAAAGCAACTGTGCCTGGATTATGTTTGCAACATCATCGTTGATTGGTGTCCCGAGGAAGATAATCCTGTCCATCATCAAGCGAGAGAACACATCCATCTGTGCAACATTGAGAGTGCGCTCCTCTATAATAGTTGGATTAATGTATCCATTGTAAATACTTGTGTACTGGTCGAAAACAAGACCGTTTACGCCTCTATGCTTTACGGCGTATTTGCGAAAATCGTTATTAAAGTTCATTTGTCATTTTTTTAGAGGTGCAAATATACGATTTTTATTTGAACCTTGACAGAGCTTTTCGAAAATCATTCTGCAATTTGATTTTGAATAAAATGTTGTATATTTGCCAGTGAAAATGCTTAATAAACATAATGGAACGGCTAAGCAGAGATAAGGTATTGGACATGATTCGCACTACGGTTCGTGAGAAAGAACCTGATGCGCAAATAATTCTTTACGGATCTCGTGCTCGTGGCGACAATCGCGAGGATTCCGATTGGGATATAATTGTCCTGCTAAACAAGCCTCCTATGCCTCACATGGAAAGATATGAAATTGCATGCGACTTATGGGACAAAGGTTTCGACATCGGAGAAGAGATAAATACACGTGTTTACACCATTGACCAATGGAATTCTGCTCCTCCATCATTATTCAAGCACAATGTAAAAGAAGAAGGAATACAATTATGAGTCTATCACAGGAAGAACGCAATGCAATAGTAGCATATCGGACAGAAAAAGCTCGTATGGCATTGGATGAAATAAAAAAGGTAATGCCATTGGAAGTTTGGAGCATAATAGCTAACAGAATGTACTATGCGTTATATTATGCAGTATCGGCATTACTAACAAAAGATTCACATCCAGTAAACACACATAAGGGAGCCCTTTCATTAGTCAATCAATATTATGTAAAGACTGATATTCTTACTAAAGAAGACGGACATTTGTTTGGTCAGGTCTTTGCATTTAGACAAGGTAGCGATTATGATGACTTTATTGATGCTACTAAAGAAGATGTCGAACGACTATTTCCAAAGGTAGAGGTTCTTGTCGAGAAAATAATTGCACTGACAAACGAGGATAACTCAAAATAGCAGTATTTTTTAGATCAACGCTATTTTTGCACGACTAAATTTCTCAGAAATGATTTCATTTGAAAGCGACTACATAGCAGGTGCACATCCAAAAATACTTGAGCGACTGTCAGAAACAAACATGGAAGCACTTATCGGATATGGCGAGGACAAGTATTGCCAGATGGCGGAAGAAAAAATCAAAAAGGCATGCAACCGCCCCGATGCAAAAGTACATTTCCTCGTTGGTGGTACGCAAACCAACCAAGTTGTCATTAGTTCGATGCTTGCCGACTACGAGGGCGTAATAGCCGCCACAACGGGACACATCAGCGTACACGAGGGAGGGGCAATAGAATTTACAGGTCATAAGGTACTCACTCTTCAAGCTATTGATGGGAAACTGAATGCTCAGGACATTGACGAATATGTCACCACTTTCTACAACGATGGCAACCACGAGCATATAGTTTTCCCAGGAATGGTGTATATCTCCCACCCTACCGAATACGGCACACTTTACAGCAAAAGTGAACTGACAGCAATTTCCAATATTTGCAAAAAGCACAACATTCCATTGTTTATGGATGGAGCTCGCCTCGGATACGGGCTTGCAAGCCGACAAACCGATGTTACTTTGCCCGACATTGCCGAACTATGCGATGTTTTCTACATAGGCGGTACAAAAGTCGGTGCGCTTTGTGGCGAAGCCGTTGTCTTCACTCACAACAATACACCCAAGCACTTCATTACCAAGATGAAACAACGTGGTGCCTTGCTTGCAAAAGGACGTCTGCTCGGCATTCAGTTCGATACGCTTTTCACCAACAATCTCTATATGGAAATCAGCCGTCATGCAATCGAAATGGCCGAAAAACTAAAATCATTGCTGAAAGAAAAAGGTTACCGCTTCTATCTGGAATCGCCAACAAACCAGCAATTTATAATTCTCAACAACGAACAGATGAGCAAACTGGCACAAAATGTATGCTTCAGTTTCTGGGAGAAATACGACGACAACCACACTATTGTTCGCTTTGCCACAAGCTGGTCAACTACCGATGACGATTTGAAAGAATTGGAAAAGGTACTGTAAAAACTATTGGCGCTAAATGTAAGTTCGCTTGTGCGAAACATTAGCAGATTACGGACAGCAGTCTTCACAACGCTCCCCATTTCGTATCGCGTGTTACGACTAGCTTCCGAAATGACTACTTTTTCACCGCCCTGTTCAATATCTCCAGCAAGACTTATGCATGAAAGATATTTCTTTTAGCATGCAAATGTTAATGTTATTTCATCCGCGAATAGCAGTCCTTGAAATCCTTGAACCGCTCCATCCAGTGGCGTTCGCGTTCGCGTGTGAACTCGTCGCGCTCGATGGTGGAGTAGTCGTCGAACTGATGCAGAATCTGGAAATTGCCGTCGTCGTGATGCTGTGCGGCAGTGAGTTCGGCAAGCGGTGAATCGGGTTGCTGACCGATGTGATGTAGTTCGTACGGGTCGCCATTCTCGTCGTGAGGTGGGTAGCCTTCGCCCATAAGGTCGGCATTGCACCAGTCCCAGTATTCGGGATGCTTGCGTCCGTACCAGTTACGACAGTTGAATGCCTCGCCGACGATTGCCGGGTTAAGTAGGGCTGCCTTGCCGTTGACGCGACCTTCCTTGAGCCCTGCCTTGATATACACATTTGCTTCGTCCATGTCGCGGATGTAGTCAACTATTGCCGACGACCAGCCGGTCTCTATCTTTATTTGAATTTTCTGAAAAAGCGATAACATAAAATTTGATTTACGATTTACGATTCTCTGCATCCTGAGCCTGTCGAAGGGTAGAAATGCAATGCTGAATGCTTTACATTAACCATACCTTTCGACTACGCTCAGGGAGTTAGATTTTCAACAAACTAAGTGTTTATGCAAACAAATTTGCAATTCCGACCACCACAAGTGCAATAATTGCGATAATTAAAATTCCAAGCACAATCAGAACCCATTTGATGCCCTTGACAATCTTTGCAAGGTGCTCGTTGGATTCTTTGAGGTACGACTGGATGAGATTTAAACCGCCCGTTACTGTAATCAGTATATCGTCAACCCATCCTGCAACGGGAATGACATCGGGCAAAATATCAACAGGCGATATGGCATACAATACAGCTATTACGCCCCAAATCCACGCACCAACGTGCGATACTTCTCTTTTTTCTAAATCTTCTGACATATCTATTTCCTTTCTTCCATTTGTTTCCAAATATCTTCGTAAGTTGACTTGCTCAGGAACGACAAGAATCCCCACGGCATAGTCCTTATGCTCTGGCAGTGTGGACAAGGCTGTGGAACCGAAAGCACAGTGGCGTTCAGTTCAATATCGTCTGCGCGAAATTTTTCGCCACATTCGGTACATTTGAATATTCTTTTTCCTCTAATCATAATTCGTGCGTTTTTAAATTCATTGCAAAAATAGCACTCCAAATTGCCAAAAAGTGGCAATCGAGAAAATAGTTTCAGGAAATTTCCAAGAATATACGATAGCGTGGTGACAACCCTGTTTTATATTTGCAACCACCATTACAGTAACGACATTACATATCCTCAAGCGAAAGTCCCACGAACTCAATATTCCAATTGCGGTGCTTGGCGACTATGTCAACAGCCTTGTCCTTTAGTGTATTAAGGTTTATTCGTTTTGCTTGTCGCTTACATTCGGCTACGACCAAATGCTTGTCAACTTCGTTAACTGCAATCATATCTATTTCATTACCACCACCTTTCCAATAGTTTGTAACAATGTTGTAGCAGCCCTTCTCGGCATATAGCTGATGAAAATAACGCTCAAGCACAAATCCCGAAAATGTATCATAGTCGGCAAATACCTTGTCCTGCACATATTCAAGATTACCAATCTCAATGGCGCTACGATACTTATGAATAAATCTAAACCAAAATGTCAGAAAGTTATCACGAATAAAATATTTCACATTGTGGGTGTTTGGCGACTGCATATAGGCTCTGTGCCGATTCAACAGGTTGTAGTTTTTTTCTAGTTTGTCAAGGTAACCGCCTGGTTCAATTCCAGTAACATTCTTGATGTTGCCACGTTCCGTATTTCCATCTGCAATTGCCTGAAGTATTGAAAAATAATTGGAATATTCCTTGCCAAATTCATCGCGAAGCATTTCGTAGCCTTCGGTGATGAAATACGACCCGAACGAAAAAACCGAACGAATCATATCGTCTTTTGTAAAAGCATTGTCCATAACCAATTGCTCGACATACTTTGCAACACCACCAGTGAGCATATAAAGCGTAAGAAGGTCATCGGAATTATAGTTTGGGTTTCCATCTGCAAGTATCTCTTTCAAGGTAGATATCTTGAAAGGCTTCAAATTTATTCGACAGGTTGCCCTGCCATATAGAGGTTCCGAGGAATCGTCGAAAATCTTTGTCATCATCGAGTAAACCGAACCGCAAAGCACAAGATTCAGCTTGCTGTCGTCCTTATTGGCATCCCAAATATTCTGGATGTCGGAAAAAAGGGCAGGATTGGCATAGTTTAGATTCTGAAATTCGTCGAGCACCAATGTGAAGTTAATGCGCTTGGATAGGTTCATTATCGCATTGAAAAGTCGCGAAAACGATGAAAAATCTCCAATATCCTCATTCAGTACATAGCGCACATTCTCGCAAAGTTCGGCACAAAGCATGGCTTCGCTCTTGCGTGTTACAAAGAAGTAAACGAAAGGAATCTCGGCAAACGAATGCCTAATCAAAGATGTCTTTCCAATCCGCCGTCTTCCAGTTACTACTGTCATCTGCGCGTATTTTGCCGACTTCTTTTCAACACCTTTCAGAGTCTCTGTCTCTATCTCTCTGTCATAAAACTTCATAATTTACAATATTTTACAATTGCAACCGCCGTTACTGTAACCGCTGTTACAATTTGGTTGACGATGCAAAAATATTATTTATTATTGAAATGAGGCATAGAAAAAATCAAAAAAATTGAAAGTGAAGGATATGCAACTATTTTTAAAATAACTTTTCACACACTATCACAACAGCAAGCGTAATGACAACCAATGGTGCTAGTCCTATCACTATCCACTTGATGCGCTTAATAATCTTTGCAAGTGCTTCGTTTTTCGGCATCAGGTACGACTGGACAAGGTTGATGATGCTTATTACCACTACAATTATATCGTCCATCCAGCCGTATGGGGTGATGATGTCCGGAATGAAGTCCAGCGGTGCAATTGAGTACAATACGGCTATCGCAATCCAAAGCCACGCGCCTGCGTGTGGCGAAACGCTCTTTCCTCTCGATAAAGTTTCTGTTTTGTTAGTCATAATCTTTGTTGTTTTTAGTTTGAGAGGACAAAGGTATGGGTGGAGATTGCCAAAAGGTGGCAGAGAGGGGAAAATTGAGGAAAGTTGGGTGAACTTTCCTCCAAAAAATATGTTACATATATTCACCGCTAGTTATTATTGTCGAATAATGTCATTAAACAAAATTTAGAATCACCTTGCTTGGCATATAAACATTCCCATTCGTCTTCATCAGGAAAAGTTTTTTTCCCATATACATCTGTTCTACAAGCAGACAATAAAATATCACAATTATCTTTTGCGCTTTGTTTTACTGCATTTTCCATAAATTTAACTTGGTCACCAGCTGTATTTATGCAGATTTTTTTAGCCCCAAATTCGACTATTGCAATAAAATCATTGGGATTCTCACCGACTTGCTCTTTTGCCCATTCATTTGCTCCCATTTTTAACAAGACTTTGTAAAAATTATTAAGGAATGTTGTTTTCCCAACACTCTCATTACCGATAACAAGAATTTTATTCATACTTAATTTGTTTATGTTATTAAATAATATACTACTAATTTTATACGACTATGCTATTTCATGAACATCCTTTATAAGAGACCTAGTTCTTTCAAGTAATCTCCGGTATTCTTCGTATTCGTCTTGTTTTGATGTTACCATTTCATTAAGGTCATTGATATTACTATCTATTTCAGATATTCTTGCGTTATAGTTTTCTTCAATCCAAGTATTTGTATTTTTATCAAATTCCATGTCGATAGCCTTTGCTGCTTCATCAAACGAATTTCGTATGTCAGCACGAGCTTCGCGCAATTGTTTTTCTGCTTTCTCCTCCTGCTTGTCGGATATTATTTGAGATATGACACCAACCACAGCACCTATAGCTCCTAATGCCATACCAACTTTCCCAATTTTCCCTGAAATTTTAACAGCTTCCCATGGTTTAAACTTATGTCCGAAAAAATGTCCGACTGCTAAAACAGCCTTATGTGTATGCGAACCAGAATACGTACCTAATTTAAATATAGAAGACCAACCCGTTCCTGCATTTGCGCCTTTTGACACTCTTGACAGCCAGGCACCAAATTCCTTCACATAAGTTGCTCCCTTCTGTACTTTTTGTGCTTTTGCTGGGTCAATATTTTGTTCTGCAAATTTTCTTTCAATAACAGCCTTAAAGTCTTTTGCAAAAGTAGAATTAGCCAATTCTTCAATTTGATTAGAAAGTCTACTGTTTTCTTCTGCTATCAACAAGCCCAAATCGTCTTGTATTCTTGTACAAACGTTATCCACCTCACTGTATCGCTTGCTTATTTCGCGATTTATTTCATCCACATTACACTCGGTAGATAGCTCGTTTGCAATTTCGCTACCCCACCTTGTTATTTCCTGTGTATATTTCCGAACTAAATTATATGCCTGATTCTTAACATTTTCTTTCGATTCGGCAAGGATTCCTCTCTGCTTGTTCAGTAGATATACGGCACCATCAACGCACAAATCTCCAGACTTGAATTCAGACATTGCGTTTGACAGCAATTGCTCGTTTCTATAAATAGAAGAAGTACAACGACCTATAAGGTTCTTATCTTTAATAAAACGATTAATATTTGCATAAAAATTCTCGAACCCACTTTGTTTGATAAGGTACTCTCTCTCAGATGGATCAGTTTCACACATTGCATCATTATATGATTCTGCATCAATAAAACTTACATACAAATCTTCTGGAGTATAGTTAGGGGAAATCACTGGCAACAAGTTGTTTTTAATGAATATTTCCTGACCTTGAGCATCATTACCATATTCAGATGATTCCATTTTGTTGACGACAAGCATCATTTCATGTCCCTTACCCTTTTCTATTAAAAGTTTACGAAAATGATTTCCGAGATGGTCGCTGAATCCTTCTGCGGTTATTACGAACAAAATCAAATCTGCTTTTGATATTGCATCGTATGTTATTTCATCATGGTCTGGATGTTTTTGAGTGTGAACACCTGGAGTATCTGTAATATTTACTCCATTCCATTCCAAGGTTGTACATTGGTTAGTAGTAACGCCCTGACCAACCTTGAGCTTTTTGCCTGTCATTATTGATATAATTGTCGATTTACCAGCGCTGTATTGTCCTGCAAATACAATATTTATCTTCTTGTCCTTATCAACGAATTGAGAGGGAACATCTTTGGACATAGCCCGTATCACATCATTTTTAGACTTCAAAAACATTTCATTTGTCGTCTTAAACAAATCAATGCTTTTGCTACTAATTTGTGCAAATTTAATGTCAGTTTTCATTGTTTCTTGGTATTATGTGAATGTTTAAAATTTGTTGTATAAGAATAATATTGTCTTTTTCCTCTTGAGTGTAATCCTTGTTTTGAATAAAAGCGACTAAGTGTCCATTATCTTCAATGTTCTTAACAAACACACTTGTTTTTATCTTAAAATAACTGAATAATTTTCTAACTTGATATTCTTCTGGTATGCCAATATTGGATTTGTAGGCTTCTACTATTTCGTTATTGCCTATTTTCTTTGCAATTTCAGTTTTTATTGCATAAGGAATCGATATGTTATTCATAACAATTACAATTTTCTTGCTCGGAATTCTAGCAACCTTTATAATGTTGTCGATGTATTTTTGTGGTGCGTTTATTTCACTCATTATATTCGTAATGATTTTTGTAGATACATCAACGTGGTTTTGGGAATACCCCAAAGCTAAATCTCTTTCCGAATTTGTCAGTGTCAACATGCTGCTAGACATCATTCTCAAACGATTGTACGCAATACTTTGTATTCCATCTTTAATATTTTCATGATACCATTTTGTAGCAGCTCCGTGCGCTTTCTTATTCATTGCATCAACCTGCTTTCGCAACTTATTTGTTAATAAGCGCCGATTTTCGCGCAATTTTTTCTCTCTTGAATCGCTAAGCCATGAAAAAAAGCTAAATAAAGCTCCAACCCCCATAATTACCCACCCAATAGGACCGGATGCTAATCCAGCAAAAAAACCTCCAATACCTAACGTTGCAGAAATCCATCCATTAACTTTTTTCCAATTAGTTATTGAAAAATCTCCATTGAACTTTGCATTGAAACTAAATGAAAAATTCATTTCTTGTTGCAAGTCACGGAATATATTTTGAATGTCGGTTTCACACTTTTTGTATATTTTTTGTAAACTCTTTTCTAATTTCCCATTTATATCAAACCTTTCAACTAACTGATTCCAAGCATCTCCAGGATTTCTGTCTTCAGCATGGTCTTCTGCGAAGCCATCTATTTTGTTCGCTAGCTGTACAAATATAGCGTCAATATCACTATGCATATCATTGTAATATGAATAATTAAAATCCTTTTGCCACGAAGAAAAAGCTTTTATTTTATCCCTTACGACAAGAGACTGATTATAAGAACTTGTACTGAAATCAAATAATGCTACGGATTGTTCATATAATGGAACATCAATAATTGACAGAAAACATTTCTGGCGATAAAATTTACCATTGTGTACTATTTCATTAATAATAGCCTTCTCCACATAGCCAAATCGACTAAAATATTCAAGTTGTTTGCTTTTATCCTTGTATTGTGGTTGCTGTGAATAGAATTTGGCAAGAAGATGAGTTACAAGAAATTTGACTTTTTCGTTTGGAAGTTCAGTCTGTATGAATTTATTAAATTGTTCGATAAGTTCGTCAAAATTCATCTTTTCCGCAAGCCTCTCCTCGCTAGATAGAAACCTTCTTAGTTTGTGTTCATCATTTATCGACTCCTTGTAATTACAAATGCAAACCATTGGCTTATCTTTTTTCTTTAGCTTTACAAGCCAATCTGCTTCAGTCCCTTCTGGCTGCCCGCCAGTAATTAGAAATATTATAAGGTCTGCATATATCGCCGATGCCTCCGCTATTATTTCGTCATCTTTGCCGTCGTATGCTTCAACTCCAGGGACATCAGTAATTGTCATTCCTTTCCACGTATATGTGCGAATATCCCTTGTTGTTCTTTGACCTCCATGTCCCATCGATTTACCATCCCCATGAGTGAGAATTTCCATTAGAGTACTTTTCCCTGTCATAGTTCGTCCGAAGAGAGTAATATTGAACGTTGATGTCTGTTGTTTCTTTATTTGTAGATTGCGTTCAGTTTCGTCGCATTCAGACGAAAAACCTGTTTGGACTTTTAAAAGTTGCTCTTGAACTTTGCTTACAAGATTGCCATCATTTACATTATATTTCTCAAGTTCTCTTTTGCAAGATGATATTATTTTTCCTGCCGATTCAACAGAACGGCGGATGTCCTTCATATATTTGCTAGCATCCTTATATCCTTGTTCTGCTGCTTTGGCTGATTCCTTTAGAACTTTCTGAAGCTCTTTGTCTTTATTTTCCAGATTAACTTTTGCCATATTTGTAATTAATCATTCCAATCCTTAAAAAATTTGAGCGTGTTCCAACTATCCTTCATTTCGGTTGGAAAGGCTCTGGAAAACCCGTAATCGCAAAAAGAAGAAAGCAGTCCACG
>JAEEGH010015414.1_pt1 | contig 16603 bp, 4 predicted proteins | sample 9134181 | NCBI WGS metagenome assembly JAEEGH01 (sample SAMN16246544, study PRJNA631951) | gut metagenome | biome: gut microbiome; feature: rumen; material: DP-attached | host: Bos | place: Iran: Karaj | collected 2018-10
CTCAAACGAAGAGGTCGTATCCATCTCCAAGGAGCTGATGGATGTAATAGCGTCGCAGATAAGGTCGATCAACCTGAATGCGCTGACGTTGCTGGGCATCTCCATGGCATCGCTGATTCTCTCGATATCCCTGGTATCGGATCTGTCGTCATCGATAACGGGATCGACGAAGAGCATGATCTTCCTGCTGAGGATGACCTCCATCGCATTCATGTGCATCACCAGTCTGATATCGTATCTGGTCATCCAGAGGGTAATGCGTTCGTATTCGCATTCCCCGCTGTACTGGAGACACGTCCGCGAGACCGCAACGGACGAATCCGCCTACGAACAGATGGACTCGATCCGCAATCTGGATTTTACAATCACTTCGGCCAGGAACCTCAACCTCACGGCGACGCTCACGCTGGTGATTGCGGGTCTGCTCCTGGGATTCAGTTACATCTACCAGATGATGGCTACATCCGGCTACCTCTGAGGGAACGATTATGAAAAGACACCTAATAGCGACCATGGCAATCGTATGCACTGCTGTATTGGTAGTATCCATGTTCGTTCTCGCGGACGGCTCCGATGCCGATCCGGTCGAGACGCCGACCATCACGTTCTACACCCCTGAATCGGAAAGCTATTCCGATATGGCCTACCGTGAGGATGCCCTGCCCGACAACGTATCCGCAACGAGATACGTAAGGAATGCTGACGGATTCTGGTACAACATCGATTACGGCATCACGACCAACGGTTCGTTCCTGACGTACGGGAATCTGGTCCCCAGGATGACCGTGCAGGAGATAAGGAGCGACTTGGTGGCGAGATACGGCGCCGACTTCCTGGTGATACAGGTATCGTTCAAGATCAACCAGGCATGCAATGTCTCGTATAACATAGTCAAGGATGACGTCGCATACGTCCCGACGGCCATGTCGGCATCGCTGACGGTCAACGGGATCGACTGCCATTCGTTCAGATATGTGATGCAGTACGAGGTCGGCACCGATTTCGTTCCGGGCACCGAGATAGGTACGTATACCCTCAGCGTGAAATGCGACGGTACGTCGGTCGGTACGGATTCTGTGACATACAGCGGAAGCATGGTATCCGTGACAGGTCATGTGAAGGACAAGTCCGGGAGGGGCATACGTGACGCTGTCGTCTATTACACCAGGTCGGATGACGAGTCCTCGGTGGCGATCACGGATTCGAACGGATTGTATACCATCCCCGCATACCGCGGCGAGACCATCAAGGTAACATCCGTTTCCAGATCCGATTTCAACTTCTCGTTCACACCGCTCAACAGCGGCGATCTGACAGGGGATTATGTGTTCTCTGATATAGTATCCATGGAACGTACGGTAGCGGTGCACGTGACCGATCGTTCCGGTACATACTCTCTGGAGGATGTGGATATCCTGGCGCAGTGGTACATGGAGAATCAGGATCCGGTTACCGGGAAGTACGTCCTGACGAAGAAGGACACGGACATCCTCACCTCCCACACAGATTCCGAAGGCAACGTGATCATCATATGCAGGGACCCGCTGCCGATGGAGGCAACGAGATACGCGCTGTTCGTGTATGCCCAGTCCTCCCAGTATACGTTCGATCTGGACGGCGATTTCACCACACCGTCTGACGACCCATTCAATTTCAAATGCCGTTCCGAATCCGGTTCCGCCCTCGTCTGCAACGGCGATGACTTCGCGGATCTGAGCAATCCTCTGACCCCGATCCATCTCTCGTGCGAGGATGCATGCATCGAGGTGACGGTGAGGGGGAACGTTGACGTCCATTCCATCGGAGGGGCACCGATCCGCGACATCCGTGTGGCGGCGGAATGGTACTACCAGGTGGAGAGACCCACCGGATACGAGTACTCGACGAATCCGCAGGATGAGTTCGACGTATCGGTCAACGGCACCGCATTCCCGATCACATCCATGACGGACGAGAACGGGAAGATAGTGATAGCATACGTACTTCCCCAGTGGACACCGAGCGGGATCGCCCCGGAGAAGCTGAAGGCCTACCTCTACATCCATTACACTGGGACCAACCCGCTGTACGCATTCGACGTCATGTCGACGGTCCCGCCTGGAGGCACGGCGTCCTTCCCCGACATAGTGGCCGAACATGCGGGATCCGTGGCATTGGACAGCACCGCCGTTACGGATACGGAGTTCAGGTCATCCGATGTCGCATATCTCGTCAGCGGTACCATAACCGGGACAGTGCCGGACAAAGTCGTCCTCAGTTACAGCATCTATCAGAACGTCGGGAGCCTCTACAACGGCACCGCGACCGTCGATACCTCGGTGTCGCCGGCCACGTTCAAGTATTCCGTGAAAGCAGGGATGTTCTCCAAGATAACCGTCGCTCCCGTCGAAGGATACTCGTTCACACCTTCGCCGACCACCGTAGCGACCATGGTGAACAACACCAGTGTGAACATCGACTGTTCCGTCGTGCCTCCGACGGCCTATGCCCGTACGGTACCGGAACTTCTGGAGACCTATACGGTCAACGGCCTCTCCGCCGGCGACGTAATCAGGTTCACGGTGAACGTCGGAGGGAACACCATAGTCATGCAGAAGAGATCCGCAGGCGCATCCCTGGACTTCCCGGTCTACGGCCATCCTGGGAACAGGATCACATCTCTGTCGATCTCGGCTGACGGCGGGCTGTTCGTCCCGGCATTCACGGGCAATACCGTCACCGTCGCCAAGATGGTCACGGTAGAGATCGTCACGTTCGCGGACGGAACGGGCGGTCCGACCATCGCCAACGTCACGCCCAGCGCCACGGTCATAGCGACGTACGATGGCGGATCGAAAGAGGTCAAGACATCGACCAACGGCACGGCATCGTTCGAAGCCCCCCAGGGATATCCGATTACATACGTGTTCGTCAGCGGAAGCGAGAGATATGCGGTCGAGAGCAGCGTAGTCGCCGAGGGTCCGTTCGCAGGGAGGGTGGCCATCAACCTGCATGGAATCGTCGATGTCGACACGGATGTCGTCATCACGCTGACGGAACAGCGCGTGGCGTATTCCAGCCTGTTCAACAACTCTCCGGCGGAGACCACGGTCCTGAGCAGCGAGACGATGGAGCGCGTGGTCGGAAAGACGGTGAAGTTCACGGCACCCGAGATCTCGGGATTCGAGTTCTCCGGTTGGTACCTGGGCAACACCTGCGTCTCCGAGAAGGCGGAGATGGAGATGACGATAGATGAGGATCTGGACGGGAAGAAGCTGTCAGCCGTATATGCGGCCCTTCCTGAAAAGATCCCGGAGGAGGGCATCGAGCCCACAACACTCATGATCGGTCTCGTGGCCATCATGATAGCGATCATGTGCTTCGCGTACGTGATCCTGCAGAACAAGAGATACTGAAAGTCAAAGAACCAGAGAAAGGGAGTTAAAATGGTCAGAATAATAGGATCGGCAAAGATCGACGACTATCGCAAGGTAGTCCTGGAAGAGGGGGTGATGAAGTCCCTCAACGTCAAACCCGGGGACAGTCTCCTCTTCTTCAAGAAGGAGCACGACAGCACCCTCTCCGTCTACAAGGCGGAAGGTGCGACCGTCTCGAACGAATGCGACAGCGCTCCTGTGAGGCACATGAAGGAGGAGCCCAAGAGGCTGAGGACCTACGTCGTGGGCATCATCGGGCTCATGCTGCTGATGCTCTTCCCGGTAGCGATGAACCTCAAGAACATCGACATGATGACGTTCATCATCTTCGTCGTGTTCTGGGTCCTGGGATTCACGGTGGCCGCGCTCATATTCCTCAGGCTGAGCAGGATCGACGCCCCCAACGAGCCGCAGACCCTGGTCACCGTCGGAGGACCGTACACGAAGAACAGGCTGCTCGGTCTCTCGAAGGTCAACGACGACGGATACGCCGTTTCGGGAGAGCTGTACATCAACAGCCTCTTCGGTGCCAACCCCCAGTCGGTGGAGGTCGGGATACAGTACGCGAGCGGCGGCAGCGAGAACATCCTGACCAAGTGCATCAAGGTCGTACCGGGATACACCGTGTACAAGATGCGCTTCAAGGACGAGGGTCTGGAGGCCGGAAAGCTCACCGTATGTACCAATTTCGGCTACATAGGGAAGTCCATAAAGGTCGTATCCGAATTCGATGTCGGGGTCACGCAGGGCAAGAACTCCAAATCCATCTCGATCACGGAGGGCCCCGTCAGCGCATCCATAGAGTTCGATTCGAAGCTCAACAGCACGGATTTCGACGACATCATCTTCGACCCCACAGAGGACGAGGAATCATTCTGAAGTGTGATGAAGGATGGAGAAGATCTCGAACAACCTGTTGCTCTACGGTCCCCCGGGTACCGGTAAGACCTACAACGTGGTCAACTACGCAGTGGCCATCATAGAGAACAGGCCGCTTGAGGATGTCATAGCCGACGGATACGACACCAACCTGGAGAAGTACGACAGGTACACCAAGCTGAACCGTATCGCATTCATGACCTTCCATCAGTCGCTGAGCTACGACGACTTCATCGAGGGTATCAGACCGGAGGTCACGGAGGACGGATCGCTCATATACACACCAACTCCCGGTGCGTTCTACAAGTTCTGCGTCTCCTCCGAGTCCCCCCAGTCCACGGGCGTATCCACCGATGTGGGCAACTGCGTGTTCATCATCGATGAGATCAACCGTGGTAACATCTCCCGTATCTTCGGTGAGCTCATCACCCTCCTGGAGAGCTCCAGGAGGAAGGGGATGCCCGAGTGCCTCGAGGTGTTCCTGGCGCAGATGAAGGTACCGTTCTCGGTCCCCGCCAACGTCTACGTCCTGGGAACGATGAACACCGCCGACAAGTCGCTGACCGCTCTGGATGCGGCTCTCAGGCGTAGGTTCGAGTTCGTTGAGATGATGCCCGATCCGAACGTGCTCAGAGGAAGGAGGATCATGGATGTGGACATCTCCAAGCTTCTGGCGACGATCAACAACAGGATCGAGCTCCTGTACGACAGGGAGCACATGCTGGGTCATGCCTATTTCATACCCGTCAGGACCATAGACGACCTCGCGCAGTGCATGATTAACAAGATAATACCGCAGCTGCAGGACTATTTCTTCGACGATTACGAGAAGATGTGCTGGGTGCTCGGAAAGGCGTCCGACCCCAGGCAGTGCAAGTTCATCAAACTGAGGAAGAGGAACAGATTCCAGCTGAACTTCAACCTCCCGGACGTCTACGACATCGAGACGGACTACAACGTCTTCCTCGATCCGCAGAACTACATAGACATATACAAAGGAGCAGAGTGATGAAAGGAGCGGTGGATGAGAGCGGTTCGACCGTATTGGACGAGACCGGTGCCAACCAGATCAGCGCGATGAGCGCTCTGATGGATGACAGTCCGTTCGTGCTGTCGGAGTCCCCCAGAGGGATCACCTTCTCGGCGAGAGGGTGCATAGGCCAGGTCAGCCTCCGCGACGGCTCCGTCCTCAACATACTGCCCGACATCCCCGGACTGAAGACCGATGCGGGCCCCGGAAAGGTTCTCATAGAGATGCTGTACTCCGTCTTCGGGATGGAGACGAAGAGGGAGGATTACGCGAACCTCTTCGAATTCTGCGTCAAGATATTCATCGATACGGTGAACAGCCTGATAAGGCGCGGTCTGAGATCGAAGTACCACAGCGTTGAGGGTAATGAGAAATCGTTCAAAGGCAGGATAATGTTCAACGAGCACATCCGCCAGAACTTCATCCACAAGGAAAGGATATACGTGGAGTACGAGACCTACTCCCAGAACCGCCCGGAGAACCGCCTGATCAAGAGCACCATGGAAGCTCTCATCAGACGTACCGGCGACGGCCGCAACAAGAAGGGTCTCAAATCCCTGGTGGCCGAGATGGAGGAGATACCTTCGTCGGACGACATAGACAGGGACTTCGGCAGATGCGTCATGGACCGTAACATGGTCGATTACGAGGGGCCGATGGTCTGGTGCAACATCTTCCTTAGAGGGATGGGGCTCGGAGGATCGTCCGGAACGCCGCTTCCGTATGCATTGTTGATCAGGTCCGACGTCCTCTTCGGGGCGTATGTGGCCAGGAAATCCTCCGCCCGGAGGGAGGACGGCTCCTTCCTCATCAAATACGGCGCCGACATCAGGGCGGACGGCGGATCCAGCGGTGTATCGGTGATAACGATAGACCTGGACTGGAGCTTCTACAACAGAGTGAAGAACAGCACAGAACGCGACGCGGAGATGCTGTTCATGAGCGCACCCGGCTACAGGGTGATCCCACGTGCGATCGGCACGGACAGACTGATGGCGATGGCCAGGAGCTATCTGGCAGATTCATTGGTGTAAAGAGAAGGAGAGAGTGAGGGAATGAAAGATAGGACTAGATATCTGCGCCTGCTGGCACTGTCCGTTGCACTGACGGCCATGATGCTCGGGGCGGTGTTCCTCTGTTCATCGGCGGAAGATTCGTCCGCCGCTACCGGCAACGGTTTCATAATGGGCAACGGGGGACATCAGATAGGTACGTGGAGTTATGACACCTCCACATCGAAGATAACGATGACGGCCAGCTTGACAGATGAGCTGCCGTCCTCGATCACGAACAAACCGGGCGACATCGACTTCAGCGCCTATACCGTGACGGCTGTGGGTTTCAGTTCCGAACAGCTCACGGCGTTCGAAACCCTGCTGAATACGACATTTAACATATCATCCCCTATCATTCACGCAAACGAGGTCATCGGTGCATCCGGTAAGATCGGAACCTGGTCCTTTGACGGTACAACTCTCACTCTCGAACCGTCAGCGACCACCTCCGAGATACCTGTGGAGATCGTAGGTCCGACACCTATCGACTGGAATTCTGTGGATCAAGTCAACGTTCACGCCACCGACAAGAGCACAAAAGCATTCACAGGCGACATGACCGGTTTCCTTACCGGACTGAATCCCGGCGTCGAGATCAGATATTCAGGCGAGATGCCCAACTGGGCGGCCGCCAACGGAAATTCATGGTATTTCGATTGCGACCACACACTTTACCTGACATCCGTCAACGGCACCGATCTTTCTAACTACGGCTCGGGCAACACGACGATCTTTGCGAACTTCTATTTCGTGAGCGATGTGACCCATGCGGACATATCGACGTACACCAACGGCGGAAAGTACCTTTTCAAGGAAATGACCAATCTGAAATCCATATCGTCGAATTCCTATCAATCATTCTCCATAGAGACGCTCTACAATTGCAATAACACTGCGAACACGACAGTGGAGGAACTCCATCTTTCGAAGGTCACCAGTCTCGGCAACTACGTTCTGAAGGATAGGACCAGCCTGAAGGTCGTGGACATGGAGTCGCTGAACAGCATCGGTTACCAGACCTTCCAGGGCTGTACGAACCTGGAAAGGGTCATCGTGAGCACCTCCATCTCATTGATCGATCAATATGCGTTCAACAACTGCACAAGTCTCGAAAGCATAAACACGCTGGGAACGGTATCCGCTTTGAATACCCAGGCATTCAGGAACTGTTATGCGCTGAGATCGATAACGCTGCCTTCCACACTGACAACGATAGGAAGCGAGGTATTCTACGGATCGGGACTCAGATCGATAACCATCCCCGATAACTGTACCACTATAGGCAACTATGCATTCGCGAATTGCGCGGACCTTACTAGTGTGACGTTCGGCAGCGGACTGCAGACGTTGGGCAACAGTGCGTTCCAAGCATCCGGTGTCTCCGGCACCATATCGTTCCCGGCTTCGCTCACATCCATAGGCCAGTATGCCTTCGACAGCTGTTCGGATCTGGAACAAATCATCTTTGACAATAACTGTGCCACCGTAACCCTCAATCAGAGGTCCTTCGTATGCTGTACCTCTCTCACCACGGCGGTTCTTCACGCCACCGAACAGATCACCACCAACGAGAGCGTCTTCGGTAACTGTCCGTCTCTGACGACGGTCGACATCGACGTACCTCGTTTCACCGTTGGAACCAAGTGCTTCGTAGGGTGCACAGCTCTCACATCCATCGACTTCTCCAAGGCCGCCACAACCGTCGGGGAGAGTGCGTTCACCTACGGAAGCGTCCACAGCAACGTCTCCGGATGGGTGAACTACAACCGTTGTCTCAATCTCAACACGGTCATATTCGGAAATCTCGAATCGACCATCAGCAACTACGCATTCGGTTCGACCACGGCTTCCAATGCCTGTACCGGCCTCTTGTACGTTACCATGGGCAACGTGACATCGGTCGGAGAAGGTGCGTTCATTTACTGCAACAATCTCCTGGGCGAGAGTCTGATCTCGGAAGGAGTGTACAAACCTCTGACATTCGGCAGCAATCTCGCGGAGATCAAGTACCGTGCCTTCTACGGGTGCTCCAATCTTACAGGTGTCACACTGAATGAGAACTGCACGATAACCTCGATCCCCACGGAATGCTTCTACAACGATTCCAACATCACAGGGATTATCACGATCCCCAAATATGTGACGATAATCAACACGAACGCTTTCTACAACTGCAGGAACATCCAGACCGTGGATATTGCCAGCACCGTCCTGGATTCGATAGAGAACAGTGCATTCTACAACTGCAGTAACATCACCACCGTGACCGTCAGCGGGAACTCACTCAAGAACATCAATAATTCGGCGTTCTACGGATGTACGAATCTGACAACATTCGATTTCGCCAGCTCCAATCTGGAGAACATCGGATACCGTGCCTTCTACAACTGTATCAATCTGACCGGGAACTACACATTCCCGAACACCATGAAGACCATAGGACAGGACGCCTTCCGCGAATGCTGGAGTTTGGGCAACATCGAGTTCACCGGAACCAGTCTGACCTCCATAGGTGAGGAGGCATTCTATTGTTCATGGTCGAATAGAGAAACCCTGAGAGGACCCGCTTCCATGATCATACCTGACTCCCTTACATCGTTAGGGAACAGAGCATTCTACGGGTGCACCAAGATGAGTACTCTCGTACTGGGGTGGAATCCGAACAATCCTTCCAATCTGAACAACGGAACGTTCCAATACTGTACGGGCCTGACGACAGCGTACATACATGATGGAGTCGTCGGCATAGGGGACAACTGTTTCCTGTATTGCTATTCATTGACGACCGTCGTATTGGGAGATACCGTCGATGCCATACCGTACCAGGCCTTCCGCGATTGTACTTCACTGACCACTGTAGACGTAGGGGACGGCGTAACATCCATCGGCAAGAGGGCATTCTACAACTGCAATTCGTTGGTATCGATAGACCTCAACAACGTCACATCGATAGGTAATCCGGATCCGATGGAGAGTCAGGATGAGCACCGTGTCTTCTACAAATGTTACAATCTCGAGACCATCACAGCGAGGAATGTACAGACCATCTACAAATACGCATTTGAAGAGTGCGGTAAGCTGGCACATATCAATCTGGGTACATCGTTGCTGTCGATCGATGAGAATGCCATCTACTATAACAGCGATACGTACAAGAACGTGATACAGGAGATTACGTTGGCCGATACGGGATCCGGTAACTTCTTCATCTATGAGAACGGACTCTACAACGGAACCACACTGGTCATGTACCCGGGTGCGCTGAACGCACCCATCACGATCCACCCGGACACCAAGGTGATCTATGAGAAGGTCTGCTACAAAGCGGCCATTACCGGAACGGTCACCATCCCGTCCAAGGTCCAGTCCATAGGGATGTATGCGTTCTACGACTGCAACAACATCACCGAAGTCGTACTGCAGTGCACCAAGAGGGATGTCTTCGTCACAGCCGAGACGACCTACAACGGCAACGTTTACAATTACTCCAGGGCATTCGCGGGATGCGGAGCCATAACCAAGATCACCACCACCAACACCATCGAACTCGGTAATGTCTTCAACTACGTCAACTACTCCGAGAACGTCGGTTCGCTCACGGATATAACCATCACGGGAACCGGAGCGTCAGGATTGGGTACGTACTACGAGAAATACTACCTGGCGATGCCGTGGTACAGCTGCGGAAACAGCGGAAGGCTGACCGTATCGTTCACCGGTTCGATAAGCAACGTCGATTCATACATGTTCAAGGGCATAAGCAAGATCAAGACGCTGAACCTTTGTGACAGCATAACGTCGATCGGCGCCCATGCCTTCGACGGCAACTCGAGCATGACCGTCGTCAAGTTGCCGAACAATCTGACCAGTGTCGGAACGGATGCATTCAAAGGGTGCACGGCCGTCACCACGCTGACCTGCCCCACCAGTTTCAACGCTACTACGATGGGCATATCCTTCACGAAGCTGACATCGCTGACCATGACCGCCGGCAACGGGACATCCAACGATTACACGTCGCAAAACTACACATCCCTGCCTTGGTACGGTAGCACCAATGGATTCAGCCTGACATTCGATACGGGAGTCAGGGAGATAGGGTCATATGCCTTCTATTCGGCCAATGTCAAATCCATCACGTTCAATGACGAGATGGAGACCATCGGAAGCCATGCGTTCGCCAACATAACCAACAACAACTTCACAACCCTGTCGTTGCCTGCCGGCATAGAGACCATCGGATCGGATGCGTTCGCGGGATGCACCAAGCTGACGGAGGCATACCTCCCGATAACCTTCGACTATGCGGTGGATATATTCGATGGCTGCGTGAAACTCGCATACTTCCACTTCACACCCGGTGTCAACGGTATCGGGGCCGATTACACCTCCTCCAGTGTCGCGAACACGATATGGGCGCAAACCTCGGCCAACCAGGCCGTTACGGTGTACATCGAATCTGGCGTACTGTCGATAGGGAATTACATGTTCTACCACTGTTCGTCCCTGTCGCCCGGAGGAACAGCCCTCGGAATATCGGCCATTGCCTTCCCCAACAGCCTGCTGGAGATAGGAGAGCATGCATTCGAGGGTTGCTCCAACATGAGCATGGTGGAATTCGGCAATTCCCTGATGACGATCGGTGCGCATGCGTTCGACGGATGCAGCGAGATCAGCCCGTCCATCGAACTCCCCGAATCACTTGAGAGCATCGGTGCAGGAGCGTTCAAGAATTGCGTCAAGATCTCATCACTCACCATACCGATCTCTGTGAATGCCGTGTCGGATAATGCAGATCCCGTGTTCAGCGGATGTACCGCACTTGTCACCTATACATTCATAGGATCGGCTCCCGGAATTGATTACAGTGAAAGTGCCAGCAGCGACAATTACTATGGATACGCCCCGTGGAATCTCGTCGCCAATGCGAACATCGGCTTCACTGATACGACGTACATCGGACAGTACATGTTCTACGGTAAGTCGTTCAGCTCGACCTCCCTGAAACTGCCCGACTCACTGGTGGAGATAGGCGATTATGCCTTCGCCAACACCAGCAGGGTCGCGAGCATCTACAACCCGTCGGGAGGTGTGATAGCCGGTCTCACGACCATCGGAGCACATGCCTTCGAGAACAGCGATATCAAATTCTTCAACAGCACCACGACCGTGTCCTTGGCGAACATCACATCCGTCGGCGAATCCGCATTCGCCGGCACCCGTGTCGTCAACGTGACCGTCGGAACGAATTCCGTTCCCCTCACGATCGGTGACAGGGCATTCTTGGAATGTCCTGACCTCAAGACGTTCACGGTCAACGGACAGGTCACGACATTACCGTATGGGGTCTTCCGTACTACGTCCACGCCGGACAGTTTCATCTCTCCTCTGACGACGATAACGGCACCTTACGTGACCAACTTCCTGAGCAATCTGTCGACCAACTTCCCCGACCTCACCACCGTGGACGTATCCGGTACCACCAATTTCGGGAACAATGCTGGACTGTTCAGGGACTGTACGAAACTTACCACGGTGCAGATGAACACGTCCGCGGCCAACCCCTACACCCTCCCGGCGTACATGTTCAGCGGATGCACTAAGCTGACGACGATCAGTCTGGCCAAGGTCAACCTGACCAGAGGACATGAGTTCGATGGCTGTACATCGCTAACCACGGCCAATCTCACTTCGGCCACTACGATAGCGGATTACTCATTCGCAGGATGCTCCAGACTCGCCAATATCAGTGCCCCCGCGGTTCTGACCATCGGATCGCACGCCTTCTATGAGACTGCTATCGCCGCATTCACACCTGCAACATTCGCTTCCGTCCAGACTATTGGCGAATATGCATTCGCCAACGACACCGCGATGAGGAATGTCGTGTTTGCCGATTCCGTTACAACGGTGAGCGCTTATGCCTTCTACGGCTGTTCTGCACTGGACAATTCCGATAACTCGGGTGTCCTCGATACCAACAACGTGACGACTATCGGCAACTATGCCTTCGAAGGCACTGCCCTCTTGCAGATAGACATCGGCGCCAACATGGCATCCATCGGTGTCGGTTCCTTCAACATCCTTACGTTGGAACTGATAACCGTTGATGCACAGAACCTCAACTACGCCACATATGACAGGGCGCTGTACAATTCCTCCTACACCGACCTGATCTTCATCCCCAGGAACGCAGGCGCGAACCTTGTGCTCATGGACGGTCTGGTGACCATCTATGAGAATGCGGCATATCACGCCAACATCACCGGCAGGCTTGTCATCCCCGCAACGGTCACATCCGTCGGTGCAGGAGCGTTCGAAGGAACGGGCATCTCCGAACTGGTCATCCTATGTACGGGTGCGGATTCCATATCCGCTACCGCATTCAGGGACTGTACCAGCCTTACGACATTAACACTTCCTTTCACCATACGCTATGCCAATGTGTTCACCGGTTCCGATAACGTCGACACCATCACATTCACCGGCAGCAGGACCTCAAGATTGGGAACGTACTACAGCGATCTGACGGACTCGACTCCCAACTACACACTCGTCCCGTGGTATGCCCCTTCATCCGACATATCGGTGACCTTCTCCTCAGGAATCGAAGAGATAGATCAGTACATGTTCTATCACCCGACAGCCGACACAAAGGTCACATCGATCGTACTACCGGGGGGTCTTGTCAAGATCGGACGCTACGCATTCGCCAACAACGCCGGGATCACGGCCCTGACGATCCCTGATTCGATAGAAACGATCGACGAAGGCGCATTCGCCGGTTGTTCCGGGATCACAAACCTGACCGTGCCTATCGATCTGGATATGGCCATCGACTCCTCTGAGGCATCCAAGAGGATCGGCATAACCGGACTCACCAGACTCCAGTTCACCTACGGTAGTACCGGTGTCGGAAGGACATACACCCCCGATGACCGCGAAAGCCTCATATGGAACACATCGGAGACGGCTTACGTCGTCATCTTCGGCGACGGTATCACCTCCACAGGTTCGTATATGTACCTGAGGGCCTCATCGGTCACATTCCCTGCGGAGCTCACCACCGTTGGGGCCTACGAATTCAGCAATTCCACGTTCGCATCGCTGAACCTCACTTCCGGAATAACGACCATCGGAAGATATGCATTCGCCGGCAGTGCCCAGCTGACTTCGTTGACGTTGCCCTCCGGAATCTCATCCATCGGAGACTATGCCTTCAAGGACTGTGTCAGACTGTCCTCGCTGAACGCACCCATCACCATGAAGTACACCGCGGCCATGTTCGACGGATGCACCGTATTGGAAGAATTCGCATTCACGAAGGGACCCAACGGAATAGGGGCCGACTATCTGCCAACGGACAGGACGCCCTGGTATGTGATCACCGATGCCTCTGCCAACCCCGTAGTAACGTTCAGCGATGACATCGTCCGCATAGGCGAATACATGTTCAAGGGCTGTTACAAGGTCGTCGGTCCCACCGAGACCCGCGGATTGTCCGGAACGGTCACCCTGCCCAGAAGTCTCGAATCCATCGGAAACGGCGCTTTCGAAGGCGACAGGAAGGTGACCCAGTTCACTTTGGCCAGATGCACATCGCTGACGACCATCGGCGACCATGCCTTCAACGGATGCGACGGGATATCCTCCATCACGCTCGGAAGTTCGGTGAACCACATCGGCGCAGGAGCCTTTGCTTCATGCGGTAACATCACCACATTGGAGATACCGATCAACCTCAATGCCGTTGGCGACAACGCATCACCGGCATTCAGCGGCACCACGGTTGAATCCGTGAGATTCGTCGGAACCGTCGGATGCACATACTATGAGGATCCGACCGACGGACCGTGCTATCTGTACACCCCGTGGTACATGTCGGGAACCACATCGGTCAATCTCGAAAGTGTCACCGTCGTCGGCGACAACATGTTCCGCGGATGCTCCGCCATCACCGGCGACATCCGCATGCCCGAAGCAGAGACCATCGGAAAATATGCGTTCGCAGGAACATCCATCGTCACTATGCAGGCGTCCGATATCCTGTCCATCGGAGAGGGTGCTTTCGAAGGCTCGTCGGTCACGAACATCAACATGCCCAACATAACCTCCATCCCGAGGGCAGCATTCAAGGGTACGACTTCGCTTACCACGGCCACATTCGGACAGGTCACATCGGTGGGTGCCGAAGCATTCATGAACAGCGCCGTGTCCAGGATAAACAGCAACTCTTCCAATACCATCGAACTCAGATCGGTCACCTTCGTCGGAGACCGTGCCTTCAGCGGTTCCAGGGCGGCCACCGTCACCCTTGGTACCAGCGATGTCAGACTGGACTTCGGAACAGGCGTGTTCAAGGATTGCAGCAATCTCAGAGCGCTGACGATCTACGGAACTGTAGAGGAAATGTCTGCGGACACATTCAAGACACCGGGTTCCGATACTGTCCCCACCCTGGTGACTCTGGAAGCCAATTCGGTGACTAAGTTCAGCTGCGACCTCTCCAAGGCCAGTTCTCTTGTTTCGGTCAGCATCACAGGCACCACCCAGTTCGGAGCAGCCTCGATGAAGGACTGTACCTCGCTCAGGACCGTCAGACTGTACAGCATCAGCCAGTCGATGTCCAATACGGATTCTCTGATCATCCCCGCATCGATGTTCGAGAACTGCACATCTCTTACGACGATAGATACCGATAACCTCGATCTCAGGAACGGAAGGGAATTCTACGGATGCACTTCGCTGACTTCGGTCTCCGTACCGCTGAGCTCACAGATACCGGCCATGTCGTTCTGCGGATGCACCAACCTCACCAGCGTCACCGCTGAAACTGCCAGGTCCATAGGCACCTCGGCCTTCCAGAACTGCGGACTGACCGATGTCGGATCCTCATCGTTCCCCGTACTGGAGACCATCGGAAACAGGGCATTCTACGGATGTGCCAGCATGACATCGTTCTACTTTGCGGCAAGTGTAAGTGCCATCGGTTCCCAGGCATTCGAAGGAACATCCCTGGCCACCATCACCGGAACATTGGAGAACGTCATTGAGATCAGAGCCTGCGCTTTCAAGGACGTATCGACCCTCACCGGTGCGATATCTGCCGTATCGGCCACCGCCATCGGTGACGGGGCCTTCGACGGAACCTCGGTCACGTCATTCACCTTCGGACCCGGATTGGCGACACTCGGCGATCTGGCGCTCAGGTCACCTCAGCTGGTGTCGATCAGCTTCACTGCGGACAACCCCAACTTCGACATGGAGAACGGTATCCTGTTCAATGAGGGCAAGACGACGATGATCATCTGCCCCGCCAAGAACGAGGTGCACGACCTGGTCCTGCCGGATACACTGGTCAACATCCTGCACTATGCCGCATACGGTTCGTCCTTATCCGGTACCCTGACCCTTCCCGAAAGCATCAGGGCCACTGCCCAGGTGCAGGTGCCTGTGGGAGAATATGCCTTCGCCGGAAGCACGGGCATAACGGGACTCGACATCCGTTACACAGGTGCTGCCCTGACCGCGGTCAACGCCTTCGAGGGCTGTACCGGATTGACATCCCTCAGGGTCTCCAACACCGTGATGCTCGGAGGTATGTTCGCATACGAGAACAGGATCGCCAGCTACACGTTCTTCGGCGGCCAGTCATCAGGTCTCGAGAATTACTATGAGAACAACTATCAGACGATGCCGTGGGCATTCGCTGCCGACGATGTGGAGATATCGATCGTCTTCGAGAGCGGAAGTTCTGTTGACAAATCCATGTTCCGCTTCGCTTCCCCGGACACATCCATCGTATCCGTCGACCTGGGCCCCGTATCCACGATAGGGAGCAGGGCATTCATGAACTGTGCCGGACTCAGGACGCTCATTATACCTGACAGCGTCAGGGTCCTTGACTCCACGGTCCTTGCCGGCTGTTCCGGACTCAGGGACATAACCCTGCCGATATCGCTCAGCGTCGCCGTCAACGGCAACGGCAACGTGGGAGAGCTGTCGCTCACATCCCTGCATTTCACGCCTGGAACCGGCACAGGCTGCTCTTACAGCAACAACTATCAGGATACCCTGTGGTACACTGCAACCGGAACCTACAACGTGTATCTGGATGAGGGAATCGCTTCCATCGGCAACAACATGTACCTCAAGCCTCTGGACAACGTTACCTTCCCGTCCACGCTCAGGTCCATAGGAAACAACGCATTCTGCAACTCAGG
>JAEEGH010015415.1_pt1 | contig 16600 bp, 10 predicted proteins | sample 9134181 | NCBI WGS metagenome assembly JAEEGH01 (sample SAMN16246544, study PRJNA631951) | gut metagenome | biome: gut microbiome; feature: rumen; material: DP-attached | host: Bos | place: Iran: Karaj | collected 2018-10
ATGGCGGCGAAGATGAACCATCAGGAACTGACGGGGCTTCATCTGCTGGCGGCGTTGCTGATGCAGACGGACGGCCCGGTCTGCTCCATGCTGAGCCGTATGAACGTTGATTTGAAGACGTTGAACCAGGAGATCAACGACGAACTGAACCGTATCAACCAAGTGACCGGCGACGCAGGGCAGGTATATCTGGGGCAGGAAGGCACGCAGATACTTCAGGAGGCGGAGGATTTCGCCAGACAGCTGAAAGATGACTATATCAGCGTCGACCATCTGCTCATCGGCATGACGGTCAAAGGCCATGCCGTGAAACGTCTGCTTGAACGCCACAACGTGACGAAGGACAGCCTGCTGCCCGTTCTGAAGGACATCCGCGGCAACCAGCGTGTGACGACGCCGACGCCTGAGGCGACGTTCGAGGCGTTGTCCAAATACGGCAAGGATTTGACGGAGCTCGCCCATCATGGCAAGCTGGATCCTGTCATCGGCCGTGACGAGGAGATCCGCCGTGTCGTGCAGATTCTGAGCCGCCGTACGAAGAACAATCCTGTTCTGATCGGCGAGCCTGGTGTCGGTAAGACGGCAATCGTCGAAGGCTTGGCGCTGCGTATCACGCAAGGCGATGTGCCGGAAGGCCTTAAGAACCGTCGTCTGATTTCGTTGGACATGGGCGCTTTGGTCGCCGGCGCAAAATACCGTGGTGAATTCGAAGAGCGTCTGAAAGCCGTCCTGAAGGAAGTGACAAGCTCCGACGGCGAGATCATCCTGTTCATCGATGAACTGCACACGGTCGTCGGCGCGGGCGCGACGGAAGGCTCCATGGACGCGGGCAACCTGCTCAAGCCTATGCTGGCCCGTGGCGAACTGCACTGCATCGGCGCGACGACGCTGAACGAATACCGTAAATACATCGAAAAGGACGCGGCGTTGGAACGTCGTTTCCAGACGGTTCTGGTCGCGCCGCCGAGCGTGGAGGACACGATCTCCATCCTGCGTGGTTTGCGCGAACGCTATGAAATCCATCACGGCGTCAGCATCCGTGACGCCGCATTGGTTTCCGCCGCAACGCTTTCCGACCGTTACATCACCGACCGTTTCCTCCCCGACAAGGCAATCGACCTGATCGATGAAGCCGCCGCCAAGCTGCGGACGGAGATCGACAGCCGTCCTGTCGAGCTCGACGAGGCGATCCGCCGCCAGATGCAGATCGAAATCGAACTGGCCGGCCTCCGCAAGGAGAAGGACGACGCCTCCAAGGAGCGTGCGGAAAAGCTTGAAAAGGAACTTGTTGAAGTGAAGGCGAAGACGGACGCCCTGCAGGCCCGCTGGCAGGCTGAAAAGGACGCCATCAAGAAGGTCAGCGACTACAAGGAGGCTCTCGAACTGGCGAAAGTCAATCTGGAGAAGGCCCGCCGCGCCTACGACATGGGCAAGGCGGCCGAACTGGCCAACGGCGTCATCCCCGGCCTTGAGATGAAGATCAAGGAGGCCGAGGCGAAGGTCCAGCAGGTTGAAGGCGAACGACTTCTGAAGGAAGAGGTCGATGAGGAGGACGTGGCGGAGATCATCAGCCGCTGGACGCACATCCCTGTCAGCAAACTGCTTCAGGGCGAACGCGAAAAACTGCTCCATTTGGACGACAAGTTGCACGAGCGAGTCGTCGGCCAGAATGAAGCCGTCGAAGCCGTTTCCGAAGCGATCCTGAGGGCACGTGCGGGACTGAAAGACCCGCGTCGTCCTATCGGTAGCTTCATCTTCCTTGGCCCGACGGGTGTTGGTAAGACGGAACTCGCCAAGACGTTGGCAGCCAACTTGTTCGATGACGAACGCGCAATGGTTCGTATCGATATGTCCGAATACATGGAGAAGTACTCCGTGGCTCGTCTGATCGGCGCGCCTCCTGGATACGTAGGTTATGATGAAGGCGGCCAATTGACGGAAGCCGTCCGCCGCCGTCCGTACTGCGTGCTGCTGTTCGATGAAATCGAAAAGGCGCATCCGGATGTTTTCAACATCCTGCTGCAAGTTCTTGACGACGGCCGTCTGACGGATTCGCAAGGCCGTGTGGTCGATTTCAAGAATACGATCATCATCATGACATCCAACATCGGCAGCAAAGACATTGTCGAATACGACGGCACGGATTTTGGTGCGATGCGTGAACGTGTGATGGCGCAGTTGCGTGCTTCGTTCAGGCCTGAATTCCTAAACCGTCTGGACGACATCGTCGTGTTCCAACGCCTTGGCAAGGAACATATTCTGTCGATCGTCGATCTGCAACTGGCTGAATTCGCGAAACGTCTTTCGGCGCAGCGGATGGGTTTGGAAGTCACGGATGACGCGAAGAAACAGTTGGCGGAAGAGGGCTATGATCCTGTCTATGGCGCGCGTCCTTTGAAGCGTGCCGTGACACGTCGTCTGGAAAATCCTGTGTCCAAACTGGTCATTTCCGGCGAGTTGTGCGAAGACAAGACGGTGGTCGTGGACTATGACCGCACGAAGGCGCAGTTCACATATACGTGCAAGTAAAGGAGTGGCGCGTGCGTCTCGCTAGGTAACGACGGCGTCACGCCGTCGCGACCTTGCAAATGGCAGGATTGCTATTATTGTATTGTTCGGAGAGTTTTGTCAATCAACCTAACTTATCGGACAATCAATGAAATACGCAATCCTGCCTTTGTTTTTTGCCATGATGCTGTGCGCACAGGTGACGCCTGAACAATTCGACGCGGCGATGGGGCTTCGTGTGTTCGGAGACGGCGACATTTGGAGTGAAAGCGCACAGTCGCTTGCGGCTCGTTTGAACTGCCATATGGCCAGCGACGGTGCCGAAGGCGTTGTTCGTTATTCCGCCTATGTGAACAAATTGCCGTGCTTCGGTTCGAAAGTCGGCCAGATTCGCGCCAGCGAACGGGACGGAAAGCTTCTTCAAGTCGCCTTGACACTTGGAAATAAAGGCGATATCGCAAAAGGGACGAAAGCCGCCGCTGTTAAGAACACCTTGGTGAAAGAGGCAAAAGAACTGCGTAAGGCGATTAATGACGTTCTCGGCAAATCTGAAAAAGGGCAATTGTCGTTGAGCGGGAAGAACGTGCGCGTCGATTGGTGGAAATGCGGCGATTCGGCGATTGTTCTCGACGCGGAGTCGGGCGAATTCATCTTCCTGCGGTTCATGTCCATTGCGACATTCGAGGCGGGCGTTAGCCGCAAGGAAGCCCGTCAGAAAGTGCAGGCGGCGAATTTGATGAAGAACATCGATCATAAGGACAACGGCGATGTCTATCTGATGAACGTCCCGATGGTCGATCAAGGCCCGAAAGGCTATTGCGCTCCTGCTTCATTGGAGCGTGTTTTCCTGTATCTTGGAATACAAGGCGTTGACATGCACCGCATTGCAGATGAAGCCAAAACGGGCATCGGCGGCGGGACAAGTTCGGAAGAATTGGAAAAAATCGCCCAAAAATGGGGCCGTCGCTACGGTGTTTCGACACATACCGCGCCGTTCAAGTTCCGTTCCATCCAGAAGGCCATCGACGAAGGGTTGCCGATGATTTGGACGATGTGGTCCACGAATGTCTATGGCGAACGCGCCAACCAGAATACGCATGCGCGGCAGATGATGACGACCGAGCAGTGGCTCAAGACTCTGAAGAAGCAGAAGAAGATTAAAGACGTCCATGAAGGGCCGCACATTTGTCTTGTCATCGGCTATAATGCCACGACGAATGAAATTGCCGTGTCGAATAGCTGGGGGCAGAGCTCGGCGGCGTTGTGGTGGGTTCGGATGGAAGACGCGGAAGTCGTCGCACGCGGTAAGCTTGTGTATTTAAAGCCTTGATGATTAGTTTCTAACCACGAATGGACTTGGATCGGCATTTGCCGCAACCAAATCATCAATTGAGTCTCTTTGTCTAATATTTTTTAGCTTTAAAATTTTGTCACATTAACTAAAACACTAAAACTATGAACAAATTTACCATGATCTTGATGACGGCTTTGGCAGTGACTTCGCAGGCGGGTGTCCAGTGGACAAAAGACGGAAAAGTGTTTTTTGACCAGTTGCCTGGCGGCAATTTGGCAGATGATTTTCCTGTGGCCGCCATGCCGCCAAATTACAAGCCGACGGGCCTGACGCGCGATTATTATTTGGATATGATGGAGCCAATCGTTAAGCTCGCCGCTAATTGGGTGGACGAAAAAGGCGCTGTCATCGATCCTGTTCTGCATCGCGAATGGGGCCAGACGTCCCCTCGTTTCGCCAGTGCGGGCGCCGTGCTGCTCTATTTCAACCGTCTGCCGGAACTGAAGGAAAAAGTCTATCGCGTGATGGATTACACATGCGACAAATTGAGCCGCCCGGAAGTGACGTCGTGCAGCCCGGACTTCTGGATGCGGGAACTGACGGTCGCTGTGGTGGCGTTGACGCATGTCGCTCCGCCTGAACGTGTTGAGCGTTGGCGGAATGCGTTGGCGAAAGTCTCGCCGGAAGACGTTTATAGAGCCGTTGACAAGACGGGCCAGAAGATTGCCAAATTCAACAACTGGTGCCTTTTCGGCGCGAGCGGCGAAGCCATGCGGCAGGGCATGGGCATCGGCGGGCCGGAAGGTCTCTATTGGGGCGATACGTTCTTCGACCGCTATCTGGAGCCGCAGTACATCCATTTCACGGAAAACGGCATGTATCGCGATCCGAACGATCCGTTCACCTATGACATCACGACACGATTCCAGTTAGCATGCGCGTTGATGTGGGGATATCGCGGCCGTAACTTTGAGAAACTCAACGACTTGCTGCGAAAGGCTGCGTTGACGATGCTACGCTATGTGTCGCCGCAGGGCTATGTGCCGTTTGGCGGTCGTTCTGCGCAGTTCCAGTTCCAGGAGGCGATGACTGCCGCCACGTGTGAAATGGAGGCGCTTCGCTACAAGGGAATCAATCCACGCGTGGCGGGGATGTTCAAACGGCAGGCCCGTCGCAGTGCGCAGCTGATCTATCCGTATCTAGTGGGTGAAAAGCCGCATCGCCATATTAAGAACTATTTCGATCCCAACCTGTTGCATGGTTGCGACGGCTATGGGCAGTATTCCGTTTACAGCCTGCTGTCGGCGGGATTTTTGGGCATGGCGGCATTGTATGCGGACGATACGATTGAAGAGGCCCCGACACTGTCGGAATGGAGCTCCTATGCATTCTATCTGCGCGGCGCTTTCCACAAGATTTTCGTGAATTGCCAAGGCAATGGTTTCGAATATGATACGCGTGCGCAACTGACAGAAGACGCGACGGGTATGGGGCGGATTCTGCTGAAAGGTGTGCCGTATGGCCTGTTGCCTGCGCTGCCGTTCGCGCTCAATCCGAAATACAAGATCGCCGAAGGCCTTCCGAAGGCGGATTATCCTGCTTCCATCGCGCCGATGTGGAAGAATGCGGGTGGCACGGTTTGGCGATTGGCCCAGAAAGTGAAAGAAGAAGACAACGAATACGCCGTGCTGGAGGAGAAGCCTGAAAAAGTCTCTATCCAGTTGAAATGGAACATGAAAGGCGCGACGATTTCCGAAATCTGGACAGTTACGCCGACGGAAATCACACTGGACGGTGAACTTGGCGGTGACTGCCATGACGGCGTCTGGCAAGTTCCAATTCTTGAAAATGACGGCAAACATCAGCCGCCGATGACCGTGGATGGAAATTCGCTGACGGCTACAATGGACGGCGTAAGTGTCGTGGTTGATGGAACTTCCGTTCCGACGCTGGAAGAACAACGCGTCACGAATCGCACAGGCGTTTACAAAGTTTATAACTTCCCCGTGGATGAAAAAGGCCACATCCGCTTGGTGTTCAAGGGAAAGTGATTAGTGGTTAGTGGTCAGTGGTCAGATTGTTTTTCCGTTTTGGATATGGAGATAATCAAGAAGATAGTCAGTGGCAGGGAATGCCTGATTTGTGAACAACCAGATCCGAAGTGTCTGCTGATATGGATGTTGGGAAGCGATGAACGGAACGATGTCGCCGGCATGGCGGAGATGATCGCCGCCGCGTGTGATGTCCCGTTCGTTTTGGCCGCTTGCTTTGTCGATGATTGGGAGCGTGATTTGACACCATGGGCTGATCCGTTTTTGGACAAACGACCGGAGGTCGGCAAGATGGCAGGGGAGACGTTGCATGCCGTGACGGATCTGCTTCTGCCGGAATTGGTTAAGCGATATGGAAAACTGCCAGTCGTTTTAGGTGGCTATTCGCTGGCCGGACTGTTTGCGCTATGGGCCGTGTCAGAAACGGATGGTTTTGACTGCGTCGCCGCCGCATCGCCGTCGGTATGGCTTCGCGATTGGTTATCATATGCGGAATCGCATCCAGTGAAGGCGAAGCGAGTTTATCTGAGTCTTGGCGACCGTGAAGAGAAGACACGAAATCCTGTGCTTTCTCGTGTAGGCGACTGCATACGAGGCGAATACGATCTATTGAAACGTCAGCTCGGCGAAACGAATTGCACGTTGGAATGGAATGTCGGTGGTCATTTTGCAGACGCCGACAAACGATTGGCGAAAGGATTCGTGTGGAATCTTCAACAATTAACAATTAACAATTAACAATTAACAATGTAATCTCGTCCTGCGGGCTTTTTCGCATGTCAATGTTTCGAAAAATATTTTTCCACTTTGGCTCTAATGCCGCCTTCGCAAATTTGCACGAAGCCTAGTTCCCAATTGTCATTGCCTTCGATGAAAACAGGACCATCTTTTGTGATGGCGACATCCCATCCGATACTATGAATGTTTTTCAGCTTGGAATGGAATTGTTTGACTAGGGATATGGCTTCTTTGTAATATGGGATGATTCTATCCTTGAAAACTGTTTGGGTGTCGGGATGCTCCTTGACTCTTGTTCCATATCCAGGTTTGTAGAACCCATATTCGTCAAGATGTCCATTTTCATCAACTCTGACAATCAATCCTCCTTTCGCCCAGTTGTCAACGTAATTACCATGTGCTCCCAAACGTAGCATGCAGGTCAGCAAAATCACATCTTCTGGTTTTGATGAATGCTTAGGATTAACCGTGACAATTCGTAATGTATTGATTGAATTCGGGTATATCTCGCTGATATCAGGATGTTGAATAAGTCGAGATTGCACAAGAAAATCGCCTTTTAGCGAGCAGAATAACTTTTGGAGATTTTCTATAGTTGATGGTTTGTCATTGACTATAATCTCTCCATTAATTTCGTCAATGCACATGGTTCCGTTGCCGCACAAATCGTCAATTGGTTTCAAAAAAAGATGTTTATGTTCTTTTAGAATATCCGCAATCTGATTATTTTCTGTTCCCATCTCCAATACACCTAACGTGCATACGGTTGGCATGCCATAATGTTTGCCGACGATGGAGAACAAATCCTTGTCACGAAGCAGGCAGATATAATTGAATGGTTTGGTCTTATTACGTGAATCCCGATATATTCTAAATGATGGATAATCTATATATTCTTTTAAAGAAATCCCTTTGCGATCCAAACCATAAGAGTAATAGTTTTTTTCTACTTCATGATGGCGTATATGATCCCATATCAACTCTAGCTTTTGCTGGAACTTTGATTTTCTTTCAGCTTCAGGATAATATGTTTCATTATCCGTCTTGAAAATTTTATAATATAATTGTATTCTGTTAAATATTTTACGTGGTATTCGCGTGATTATGCTCATTTTCAGGCCTCCTTTACTCTTAAGAAATTAAGAGTAAATTCAATGTGTTTTTTTATGGTGCATGTGTTTCAACGGATGTTGTAGTATGCAGACGCGAGGCCATCGGTGCGGGCGAAGAGGCGGAAGGAACCATCAGGCTTGCTGCCGAGTTTCACCGCGATGCTGATCTTGCCTGCATACATTTTGCGAGATAGGCAGGGCACGGGAACGTGGTCCGTATTGTCGGAACCTGTGCCGACAATGTGGCCGTCGCCTGTGCCGTCGAAATGGACAAGTTGCGTCGCATCAGGCACTTCGCGACCATCGGCATCGACGGCTGTGCAGGTGAGAAGGGCAATGTCTTCACCATTGAAACAGATAGGGCCGTTGGCGAGCGTGAGTTTCAACGCGATAGCGGGGCCAGTCGTCTGCTGCATGTCTCGCGCGGCGACTTTGCCATTGATATAGCCAACGGCTTCCAGTTTGCCTGGGCGATATTCCACAGGATATTCGAGATGGGTGTTCGGCGTGACGGCTTTTTTGCCGAGACTTTCACCGTTGAGGAAGAGTTCGACTTCTTCGCAATTCGCGTAAATCCAGACAGTTATGGGCATGCCTTCCAGACCGTTGTGGTTCCAATGTGGCAACAAATGGATCATCGGTGTGTCGAGCCAATGAGACTGATTTTGGTAGAAGGCGTCTTTCCGTTGCAGGAAGAGGTCGATAGCGCCCGACACGGAGCAGAGGCGCGGCCAGACGGCTTCGCCACGATGTTCGACGGCATCCCATTGGAAGCCACCGGCGATCCATGGGCGGGCCATGATGAATTTCCACGTTTCTTCGCGGCCGGAGGCGAAGGTTCCAGAGCCTGGATTGCGGTCGCGAGCGTCGAGACGGCCTGTGTCTGGGCTGTCACCGTAGTACCATCCACGCGTGGAGCCGACGGCGCAGTTTTCGCTGGAGAAAATCGGCGTATGTGGGAAGTCCGCATGGGCTTTGTCGTATTTGTCAAGATTGTAGTTGATGCCAAAAGCGTCGAGTTCGTCAATAATCATCGCCTGCACGGGATGGTCGATGGCGGCGCTGATTGGCCGTGTCGGATCGAGCTTGCGGACAGCGTGGGCGAGGGCTTTTTGGATACGGATGCCCTGCGGGATGGAGAAATACGTGCCTTCTTCGTTTCCGGTGGACCAGAGGATGACAGATGGGCGGTTGCGGTCGCGTTTTACAAGCATTTCCATCTGGGCGATGGCGTCTGGATTGGATTCGAAGCGGCGCGTTTCGTCCATGACGAGCAGGCCGAGTTCGTCGCATGCATCCATGAAGGCCGCCTGATGGGGGTAGTGGCTTGTACGGAAAGCGTTGGCGCCCATCTCTTTGTACAACTGCGCCTTGTAACGGCAGAGGTTGTCCGAAACGGCTTTGCCGACAAGCCCCATGTCCAGATGGCCGCAGACGCCTTTGATTTTCACGTTGCGTCCGTTCAGGAAGAAGCCATTATCGGCGGTAAAGACCGCTTCGCGGAAGCCAAAGCGCTGTTCGACGGAATCGCATTCAATCCATGTGCCATTGACGTTTTTGCGAATGGTCACGATGGCGGTGTACTGCTTCGGCGAATCGATGTCCCACAGTTGCGGATCGCGAATCGTCGTTCCAGCAGAAAGCTTTACGATATCGCGTGATTTTGCGACACCGTTCATGGAAAGTACCGTGACAGATTGTCCGTCGGGATCACGTAGGTCACATTCGACTTGGACGGCTTTGTCTTGATAGTCGTCGTTACGGATTTCGACTTCCACAGGTACTTGCCATAGCGTGTCTTGCAACTTTCGGACGGGCAGGAAAACGCCCCATAGATCGACGGCGACCATGTCCGTTTTGACAAGCCAGACGTTGCGGTAGATGCCTCCGCCTTCGTACCACCATGTCTCGTAACTGTCTGGATTGACATAGACGGCGAGGACGTTCTCTTGGTCAAATCGCGCAAGATCCGTGATATCAACTTCGAACGAGACATAGCCGCCTTCGTTGTGCTTCAGGAAACAGCCGTTGAGATAGATGTCGGAAATTCCCGTAATGCCTTCGAAATAAACGACGAGGCGTTTGGATTCATCTTCCGGCGAGAGCTTGAAATGGCGACGGTACCATGCGGGATAGGATTTGAAATATCCAAGGGCGCATGTTTCGTCTTGAGACGGTGCCTGGGCGATGATGTAGTCATGCGGCAGATCAACGGTTTGCCACGGTTCGGACGAGAGTTCCGTCGTGGTATTCCAATGTTCATGGACATCGATATGATGATAGGCACCGGGGCCCCATTTGAGGCGTTCCGTCTTGGCGGAGAGATACATGCCGGCCTTTGTTTTCGCGACGGGTGGGGCGGGGGGATTGACGAGAACGCGCCAACCATGGTTCAGATTGATTTTTTCACGCATGATTAATTGCCTGGATGATGAGAATAAGAATTTTATTGCTTTTAATGTAAAGGTAAAATGAAAGATGGTCAAGAAAAAAGGCCTTGTATCTGTACAAACTACTTTTTTTGACACTTTAATTTTCCCATAAATTGGAAAAGAGGAGAAAGAAGAGTATTATATTATGGGTTTATGGATTCGATTGATAAAATCAAATGGGTCAACGATTCCTTCATTGGGATTATTCGAGATTTGCTTCTAACCATTTCGTTTTTTACTCGAACGAAAATGATTTGAAAATGATTTTCATATTGTGCTAGAGGTGGATAAATGAATCTGCAGCAGATTAAAAAAATTTTTTTGCGAACGTCTATTGGTAAAATAATAAAAAAATATAGGAGAAAGTATCTAGAAGAGAAACAACTGAATCGATTCATAAAATTACATGGTATCCATGATGAAAGAATAAAACAAGATGTCTATGACTCTATTCAGAAATATAATATTACAATAGAGGAATATTTTCTATTTGGTTTTTATGGTCTGTCTCCGGAAAAAAGAAAGGAATTTGTCCCTGATGAGGAGAGGATACCAATTTGTGACAGTATGAACCAAATTGAGAATCGGAATATTTTTAATAATAAGTTCTTGACATACAGTAAATTCAAAAAATTTTACAAACGAGATGTTTTGGGGATTGATTTCCAGAAAGATGACGATGTTGATGAAGTGTTGTTGAAATATGCTGATGATTTCAATGTTTTTATACAAAAACATAAAGAATTTTTACTGAAACCAATCAATGGTTCATTGGGTGTGGGAATATTCTTATTGACTGTGGATGAGGGCTGTAAGGGGGATGCTAGTAAAAAATTATTAAAGTCCCTGATAAAAAAGACCCCGGGAGGCTTTGTATTAGAGGAAAAGATTCAACAAGTTCCTGAAATGGCCAAGCTTCACCCGCAATCTGTGAATACGCTCAGGATAACAACGTTAAGATTGGATGATAGAATAGAGATTATTCATCCATACTTGAAGTTTGGACGGGGAAATTTGATTGTTGACAATGGATGCGCAGGCGGAGTTATTGCAACTTTGGATGAAAATGGCAAAGTTAAGGCTACAGCTGACAAAAATGGAATTTCCCATACGAGATTTGAGGATATGGGATTCGATATTATCGGGTGGCAAGTGCCGTGTTGGAAGGAAGCTATTGATTTTGCCAAACAATTAGCAATGGTCGTTCCGTCAAATCGGTACACTGGTTGGGATATTGCTCTTACAGCTGATGGGTGGTGCATGGTTGAAGGAAATTGCAGAGGACAATTTGTAGGCTGGCAGAGAACTGATCATGTTGGATTTAGAAGCGAACTCAATCAGTTATTGGATGAATTGAAGAAATCGTAAATGATTTCAAACGTTTGCAGGAAAAGTCTGCATCGCAATTCCATAAGTCTTTAGCTATAAGCTATTAGAACCCTGTCGATGGCAGCGTTACGATTCACTCATTGTCATGGCGCGTTCAATGGTCAGAAGAGAATCCGGACGCTGCCCATTGGCCAATGCGACCAAATCAGACGCAAGACATTTCCAGCGTTCTTCGAATTCGATTGGATTATTGGCACGATGCGGTGTGATTAGAATGTTTTCTTTGTTGCGGAGCGGTGAATCTTCTGGAAGCGGTTCGGTCTCAAAGACATCCAGCGCAAGGAAGATGGGCCGTTCTGTGGCCGCGGTGGCCATGGCGGCTTCATCGACCATGCGGCCACGAGCGATGTTGACGAATAGGGCGTCCTTTTGCATCAACGCAAACTGTTCTGCGCCAACAAGATGATAATTGGCGGGCGTGTTACCGCCTGCGAGAATGATCACTTCCGATTCGGCGAATGCTTCGTTGAGAGTCGTCAGTTTCACGCCGTCTTTTGCCGCTTCTTCCTGTGTCAAATGCTTGCTGACGACTGTAATGTTTGGTGTGAACCAACGGAAGAGCGAGGCAATTGCCTTGCCGATGCGTCCATAGCCAATCACGGAAACTTTTCTATCTTTGAGAATGCGTGTACGCGGGTATTTGAATCGCGGCCATTCGCCTGCGCACATGTCGTGGTAGTAGTTGTTGATTCGTAGGAACGAAGAGAGGACCAACGCAAGCGTGTATTCCGCCATGGGCCTCTCGCGGGAAGCTCCTGTGTGGATCACGGAAATGCCTTTGCGAATGGCGTAGAGGTCGGCGATGTTTTGGCGTGTTCCGCCGTAGGAGGAAGCGATGATTTCCAAATTGGACGCTTTGTCGATCACGCGTTCTGTGACGAGCATCGTGGGAGTGAACGGGACGATCAACGCCTCAAACGTGCCTGCCAAGGCGAAAAGCTCTTCTTCCGTACAACTTTGCAGTTCCGTGATGTCGTAGTATTCGGCGATGCGCTTTTTCGCCGTTTCGTCGGCGATTGGGCACATGGAAAGAAGTCGTTTTTTCATGGTTGCTTTCCTTCTTAATCAATGGAAAAGATGGTCTTGACGCCGAGGCGGAGGGCTTGGCCGAAGGCGAGCACGGCGGGGCCGAACGCATGGATGTCGTTTCTCACCCATGGATGGTTCATATAGTCTTCAATCCGTGCCTGCCCGGGCGAGAGGCATCCTTTACAAGCGTGATAAACCGAGCCGTCGAGACCGATATAGCCGAGATAGCCGCGCAATCCGTTCATGAAAATGGCGCGGAATCTTTCCGGCAAAACGCCGCGTTCAAGGCCGCGACCGATCGCGTAGAGGATCAGGCCGCTGCCGGACGTTTCGATATAGGAGTCGGGGCGTGTCAGTTCCTGATGCCAAAGGCCGTTTTCAGCCTGCACATTGGCACAGGCATCCATGAGAGCGGTGTAGAGTTGACGGATTTCTGCGTTGTCGGGACTTTCGAACAGGAGTTCGGCCAAGGCGAGTGCCGCCCAACCATTGGCGCGGCTCCAATGGTCTTCGCTCATAGTTCCAGGCCCTTGAAAATTCCGGCATTGGTGATAAAGTCCGTTCTCTTTGTCAATCAATAGGTTGCAGAATCCACGAATCTGATGCAACGCTTCATCGATGAACTCCTTCCGGCCTGTGATATTGCCAAGAACCGCCAAAAACGGGCAGACGGCGAAAAGAGTGTCGATCCAGATTTTTTCTGGAGCTTCAATCCTGCCGAAAAGGCCATGTTCATCCCGCGGATGAGTTTGGATGAGTTCGTCGGCTTTGGCGATCAATATCGGAAGCGCTTCTGGAGCCATGTCGTATTTGACAAGCAGGGCAGAGGCATGGCCGCCGCAACGATACATCTTATCGTAAACACCACCGACTCTTGTAACTTCCCCAGTATAAAAGGGTTTGAGCCATTTGCAGGCTAATTCGCGAAGATCGGAACGACCGGTGGTTTGCGCGAGATTGATCAAGCCTTGCAACATCAGCAGTCCCGCATAATGGGTGAACGGGACGGTGGCATGATGCCGCATGATGACGGTTTCCGCGATGGCTTCTGTCGAATATTCCATGATCGATGATCCTGCTCGATGTCATACAGATATTTGGACTTTAATATACTCATGGGCGAGAGGGATTTCAATCGAAGTAGTACGAACGTTTTGAGGAGGTGCTGAAAAACAGAAAGTGGAGAATCATGAATTGTCCAATAATAATATTCGCAGATAATCATCATAAAAAACAAATAATTTATTTGAAAAATGGAATTTTGGTTATAAACTATGTTCAAGTTCAAGAAAGGAAGGATTATTATGGAAGCCAACTACAAAAAACTATGGATGCTGTTGATTGAATATGGGCTGACTCGCACACAGTTACGCCAAAGGGCGAAGATTAGTACGGTCTCTTTGGCAAAATTGGGCAAAGGAGAGCGTGTTACCGTCACGACATTGAACAAAATCTGTGGTGCGTTGGGGTGTCATGTCCATGAAATCGTTGAGATATCGGAAGATGGCAAAACGATTCGACCGATTACCAAAAGCAAACCATCTGCTATTCAATATAATATTTCAGATATCTTTCGGGGCAAGCATTATATATCTCATGAGAATTTGTGTGAATACATACAATCGCAGGGGAGTGTGGCATCTATCAGAACCATGAACAATAAGGTTCTTCTTTGGAAAAAGGAAGGCGTGTTCTTTTCATCTGGGCGTGGATGGTATTCAGATATTCCAGATGATGCAAGGTTAGATGTATCACCCATCTCCCCTGTCATTGGCTTCTTGAAGCAAAAATACCCTTTTTTGGATTTCCAATGCTGGTCAACGCAGCAACTTCTTCCATTTTTCCATCATTTGCCAGGAAGGTATTATACATTTATTTATTGTGATGGAAGTGCATTGAATGACTTGTCAATTTCTTTGCAGGAGGCTTTTGATGATTCCACTGTGCGTATCAAGCCAAAAGCTACAGCGGATGATTTTGTGCCAAAAGAAAAGAATTATATTCTGTTGCCGATGCCGAAATCCATGGAACATGATCCAATGAATGGACCCATGCAAATAGAGTCGGTTCTTGTGGAATTTGCCCATCAGGCAAAACGGCTGGATTTTTCAGATGAGACGGAAGTCTTTCAAGTCATCCATAATCTTGTTTCCCGCTATCGTGTCAACATGGCAAAATTGCAGTCCATTGCCATCCGCAGGCATGATTCCGATTTCGCCAGGAATGTAATGGTGTGATTAAGTGCATATTTTATCAAAAATTGCAGATAATCACATTTGGGGATAAAATCAAATGCTATGGTTAGCAATGAAACATTCACAATACCATTTCTTCAACGTTGTCAGAGACAGCTTGGAATCAGTGATGTGATCATTTTGGAAAGAACGGTCCATGCTTTCTGCTTGTTGGAACGAATGACTTTGTCAAAATTGGATTTTGTTTTCAAAGGTGGGACAGCCTTAATGCTTCTGTTAGACAAGCCGTTACGAATATCCACTGACATTGACATTGTCTGTCGGGCTCCTGAAAAGCAGTTTGAAGATGAATTGAAGAAATGGATTCGATTCCCTCCGTTTACACGTTGGGAGCGCGATTATCGTGCATCTGATACTGAACCGCCATGTAAACGTCATTATTTTGTCTATTTCAATTCACTTTTCAATGGAAAGTTTGAATCGTATGTCATATTGGATGTGCTTGCTGAGGATTGTGGAATTCCTATAAAGCATACCATGCGAAAATGTGTTGACTGTTCTTTCCTTAAAATAGAAGGTGTTCCATCACAAGTGACAGTGCCTGTTCCAGAAGCGTTGCTTGGAGACAAACTGACGGCTTTTGCGCCAAACACAACAGGAGTATCTTTTCATGATCCAAGACGATTGGAGGATTCATCGCATCAGGTAATCAAGCAGTTATTTGATGTTGGACAATTGTTTGATAATATAGTAGATATGGAAATAGTACGCCAAAGCTATTTATCTGTATTGGAAAAAGAGGGAGGATATCGCCATCTTGATGGATTACCACAACGCGCCTTGCTTGATACTCTGCAAACATCCTTTGAAATATGTACGTTTGAATCAAGACGACAAAAACTTCCAAATGATGAATTTATTAGAAAGGGCATAAAGAGCATGATGTCCGATCTCATCAACCAGATGCAGTTTTCGTTCTTGCAAGCCAGATTGGCCGCCGCTAAAGCGGCGTATCTTGTGACCTTGCTTCTGACGGATGGCCAGAAGAGAGACTACATACACTGCGCCGAAATCATGTCTGAATTGAAAAAATACGAATTCCCTAGAGATTTAGGTGTTCTCAATCCTCTCAAGAAAGTGTCGGTGGAGGCATTCTGGTATTGGCGTGAGATTTATCACATGCTTCCGAATTTGGAAAAATTATTGAAATAAATGAATATTGTGATTGTCAAGATTGCATCGCAAGTATAAATTATAGGAACTCTCATGTTTTTTTGATTCATCAACGTCAATAAAAGGAATGCTGTCATGAGCGAAAAGAAAATCAAACTGGGTGTGTTCGGGGCTGGTCGTGGAGCGTATCTTGGCAAAGTGGCGAGGACGCTTGGTTTCGAACTGGTGGCGTTGTGCGACGTTTTCGAGGCGAAGCTCAACCATGTGCGGAAAGATCTTGGCAGCGACGACAAAGGCATCACCTATTACACCGATTATGACAAATTCCTGCAGCACGATTTCGACGCCGTGATTCTCGCGAATTACGCGACGCAGCATGCTCCGGCGGCCGTGAAGGCGTTGAAGGCCGGCAAGCATGTCATGAGCGAATGCATGGCGATGCTGACCATGGGCGAAGCGCTGGAACTCGTTGAGGCCGTGGAGGAAAGCGGACTCGTCTATTCTTTTGCGGAGAACTATCCGTACAGCGCGCGGAATATGGAAATGGCGCGGCTCGTGCAGTCGGGCGAGATGGGCAAGTTCCTGTACGGCGAAGCGGAATACGTCCATCCCATGTCGATAAAAGGCCGTGTGCAATTGACTTCCGGCCCTGAACACTGGCGTTCGTGGATGCCGGTGA
>JAEEGH010015421.1_pt1 | contig 16597 bp, 13 predicted proteins | sample 9134181 | NCBI WGS metagenome assembly JAEEGH01 (sample SAMN16246544, study PRJNA631951) | gut metagenome | biome: gut microbiome; feature: rumen; material: DP-attached | host: Bos | place: Iran: Karaj | collected 2018-10
CTTTCGGTCTCACGCCTGTCGGCACGGGTCGAGAGATCCCATACCACGGTTTGCGGCAGCGGGTCTCTTGTAAACCCGGAGAGCCAGTGCGGCGGATAGCTGTCGACGGCCGTGTTTGAACGGTCTCCCGAAGAGAGCCATGCCTGAACGTCATCCATCACGGGAATGGGGTAACTGTCGTAATCGTTGTAATTGTGCCCGGCTTCGTAGTGGATGAGCGTGCGGTGGGTGAAGCCGCCATACTTGGCTTCGAGCTCGTTTAAATATGCGTCGTATTCGGCCGTTACTTTGTGTCTGTCATAGGCGGTGTCGTATTCTCCGGCCTGCAGCTCAAAAGGAACGTTCCTGACATTTGTGAGGTTTACGCCGTTAGGGTGTCCTGATGACATGTTCGCGCCTGCAAAGCGGTCGGCCATGCGGGGAGTGATCGCGTATACTCCGTCGCCGCCCGCAGAGAAGCCCATGATATATACTTTGTTCGGGTCAACATCCTTTGTGAGGATCATGTATTGTATCAGGCGGTCATAGAGGGGGTAGGACTCAGGATTGAAATGCGTGTCCCAGGTGTCCCTTACGCCGCGTGTCGCCACATAGACTCCGCAGTCGAGGTCCATACTGTAGTAATACGACATCATTTCCCACTGCTCGTTGTTTACACTTGCGGGAGCGCCTCCGCCGCCGTGGAGGGCAATGTAGAGAGGATAGCCGCCTTCAGGCTTTTCACCGACGGTGACCGTGATATAGCGCATCTTCACATCGCCGAATTTCATGGCGCTTTCGGTGACCTCCGCATTTGCGAGATACCGCTTAAAGGCGTTCTTTGTGTTTTTGCTGAACGTGGGTGTTTTGCCCTCGGTCTCTTCTTTCAGGATATCGCTCTCAAGCTGTGATGTACGGTATTCCTCCCAGACAGCGCTGCGGGCTTCTTTAAGCGAAGCGGCGTCTGTTGTGAGGACAGGCGTTGCGGTAGGCGTGAAGGTCGGAGAGGGTGTTGAAGTGGGCTCCGGAGTCGCGGTTGCGGTCGGCGTGGGAGCGGGTGTATCCGTGGAAGTTACCGGCACCTCGGAAGTGGGTGTGGGAACATCAGACACGCTGCTTTCTTCGGAGCATGCTGCTAAAAGAACGATGACTGCGGTAAGAAACAGCACGATATTAGTCGTACGCAAAAAGTTTTTCATGGTTTTTTCCTCCGTTGAACATGCGTATTATAGCACTTTAACAGCGCTTATCAATCCCATAAATAATATTTATCACAGAATATCAAATTACCTCTTGAAATTTCTTAATGGAAAATTTAGAATTTAAAAAAATCACGGGAAGAGCTATATTCGCGTGATTTTTTATGGGAAAATTTCATATCACGGGAGGAACACAAAATGAAACTCATTTACAACACGCAGGACAGACCAAGCTTTGGAAAACTGCTCGTCTTCGCCGTTCAGCAGCTGCTTGCCATCATGGCGGCCACATTGGTGGTGCCGGTCATCGTAGGTAACGGAATGGATTCCGCGGCCGCTCTTTTCGGAGCAGGTATCGGAACGCTTGTCTATCTTTTGTTCACCGGCTTTAAGAGCCCCGTTTTCCTGGGATCCTCGTTCTCGTTCATCAATTCGATGGCAGCCGCTTTTGCGGGAGCTGCTTCCGTTTCTCTCGGATATCTCGGAATAATCATCGGCGCATGCCTTGCCGCGCTTGTGTATGTGGTCATCGCTATCCTTGTAAAGGTTGTGGGTGTTGACTGGATCAACTACCTTATGCCCGCAGTTGTTATAGGACCCACGGTTGCGATCATCGGTCTTTCTCTTGCGGGAAATGCCGTAGGAGACTTAAAGACCGCAAATGCCGGCGGCGCGGTCAATGTAGCCGTTCTCTGCGGACTTGTCACTCTTTTTGCCACCATCCTCTGCTCGGTATTTGGCAAAAAGACAGTGAGACTCATCCCGTTCATCATCGGTATCCTTTGCGGATACGCGCTTGCGGCCGTACTCACGATCATTGGAAACGCTGCGGGCATCGACGCGATCAAGGTCACCGATTTCACACCTCTTACGACACTCGGAGACGACGGCGTTGCAAAGGCGCTTTTCAGAGTTCCCGAATTTACATTCCTTACAGCCTTCGGCGCTTTCGGAAAGCTTACTCCTTCTTATGTCGGGACCGTTGCCGTTGCATATGTTCCCGTTGCGTTTGTAGTATTTGCCGAGCATATCGCGGATCATAAGAACATTTCAAGCATCATCGAAAAGGATCTCTTAAAGGATCCCGGACTTCACAGAACCCTCCTCGGAGACGGTGTGGGCTCCTTTGCCGGCGCATTCTTCGGCGGCTGCCCGAACACCACATACGGTGAGTCGATCGCCTGCGTTGCCATTTCAGGAAACGCATCCGTATGGACGATCTTTACTGCCGCAAACCTTGCTATAATCATCTCGTTCCTTTCGCCCTTTGTTGCTTTTGTAAATTCGATCCCCAAGTGCGTAATGGGCGGTGTGTGCGTAGCGCTCTACGGCTTTATCGCAGTCAGCGGACTTAAGATGGTACAGAAGGTTGACCTCGAGGACAGCAAGAATCTCTTTGTTGTATCCACGATCCTCGTTGCGGGTATCGGCGGGCTTTCGCTGAACTTCGGTCATGTGACCGTAACAAGCATCGCTACCGCGCTCATCCTCGGCATCATCATCAATGTGATCCTCACTGCGGTAAAGGGTGAAAAAAAGGGAAAATAACCCGATACGGCAAAGTTAAAACGATATAAACAAAATATTGTTTTCATACGACGGTCCCTCGTTTGCAGCAAGTGCAGGCGGGGGGACGCTCTGTTTTCGGGATAAAAAAACGGGCATCAACTACCTGCAGTCGACGCCGGATCCATGATTTTTCACGAATCTGCTGCAGAAAGCAATGCCTCATTTAAATCTGATTTTAGACCATAAAGTATCTACATGGTACAAATTATTTGTTGTCTTTTGACCGTTTTTTGTTATTATAGTCATATGATCAAAGAATCCAAAGAAACATTACATTTTAACATGCATGCTGCCATCATCGTGAACGATCAGGAAAACCCTGAAGTCTATCCGCCTCACTGGCACGACGCGGCCGAATTTACCGTGGCCTTGAAAAAGGGCTGCAGGTATCGCGTCGGAGACCGCATCTATGAACTTGAAGCAGGAGACATCCTGCTGGTGTGGCCTCAGCAGATCCACGGCACCATCAGGGCACCGAAGGGCAGTGCGCTTTTTATACAGTTTCCGGCCGCGATCATAGAAAGCAACCTGGATATGGTCTCGAGCGCGAGATTCCTCTATGAGCGCCATCATATTGCAACTGCCGACGCGCCGGAGATTGCAAAGTTTATACACAAAAAGATTGACGAGATCAAAGACATCTATGTCTCAAACGGACGGTTTGCCGAGACAAAATGCAAGATCTGTGTGAGTGAGATATTGCTTAAGATCGGCGAATATGTGATGGAGGAGAAAAAGGATCTTTCGGAACTCGAGGAAAGTGCGGGAGCGGGCTGGAAATATATACACATGGCCTGCAACTACATCGTGGAGAATGTCGAAAATGAGCTCACTCAGACAGAAGTGGCGCAGTTTGTGGGCCTGAGTACGTTTTATTTTTCAAAACTGTTCAAGCAGTGCATGCAGATGACATTTCCCGCATACCTGTCAAGACTCAGAGTCAAAAGAGCCACAAGATACCTTTTGAACAAAGATCTTTCGATAACCGACTGCGCATTCCGGGCGGGATTCCAGTCGACGACCACGTTCAACAAAGTTTTCCGTGAGATCATGGGGTACTCCCCGAGTGATTTCAGAAAGCTGTACAGGTAAAACACTGTTTTTCTCTTGACAGAGCCCAAATTAGTGTTATAATGCTTTCATCCATAAAGCAAATGCGTTGATGGGAAGAAGTAACATGGATCGCATCCTACAGAAAACTGCCGGCTGATGAGAGGCGTGAGGACAGTGCCATGCGAATACATCCCGGAGCGGCGCACCGAAATTACAGTAGGCTGCGACGGGGGCGACCGTTATATCGCTAAGGTATGAATGTACCTGCTGAGACAGGAAGCGTGAGTTTCCTGTGAATTAAGGTGGTAACACGGAGCAAAGCCTCGCCTCGTCCTTAAGATAAGGGCGGGGCGTATTTTTTGCCTTGCGGTACGCAGGGCCCAAAGGAGGTCTTTTATGACATGTTATGACGAACTGGTCGCACGCGGACTTATCGCGCAGGTGACCGACGAAAAAGAGATCAGGGAACTTATCAACAACGGAAAAGCCACATTCTACATCGGTTTCGATCCCACCGCGGATTCGCTCCATGTGGGACATTTCATGGCGCTCTGCCTTATGAAGAGACTGCAGATGGCGGGAAACAAGCCCATTGCGCTCATCGGAGGCGGGACGGCGATGATCGGCGATCCTTCGGGACGCACGGACATGAGACAGATGATGACTGTAGAGACGATACAGCACAACTGCGAATGCTTCAAAAAGCAGATGAGCCGTTTCATCGACTTTTCCGAAGGAAAGGCCACAATGGTGAACAATGCCGACTGGCTCATGGGACTGAACTACATCGAGGTGCTCCGTGAAGTGGGACCTCATTTCTCAGTAAACCGCATGCTCACAGCAGAGTGCTACAAGCAGAGGATGGAGAGGGGCTTAAGCTTCCTCGAGTTCAACTACATGATCATGCAGAGCTACGATTTCTTTATGCTCTTCCAGAAATACGGCTGCAATATGCAGTTCGGCGGTGACGACCAGTGGAGCAACATGCTCGGAGGCACCGAACTCATCCGCAGAAAACTCGGAAAAGACGCATACGCGATGACCATCAACCTTCTTTTGAACTCTGAAGGCAAAAAGATGGGAAAGACACAGTCCGGAGCTGTATGGCTCGATCCCGAAAAGACTTCGCCTTTTGAATTCTTCCAGTACTGGAGGAACGTTGCGGACGCCGATGTCATCAAGTGCTTAAAGATGCTCACATTCCTTCCTCTAGAAGAGATCGAAAAGATGGAAAGCTGGGAAGGAAGCGAACTCAACAAGGCAAAAGAGATCCTCGCTTTCGAGCTCACAAAGCTCGTTCACGGCGAAGAGGAGGCAGCAAAAGCGCTCGAAGCATCGAAAGCACTGTTTGCGGGCGCGGGATCGCTTGAAAACATGCCTTCCACAGAGCTTACCGAAGCGGATCTTGAGAACGGCGGACTTGACATCGTTTCGCTTCTTGTAAAGACGGGACTTGTTTCGTCAAGAGGAGACGGAAGAAGAAACGTTGAGCAGGGCGGCGTATCCGTAAACGACGAAAAAGTCACGGATTTCAAGAAAGTATATTCGGCAGCCGAGCTGAAAGAAGGCCTCATAATCAAAAAAGGCAAAAAAGGCTTTAACCGAGTAACTCTTTGCTAAAAAAATCACTCCGGAGCGCAGAACTTCCGCTTCGGAGTTTTTTATTCTCAAACATTAAATATCAGATATCTGATCCCGGTAAGTATCAGCATGTGTACGGGATAAAACGCGTAAAACACATATTTCGGGAGAAAACTCCCTCGCTCTCCGTTGTAGCGTGTTATGAAAAGATATGCTGCAACGCAGAGCACTTCAATGAATGAGATGTTGTCAAAATAGAACCTCGCGAAGGAAATGACAGGCCCGGTCCCCGAAGCGGAGACAGAAGCGGCCTGCAGTATGCAGTACACGATGATGAAGGCCATGAGCGCAAGCGGCTGGGCGGAGCGCTTTTTTCTTAAAAACCAGATGACACTTCCCATACCCACGCCCGCGGAGGCATAGTCGGCCCTGAGGAGTGACGCGGCTGTCGTGGCGGCGAGAAATATCACGATATACAAAAGCACAGCCGGGACTTTATTGTTTTTCCAAAACCTGTTTTCCACCGCTTCATATCCCGCCATCGCGACGAGTGTGAGGAGAAGCGTGAAAAACACGTTCTGATAGCCGAATTCAAGCACGGAACCATTATTTGCAAGGTCGAACGGGACCTCCGAGATCATTGCGAACAAAAGGAGGCGAGCACCGTATTTCAGCAGGTTTGACGTATGGAGAAAACCTTCGACCAAAAGGAACAGAAATATGGGGAAAGCGATGCGTCCTATCGCACGGCATACTATATCAAGTGTCAGCAGGCGGCTCGCAAGTATGAATCCCGGTGTTCCTTCTCCCGGATTTTCATTTACGGCAAAATAGCCGTTTTCTATAAGTAATGCGGCAGCGTGATCTATGAACATCGTTATTATCGCGATGAGCTTCAGCGCGTTTCCGGTAAGCCCTCTTTTTTCTGATGTTTCGTACATTTTTGTCCTCCCTCAAGAAGAATTCACAGAAAATTCAGTATTGAATTGTAAACGTTTGTGCTATACTTGTAAAGTAAAATACAAGAATTTCATATGTTTTCGGAGTGAGGGATGGCTGAATACAAATACAAAGGCTATACATTTTTTACGGAAGAAGAATACAGAGAGGCAAAAAAAGAGGCCGAGGCTATAGAATATCTGAAAAACCGGAGCGACCTTTCGGACCCGGCAACGGCCGCAAAGCTTCATGACAGACTGATAGAGCGGAGGATGGTGACGACGCCGATCGGGATAGATTTCTTAAAAGAACTCCGCGCGGTGATCGTGAAAAACGGGTTTATCACCGAGGACAAGCTGAAGCCTCTGCCCGACATCAAAAAGCCCGCAAAGAAGCCAAAGAAAAAGCCGCCGACAAAGATACAAAGGCTTGAGAGGGCAAATGCGCTGCTCAGACTTGTGGTGTTCGGGCTTCTGGTCATAATCGTTGGGATGTTCGTTATAGTGCTGACAGGAAAAAGCTCACCGCTCAGAGCGGTCTACGAGCGGCAGATACTTGATAAATACGCTTCCTGGCAGGAAGAACTCGACAAAAAGCAGGCAGAGATAAATGAAAAACTCTACTTCCTCGAGCAGAACGGGATATATTTTGAGGAGGAGAAAGGAGCCGGAAATGGCGGAACAACTGAAGATACTGGTAGTAGATGATGAGAGCAGGATGAGAAAACTCGTGCACGACTTTCTCGCAAAGCGCGGATATATGGTGATAGAAGCTGAGGACGGCGAAAAGGCCGTTGATGCTTTTTTTGACGAAAAGAACAAAAACATCGCGCTCATAATACTTGATGTGATGATGCCAAAGATGGACGGATGGGAAGTTGTGCGCGAGATAAGGCAGTATTCAAAGGTGCCGATCATCATGCTCACGGCCAAATCCGAAGAAAGAGACGAGTTGCAGGGTTTTGACCTCGGAGTCGACGAATACATCTCAAAGCCGTTCTCGCCAAAGATTCTTATGGCGCGCGTTGAGGCGATATTAAGGCGTTCCGGCACATCCGTAGGCGAAGTCATCGAGATTGGCGGGATCACTCTCGACCACGATGCGCATCAGGTGAAGATCGACGGAGATCCTGTAGAGCTTTCGGTAAAGGAATTTGAGCTGCTTGAGTATTTTGTGACCAACAAAGGACTTGCACTTTCAAGAGAAAAGATACTCAACAATGTGTGGAATTATGATTATTACGGCGATGCCCGCACGATAGACACGCATGTCAAAAAGCTCCGCAGCAAGATGGGAGCAAAGGGCGAATACATAAAGACTATCTGGGGCATGGGCTACAAGTTTGAAGTATGAAGATCTCATGGCGATTAAAAGTTATCATAACGACTACGGCGATAGTGACCGGAGCGATAGCGATCACCTGGATGCTGAACAAATTCTTCCTTGAGGAGTATTACATCAGATCCAAGGTGGATACGCTTTCGTCTGCTTTTGGCGAGGTGAGCGGGATTCTCACAAATTACTATGTGAAGGACAGTGACGAATCGGCCGACGCGGGGCAGATCATTTCTGTTTCGTCACTTGCCGGAAAAAGGACGGTGACCGGCGTGACGCTCCTTTCCTCGGAAACCGCGCCCTCCACACCGACACCCGCAGCGGGAGATGACTTTGACGGTGAATTCAGGCCGCCTCAGGGTTTTGGAAAAGGAATACAGAGCTTCGGCTTTGGAATATATGAGATAAGCTCTGACAACTTCCTCACCGAGGAAGACTTTGTAAAGCTTGAGATGCTTGCGTCGAGGAGCAATCTAACGATCTATGTCCTTGTGGATTCCCAGTACTCTTTCAGCACTACAAATGCAAACACAAGGGAAAGCCTGCTTTATCAGCGAATAAGGTCGGAGCTTACCGGTAATCCGCATGACAGAGCCGTTTTAAAAAAGTCCGATGAAGGATATGAGATAACCAAGTCCTTTGATATGAGGACAAATTCGACATATCTCGATCTTTTTTCGTCCGATGCGCAAAGAGGCACCTATATCCTTATCAGGACAAGCGTCGAGAGCATGCGGGAGAGCGCGGACATCGCGAGCGGATTCCTTTTGTATGCGGGTCTCATAGTGCTTGTCTGCACGTTTGTCATCATCTCGTTCACCACAAGGTCCTTCGTGCGCCCGATAAACCAGCTGTCGACTGTGGCCAAGAGCGTGAGCAGACTCGATTTTGACGTAAGATACACAGGTGACACCAATGATGAGATAGGAGAACTCGGAGCGGCGATAAACGCCATGTCCGAAAAACTCGAAAAGACCATCGTAGACCTGAAGAACGCAAACAACACGCTCCAGAACGACATAGACCAGAAGGTGCAGATCGACGAGATGAGAAAGGAATTCCTTTCAAACGTCACGCATGAGCTGAAGACGCCCATAGCGCTGATCTCGGGCTATGCGGAAGGTCTTAAGGACTGCATAAACGACGATCCGGAGAGCCGCGATTTTTACTGTGATGTCATCATCGACGAGTCCGACAAGATGAACAAGATGGTGAAGAAACTTCTCACGCTGAACCAGATCGAGTTTGGCCGTCAGATCGCGGAAATCGAGCGCTTTGACCTTGCCGCTGTGGTACGTTCCGTCATCGCATCTTCGGACGTGCTGTTAAAGAACAAAGAGATAAAGCTTCTCTGCAGCATGCCCGAGCGGCTTGACGCATGGGCCGACGAATACATGATCGAAGAGGTATTCACGAACTACCTCACAAATGCGATAAATCACTGCGACGGTGAAAAAGTGATCGATGTAAAGGCTTCGGTGGAAGGAGAGACAGTGAGAGTTTCCGTGTTCAACACGGGAGAGCCTATCCCCGAGGAGGATATCGACAAGATATGGATCAAGTTCTACAAGGTCGATAAGGCGAGAAGCCGCGAATACGGCGGTTCCGGCATAGGTCTGTCCATCGTAAAGGCCATCATGGACGCGCACAACAAGCCTTTCGGAGTGATAGATCATTCAAACGGAGTCGAGTTCTGGTTCGAGCTTGATGCGGCAAAAAGATAAAACGTTGATAAAACTTGCAATATCAAGTTGCTTTAATATTTCACAAGTGTTACAATCGACTAATGTAAACAAAGATTTTCTATGACGGAGTACAAAAGTGCGAAAGATCTTTTTTGCAATCGTATTGATACTTACCTGTTCGGTGATGAGCGGATGCTTTATAAAAAATGTCCCGCTGACCAACGGGGAAAGAAATGCCATCGCGCAGTATGCGGCTGACGTGCTTCTTAAGCATGACAGGAACTACAGCGGGATGCTCCTTCCTGCGGAAAAACTCACGCCCACGCCAACACCGACACCGAAACCCGATGCCACATCGACACCGGTCCCGACAGAAACACCCACACCCACGCCTACGGCCATCGTGCTCGTGACTCCTACGGGAGAACCCGGAACGGAACCTACAAAAGCGGCGGATGTCACGCCCGGACCCGGAACGACACCTGGGGCAGAGCCCACAAAGACCGCGGATGTGACTTCCACACCCACACCGATCCCGACACCTACTGATTTTCCCGACAATACGGAGTTTACAAATCTTGAACTCACAAATGTCATGGGTCTTCCCGCCGAGGTGCGCGCTTCATACACAGGCACGAGCGAACCCGTGGAAAGCTTCCACATGGGAGATTCGGCAACGGCGCTTCAAAAGATCGAAGGAGTGGAATATCTGATCGTCAGATTTGACATCGTGAACAACTCTTCCAAGACCGTAAACCTGAACACCGCCGCACAGAAACTCAGGTGCACGCTTCTTTACAACGACGGACAGACACAGCCTGCGGAAACGACGCTGTTTACGAACGACCTGAGATTTATAGGCGTTTCCGATGACAATGCGGGAGAGAACGTAGCGCCCGGGAAATCCTATCTCGCAGTGCTGGTATTCAGAGTCGAAAAGGGACTCGATATCACAAAGGCCGCGATATCCATCATCAACAGTGAAAGTGAAGCAGTCATAATAAAAATAAAATGATTGTAAAGAGATTGTAAAGGAATTCCCAAACGATTGAAAAAGCAAAAATATTAGGCTATAATCTTTTCTATATTCACAACAAACGGAGGAGTAAATATGGACACCAATATCTTGCTTGAAAGCGGAACGAATGAACTGGAGATCCTCGAATTTACCGTCGGCCCCAACCGTTACGGTATCAATGTTGCTAAGATCAGGGAAATCCTCCAATACACGCCTGCTGTTCCGATCCCCAATGCAGACCCTGCCATTGAAGGAATTTTCATGCCGCGTGATGAGGTCGTGACCAGCATCAGTCTTTCAAAGGTGCTCCACCTCCCTGAATCCGCAGACACAAAGAACGATCTCTACATCGTTACTTACTTCAACAACATCAATGCCGCTTTCCACGTTCATTCGGTAGTGGGCATCACCAGAGTTTCATGGGAAGAGGTTTTAAAGCCCGACTCCACATTGAACGGACACGGTGAGGGCGTTTCCACCGGTATCGTAAAGCTCGACGGCAGGCTCATTGTCCTTCTCGATTTCGAGAAGATCATAGCTGACATCTCGCCCGAGACATCCATTCAGGCCGCAGATGTCGACGAACTCGGATTCAGAGCAAGAAGCGCAAAGCCCATCCTCATCGCTGAGGATTCCGCACTTCTTTCAAAGCTCATCCAGGATTGCCTCAAGAAGGCCGGATATGTGAACCTGATCGTAAATACCGATGGTCAGGAAGCATGGGAAAAGGTCGACAAGATGGCTTCCGAAGGAAATATCACCGACAAGGTCAAGCTCATCATCACCGATATCGAGATGCCCCGTATGGACGGACACCGTTTCACAAAGCTTGTAAAGTCAGATGAGAGAACAAAGATGATACCTGTTATCATCTTCTCGTCCATGATCTCCGTGGACATGATCGCAAAGGGCCAGTCGCTCGGCGCCGACGCACAGATCACAAAGCCTGAGATCAACAAGCTTGTAGGTGAGATAGACAGACTGATACTTGACTGATTTGGGACAAAACTTATCGACAGGGGTTACTTAGATGCCAACTGATGAATCATATCTGGACAGTCTACTGAACGGATTATCATCGGACACAAAAGAAAAGAACGACCGTCTTTCCGCGTACAGAAAAGGGGCGCGGAAAGACGAGCCTGATACCGCCGCTGAGGAGGAAAAGCCTGCAGTGCCTGAGGAGCCGGAGGAGATTCCCGCGGAGCCTGAGGTTTCGGCCGCAACCGACGAGCCGGAACCTGAAGAGGCAGAGCCGTGGAAGTTTGACGAATCGGCGCCTGAGGAGCTGGAGCAGTACCTCGGAGACCCGGAGCCCGAAGAGGTAGCGCCGTGGAAGTTTGACGAACCGGCGCCTGAGGAGCTTGAGCAGTACCTCGGAGATCCAGAACCCGAAGAGGTAGCGCAGTATCTCGGAGATCCGGAGCCTGAAGAGGTAGCACAGTACCTCGGAGATCCCGAGACTACCAAAGAGACCGCGGACTTTGAAGATCCTTTCAAGTTTGACGAAGATGACACCTTGGAAAGACCCGGACTTAAGTTCCATACACTTCCGGGAGAGAAAGAGGAGGAGCCCGAGCAGGGCAATTTCTTCTTTGGTGAAGATCACGGCGAGGACACCGACGGGGCGGACGAAAGAGGCGAAGACACATTCCGCTTTAATGTGGATGACGGTGCTTTCGATGACAGATTTGAAGCCGGTGAACTGAATTCGGATGACTACAACATATTCGATGACTATGATGACGCAGCCATCGACAGAATGATAGACGAGGAGCTTTCCGCAGAGAATAACGGCGGAGAGCCGTTTGTTGTGCATGGAGAACAGTCTGACGAAGATAACGGGCCGGATCCGGATGACGGCCCCGGCTTCAGTTTTGACGAGCCGGAACCTCAGAACGAAGAAACTGAAGAAACATATACGGAACCGGTGACTGAAGAAAACTTAGAAACACCGGAAGAGACAGAAGATACATTGACGGATCGGCTTCCCGACCTCACCGATGACGGCTCGGACCTTCCGATGCCTGATATTTCGGGAGCGGAGCCGGATCCTTTCGATCCTTTCGGATCATCCGAAGAGCCGGCAGCCTTTACGGAAGGCGATCCGCTCGCAGAGAACGATCCCCTTGCAGAGAGTGATCCTCTTGCAGACAGCGATCCCCTCGCCGGGCTCGACACCCTTTCCGAAAGCGATCCCCTTGCGGAAAATGACCCGCTTGCAGATATCGCTTCAGCTGATGAGAGCGACCCGCTCGCAGATATCGGAGAGGCTTCCGACACACCGGGAGACGAAGCGGCGCCGGCAGAAGAAGATCCGCTGGAGGGCTTTGTATTTGACAGCGGGACCGAGGAATCCCCGCAGGAAGATGCTGCAGGCGAAGAACTTGGCGCCGCAAATGTCACCGAGACTCCCGAGGTCAGCACCGAGGAACTCCTTGGCGCAGCAGGACTGAACGACCTTGACGAAAAGGACATACAGGCCCTTGACAATCTTTTCAACGAAGTAAGCATCGATGATGACGAATCCGAAGAAAAGAAGCCAAAGAAGAAAAAAGAGAACAAACCCTGGTATGTTAAGCTGTTCGGAAACGTTAAGATACCTGAGGACAAGATAAAACCCGAGCCTACCGAGGAAGAGCTCGCCGCAAAGAAAGCGGAGGCCGCCGAGGCTAAGAAAGCCGCCGCAGACGCAAAGAAAGCGGAAAAGGACGAAAAGAAAAAGGCCGCAGCCGAGGCAAAAGCCGAAAAGGCAAGGCGCACCAAAGAAGAAAAAGACGCTTTAAAGGCCAAAAAGCGTGAGGAACTCAGTAAACTCATCCTTGAGGATACCGACAATACCACACGACTCAACAAGGCCGGCGTAACCATCATCTTTGCCGTGTTTGTCGGGATCGCCGCGCTCATCATCAGCGGGAGCAGCAATATAGCCTACCGCACGAGCATAAAGCAGGCTGAAAGGGACTACAACAGCGCTCTTAAATACGGCGATATCAACTACTATTCCGACGCCTACGACCACATCTACGGCCTCACTCTTGACGAGAAGGACTACGAACTCGGAGAAAAGATCTACACTGTCAACTTCGTAAGTGCGCAGATTTCCGCCTTTAACAATCATTACGCGACAGGAGATTACACTTCGTCACTTAATGACCTGTTCAAGGGCCTTCTCCGCTACAATAAATGGATCCCGTACGCGATCGAACTCGGAGCGGAAGACGATCTCTACTTCGTAAGGACACAGATCCTCGGACTTCTCGACGAGCAGTTCGGCATCAGCGAAGAAGAGGCCATGACCGTACTTTCCACTTATGCGGGCATCGTGAACACGGAAAACGAAGCATCTGCCAATCTTTACTACACAAAATACATTTACAGCACTGTGGCTGATGTGGGACTTGAAAATCAGACAAATAACTAGTAAAATAAACAGACGTTTGAAAAGGCGGCTGTTTATTTTTTACTTTGGAGGAATGCGAATGATCGCCATAGTTGACTACGGTGCGGGAAATATAAGGAGCGTTGAAAAAGCGTTCAGATTCATATCCGAGGAAACGACAGTGACTTCCGATGAGAAGACCATCCTCAGCGCGGAAAAAGTAGTGCTCCCGGGCGTCGGCGCATTTGGTGACGCCATGCAGAAGCTAAATGAGAGCGGGCTTACCGGGACCATAAAAAAGGTCGTAGAAAAAGGCACCCCTTTCTTTGGAATATGTCTCGGACTTCAGCTTTTGTTTGAAGGAAGCGATGAGGCTCCCGGTGTTCCCGGACTTGGGCTTATAAAGGGCTACATCCACAGATTTCCCGACACTCCCGGGTTTAAGATACCCGAGATCGGCTGGAATTCATTAAAGATAACTCCCGGAACAAAGCTGTTCAAAGGCATTGAGGACGGAGCATTTGTTTATTTCGTGCATTCCTATTACCTGAACACCCCGGAACCCGTGGTAGCCGCAAAATGCAACTATATCCTGGATTTCCACGCGGCAGTCGAAAAAGACAACATTTTTGCCTGTCAGTTCCACCCCGAAAAATCAGGCTCTGTGGGACTTGAGATCTTGAAGAATTTTGCGGCCGTCTGAACGGCATTTAAGGAGGAAGGACTGTGCTCACAAAAAGGATCATCCCGTGCCTTGACATAAAGGACGGAAGAGTGGTAAAAGGCATAAATTTTGTGAACCTGCGCGATGCGGGAGACCCTGTGGAAACGGCATCGGCTTATGACAGAGCGGGAGCCGACGAGCTCGTGTTCCTTGACATCACGGCATCTTCCGATGCGCGTGAGATCAAGGCGGACCTTGTGAGAAAGATCTCGGAAGCCATCTTCATCCCGTTCACGGTAGGCGGCGGGATAAGGACCATTGACGATTTCAAGGTCATTCTCCGCGAAGGTGCGGATAAAGTGGCAGTAAACTCAGCTGCGATCATGGATCCCGACCTTATCGCGAGAGCGGCCGACAAATTCGGAAGCCAGTGCGTGGTCGTTGCCATCGACGCAAAAAGAAGGCCTGACGGCAAAGGCTGGAACATATTCAAAAACGGCGGAAGGATCGATATGGGGATCGATGCCGTGGAATGGGCCGAAAAGGCATACCGCCTCGGTGCGGGAGAGATACTCCTCACCTCGATGGACTGCGACGGCACAAAAGACGGCTACGACATGGAGCTTACGCGCACGATCTCGGAAAGAGTGGGCATCCCCGTGATCGCGTCCGGAGGAGCAGGCAAAAAAGAGCATTTCAGGGATGTATTGACAGACGGAAAAGCTGACGCAGCGCTTGCCGCAACGCTTTTTCACTATAAGGAACTTGAGATATCGGACCTTAAAAAGTACCTTTCGGACGAAGGGATACCTGTGAGGATATGAGGAGATCATGAGCGCTATCGCAAACGACTGGACGGAAAAACTTTCCCCTGAATACAAAAAACCATATTACAGGACGCTTTTTGACTTTGTGAGCAGAGAATATGAGACGCATGTGATATATCCGCCGTCATCCGACATATTCAACGCCTTTCATTATTCAAGCTTCAAAGACACAAGAGTGGTCATACTCGGGCAGGACCCCTATCATGAGCCGGGACAGGCAAACGGCCTGTGCTTTTCCGTAAAGCCTCCCGTGGACATCCCGCCGAGTCTGCAGAATATCTACAAAGAACTGCATGACGATGTGGGATGCTATATCCCTGACAACGGGGACCTCACAAAATGGGCGTCACAGGGCGTGCTCCTTTTAAACACGGTGCTCACTGTGCGTGCGCATGCCGCGAATTCGCATGCGGGACACGGCTGGGAGGAATTCACCGATGCCGCACTGAAGGCACTGAACGAAAAAGATACACCGGTAGTATTTCTGCTTTGGGGAGCTCCAGCGGGAAGAAAAGCCGAGCTCATCACAAACCCAAAGCACCTTATATTAAAAAGCCCGCATCCCAGCCCTCTTTCGGCTTACAGAGGCTTTTTCGGATGCAGGCATTTTTCAAAGACAAACGAATTCCTTGAAAAAAACGGACTCACGCCTATAGACTGGCAGATAGAGAGTCTTAAGAAATAAAGATATGACAGGTTTATGAGGTAGATAATGGCATCAAAGATACAGACACTGAGCCTTGGCATCGATATTGGCTCAACCACGGTAAAAACAGCGATCATAAGTGACAACGGGGAACTTCTGTTCTCGGATTACAAGCGTCACTATGCCGACATACAGGGAACGCTTGCGTCCATTCTGTCCGAAGCGTACGAAAAACTCGGAGAATGCTCCCTGCGTCCCGCGATCACAGGCTCCGGCGGACTTACGCTCGCAAAGCACCTCAAAGTGTCCTTTGTCCAGGAGGTCGTTGCGGTAGCGGACGCGCTCAAAGAATATGCTCCGAAGACAGACGTAGCGATAGAGCTCGGCGGCGAGGACGCAAAGATAATCTATTTCACAGGCGGCGTTGAACAGAGGATGAACGGCATCTGCGCGGGAGGAACAGGTTCCTTCATAGACCAGATGGCATCCCTCTTAAAGACGGACGCTGCGGGCCTTAACGAATATGCAAAGACCTATAAAGCGATCTATCCTATAGCAGCGCGCTGCGGCGTGTTTGCAAAATCGGACATCCAGCCGCTGATAAACGAAGGCGCTTCAAAGGAAGATCTTTCCGCATCCATTTTCCAGGCGGTCGTAAACCAGACGATCTCAGGGCTTGCCTGCGGAAAGCCGATCAGAGGCAATGTCGCCTTCCTCGGA
>JAEEGH010015422.1_pt1 | contig 16595 bp, 14 predicted proteins | sample 9134181 | NCBI WGS metagenome assembly JAEEGH01 (sample SAMN16246544, study PRJNA631951) | gut metagenome | biome: gut microbiome; feature: rumen; material: DP-attached | host: Bos | place: Iran: Karaj | collected 2018-10
CATCATTCTTAAATCATCTCTTGCTTGTTCAGTTTGTTTTTTTTTTTGAAGTAGCATGCTTCTAGATTCTAAATCTTCAACCATGTCAGTATTGAATGAATTGCCCTTAAAGAAGTCAACAACACCTTTGAAGAACATCACTATAAAAACACCAATGCAGTAAACTGCATAAAGCACCCAAATTAAAGCTATGACTGGCAACAACACTGTTGTCAGAACACCTCTACCAAATACCTTCAAAAATTGGAGCATATTTAATATTTTATCTATTACTCAGACTTCTTCAAGAAGGAATAGCAAATAGAAACGATTGAAATAAGACCAGGCGTAATCGCGAATAGGGCAAATTCGACCTCGTCTTTAATAAATTGATTTAATGCTGCATATAAAATAACGCCGATTAATAATGAAACCCCATCAATGATAAGACAAATCTTGTTTTTGACCTGAACTTGAAAGATTGCAACAAACACAGCAAAGTAAAATGCAATTCCTATGAAGAGATAACATAGTGGCATATAGAAAATTGAGAAGATTGCAGATAAAACCGCTGATCCAATTGTTGTGAAACCAGCAATACGTTCTTGGTTATATTTACATTCAGATTTTTGACCAAATTTATTAAGTTCATTTTGGACAACAATATAGGACAAAATTACTTGTATCAAAGCTACTAAAAAGAACAATAAAAGAATTACTGAATCAAACCAAAATCTATCGGAAATCCTAAGAATTTTTACGAATATATCGATTAAATTTGATCCAGTAATTAACTGTAAAATAGGGATGAATGCAAATGATAAAAGTGTTTGAACAATAGCTGCTAAAAAGATAGCAAACATACTTGGCAGATTTCGTTTAGAGAATAAACCAAAAATGTATCCAGTAAATATCGATGGAACGATATAGAAAATAGTGAAGTCAATTGAGGATAAGGAAACAACAATAGATAAACCGATTGTAGCTACTGCATAGATCGGAAACCATCTATCTTTACACATAACTTCAACAATCGCTGAAGTAAGCGGAAGGAAGATAATCAGGAGGATACTTATTAGTGGTAAAACTGTAGTTAAAAAAGAACAGACCACATTGATGGCCACAAAGAACGCCATAAAACATATAGTCCTAATTAATGTTTCTTTTTTATAAAACCAGCTCATTAAATATATTATATAAAAAGTTTTTTAGCAAAAACACAAATTTCACCTGGATTAAATATATAAGGGAAGTTTTGGAAATCGGCTTCCCGGTCATAAAAAAAGTTAGTGTAAAGCCTACTAAAATTGGGCTTTCAGGACAAAGCGAGCAAACACTAACGTTATTATTATCACATTAGCTTTGTTAGGTGGCAAGTAAATAAAAAGTTAGCGTACAGCCTACTTAAATTTGGGCCGATCTAAGCAAAATTAATTGCCAGTAACACTAACAAAAAAATTATCTAATTAACGTTATAAAAATTCAATCAAATTTTAAGAACAAAGGAGCAATGTTATGAGAAAAGTATTTTTAATACCGTTATTATTACTTACTAGCTGTGGTTTTGAACAAACAGCAACGAAAAAGGAGTTTAAGGATATTGTGATCCCTGTAAATCATGATTACAGTGAGGTTTCTGATTTTGAATTAACGTGGGAATCTATGTTTGATGTTGATGCAGAAAACTATTATGTCTACCTTTATTCTACAGCTTGTACTCATTGTGAAGAACTGAAGAATTACATTATCGAAAAGGCACTTGATCGAGATGATATTTACTTCATAAAAGGGAGCAGCAAAGATCAACTTACAACAGACTCAAAAAAGCTAATTGGTGCGGAAAATCCCGGGGATATTTACATTTTGGGGTATCCTTCACTACTATTAATTTCTAATCAAAAATGCACCAAAAATTTGGCTGGATCAGCACAAATAAAATCAGAAATAAAATAAAACTGTCTTTCGTTGAGTAATCTATGTAATTGTGATAAAATATTACAAAGTAATAGCCTTTTTAATTATATGGATTACAGTAAGCTACTTAATGATAAGCAATTAAAAGCAGTTTCAACAAGAGCACAATACGCAAGAGTAATTGCTGGAGCCGGGTCTGGAAAGACTAGAGTTTTAACGTATCGCATTTCTTATTTGATTTCTGAGATGAATGTTGAACCAAATAAGATTGTTGCCATTGCTTTTACTAATAAAGTAGCAGCAGAAATGAAGGAAAGAGCCCTCAAACTTTTAAGTGGAGCAGCTCAAGGTTTATCTGTTTCAACCTTTCACTCTTGGTGCGCAAAGTTTTTAAGAAAAGAAATCGATGTTTTAGGTTTTCCAAATAACTTCACCATCTTTGATGAAGAAGACACCGAGACATTAATTAAGAATATTGGAGTTGAACTTGGCTATAAGAAAAACGATGACATTGTTAAATATGCCATTGGTTTTATTGCTGCTAATAAATGTAAAGGTCTATACCCAGAAAGTGTTTTTGTTGATAAATTCAGTCTTGAAAGAACAAGGATTGCTTTGAAAATTTTCCATTTATACGAAGAAAGAAAAGACCAAATGCTTTCCTTAGATTTTGATGATTTATTACTTAGAACAATTCAGATTCTAAAAGAGTTTCCAGAAGTTCGTGAAAAATGGTTACGTAGAATCGATCATATCCTAATTGATGAATTTCAGGATACAAATGACGTTCAATTTACTTTAGTAAAACTTTTAATGGATGATCACACTCACCTTTATGTTGTCGGAGATCCAGACCAAACAATTTATACATGGAGAGGTGCAAACCAAAACATTATTTTAGAGTTTAATAAAACTTTTCCATTAGCAGAAACGTTAATTCTTGATAGAAACTATAGATCTACTAAAGAGATTTTGAACCACGCAAACAAACTGATTGCTCATAATAAAAAAAGAGTTCCAAAAGACTTATACACTGAATCAGAAGTGGGCGACCCAATTAAAGTAGAATGCTCATTTTCTAGAGACCAAGAAGCTACTTTTGTTGCAAACGAAATAGAAAACATTATTAGAAAATATCCAAACACCACATATAAAAACATAGCGATTCTCTATAGAGCCGCTTATCTTACTCTTCCTTTCGAAAACGAGTTTATGAGAAGAAAGATTCCTTACCAAATTTTCGGTGGTATCAAATTCTTCCAACGTAAAGAAATCAAAGATGTTTTAGCTTATTTCAGACTTATCTACAATCATGAGGACGACTTAAGTTTTGAGCGTATCGTGAATGTACCTAGAAGAGGCATTGGCGATGGTGCGATGGATATCCTTAAAGCAGAAAAAGAGTCGGAAAAACTATCATATTTTGAATATTTAGACAAAATTGAAAACTATAGAACTGAGCTTAAAGCCAAGAACGTAATGGCGCTTACTGCACTCATTTCTAAAATAAAAGAAACAAAAGCAAAACTCGATGAAGGCCTTGAAGCATATCCAAAAATTTTGGAAGACTTTATTCGTGATTTAGGATACTTTGATTATCTCTCTAGTGACGATGAAACCGCAGAAGAAAGACTTCAAAACGTTAAATCCTTATTCGATGATATTGTCGATTTCTTAAGAAAGAATCCAGAATCAAGTTTTGAAACTTATTTAGAAAACGCATCACTTCAAACATCACAAGATGAAATCAAAGATAGTAACTGCGTTTCAATGATGACTATTCACGTCGCTAAAGGATTAGAATTTGACCACGTCTTTGTTATTTCAATGATTGACGGAGTTTTCCCTTCACAACGAACAATGGATGAAAATGGCGATGATGGTCTTGAAGAAGAAAGACGTCTCGCATACGTTGCTTTTACAAGGGCGAAAAAACATTTATATGTTTCAACAAACTCCTCCTATTCATTCGTATTAAAAGAAGAATCAAGCACATCACGATTTATAGATGAAGCTGGCTTAAAAATTCAAAGAAAAGGCTTATATCAACCAAAACCTCGCCCAAGATTCGAAGAATTTGGTTATTTCCCAGATGAACAGCCTTCAGTTGCAAAACCAGCGTCGGTTCCTCCGAAAGCAAACGACAACGGAATTCGCAATTGGCAGCCAGGTGATGTCGCAATTCATGAAGTGTTTGGAAGAGGGATTGTTGTCCAAGTTATTGATGGAACAATATTACAAATAGACTTCGAAACACATGGTAGAAAATCAATTCTAGCCACACACCCAAAAATTAGGAAAGAAGAGAAAGGAGCAGAAGCATGACACTAAAAGAAGCAAAGCTTAGAGCGGAAGAAATCACAAGAATAGTAGAACGCTGGTCGTACGAGTATTATGTTTTAGATAACCCATCTGTTCCTGATAGCGAATATGACAAGTTAATGAACGAGTTAATCGCTATTGAAAAAGAATACCCAGAACTTATTACACCTTTATCACCTACTCAAAGAGTTGGTGGAACAGTATTAGATGAATTCCAAAAGATTCGTCATAAACGTATGATGCTTTCTTTAGCGAACGCATTTAATGATGATGATCTTCGTGACTTTGATAAGAAGATTCGTGATGCATTAGGCGAAGACAAAATCGAATATATGTGCGAGATGAAAATTGATGGTCTTGCGATGTCACTCGACTTCGTCGATGGAAAGATTAATTATGCTGCAACGCGTGGTGACGGAACCGAAGGAGAAGATGTCACAAATAACGTTTTGACAATTCATTCAATCCCAACCAGAGTTGATGAACATAGACCATTCGAGGTTCGTGGGGAAGTTTATATGCCAAAGAAGAGCCTTGAAATGCTTAACGAACAAAGAGAGCAAAAAGGCGAACCGTTGTTTGCAAACGCAAGAAACGCTGCTGCAGGCTCAATTCGCCAATTAGATAGTTCGATCGCTGCTTCAAGAAAACTCGAAGCATACTGGTATTACTTAGTAAATGCTAATGAATTAGGTTTTAAGAAACACAGCGATGCCCTTAATTACATTCAATCGATTGGATTTAGGACTAATCCAGAACGTAGAATCTGTAACGGCATAGAAGAAGTTTTAAAATACGTTGCTGACTACACCGAAAAACGTTCAAATCTTGCATATGATATTGATGGAATCGTTATTAAAGTTAACGATATTACAAAATACGATATATTAGGCTATACCGCCAAAACTCCAAAGTGGGCTATTGCTTATAAATTCCCACCAGAGGAAGTTATTACAAAGCTAGAAGATATAATCTTCACAGTAGGCAGAACCGGGAAAATCACTCCAAATGCAGTTATTACTCCAACAAGAGTCGCAGGCTCAGTTATTTCTAGAGCCACTCTTCATAATGAAGACTTTGTTAATGACAAAGGACTTAAAATCGGTGATTACATTATTATTAGAAAAGCTGGAGACGTAATTCCAGAAGTTGTTAGACCGCTTCCAGAAAGAAGAACTGGAGATGAACAAGACTTTGTTATGATTGATAAATGTCCAGTTTGTGGTGCTCCGCTTATTAGAAAAGATGCTATGCATTTCTGTATTTCCCCGACTTGTCCTGCAAGAAGGATAGAAGGGATTATTCACTTTGCGTCTAGAAACGCCATGGATATCGAAACAATGGGTGACAAGGTTTCAGAAGAATTCTTTAATGTCGGATTAATTTCTGATATCCCATCTATTTATGATCTTTGGAGCAAGAGGGCTGAAATCGTAGGAAGAGAAGGTTGGCAAGATAAGTCAGTTGATAATCTTTTAGATGCAATTGAAAAATCAAAAGAAAATTCACTTGAAAGACTGCTCTTTGGTTTAGGCATTAAAGAAGTTGGCGAGAAGATGGCGAAGACTCTTGCAAAACGTTACCTTGAACTTGAAAAATTTGAGGAACTAAGCGAAGAAGAACTCATGACTGTTCCGGATGTTGGGCCAGTTGTTGCCCATTCAATTTATGAGTATTTCCACGATGAAAATAATATCCAAATGATCCAAAATCTTAAGGAAAAAGGCCTAAATTTCTCATATTTAGGTCAAATTACAGTTGATACAAATTCTCCGTTCTATGGTAAAACTTGTGTCCTTACTGGAACACTTTCAAAATATGGAAGAAAAGAAGCAACTGAGATTTTAGAGAACTTAGGTGCAAAGGTTGCCGGCTCAGTTTCTGCTAAGACTGATTATGTTATTTTTGGTGAAGAAGCTGGCTCAAAACTTGATAAAGCACACGCCCTTGGCATCAAGACACTAAATGAAGAAGAATTTGAAGAATTACTTCAAAAAGAGTAATATTTGTAATTACTATGAAAGAGTACAACATTGAAGTATTAAAAGACGCAGCAAAAAGATTGCTGTTTGATATGTCTGAAGACGAATATGAAACTTTACTAAAAGAGTTTGATATTGTCACCAAACAAATGGACATTATTGGTACAAACAAGTCTATTGATGAATATGAACCAATGGCTTTTCCTTTTGAATGCACAACCTCTTATTTAAGAGAAGATGTTCCGGAAGAGCCACTTCCAAGAGAAGAAGCTTTAAGAAATTCCAAACGTAAAATCGGTGGACAGATTAAGTTACCAAAGGTGGTGCAATAACATGTACGAAGGAAAGTCAATTTTACAGTTACATGAGTTGCTTGTATCCAAAAAGGTAACTCCAGTCGATTTAGCAAAAGATGCTATTGAACTTGCAAAGAAGGACAATAACAACGCTTTTGAATACATTATGGAATCGGAGGCAATTGAGATTGCTTCTAATTTAGGAGAACCTGAAGCAAATAATCCGCTTTGGGGAATCCCTTTCGTTATCAAAGATAACATGTCTACAAAAGATGTTCCAACAACCGCATCTTCAAATATTCTCAAAGGTTACATTCCTGTATTTGATGCTGCTGTTGTTGAAAGACTTAAAAATGCAAAGGCAGTTCCTATTGGAAAAACTACTCTTGATGAACTTGCGATGGGTGGCACAGGTACAAGCGGACACTTAGGTATCACATTTAATCCTTGGGATGATTCAAAAACTAGATTAGTTGGTGGATCTTCATGTGGATCAGCAGCCGCAACCGCAGCAGGTATAGTTCCATTTGCACTCGCATCTGATACAGGCGACTCTACACGTAAGCCTGCATCGCTAGCTGGCTTAGTTGGTTTCAAACCAACTTGGAGCAGAATTTCAAGATATGGTTTATTCCCGTTTGCTCCTTCACTTGATACAGTTGGTATTTTCGCAAGAAATGTTGAAGACGTCGCTATTGTTACAGAAGTTCTTTCTGGACGTGATGGCAGAGACTCAACTTCTTCAAATAAACCAGTTGATAAATATTATGAAAAACTTAAAAATTCCTGCGAAAAACGTAGAATTTCAATAGTTAAAGAGATTAGAGACTCTGTAAAAGATAAAGATGTTCTTGATGCGTTTAATAAGACTGTTGAAGGATTCAAAAAACGCGGGTTTGAAATCAAAGAAGTCTCTCTTCCAAATGACTTACTTTTATCACTTTTCCCGACATACTTTGTTATTTCTTGTGCTGAAGCAACATCTAATAACGCTAATATGGACGGAATTAAGTTTGGTCCGCTCTCAAACGGAACAACATTCGAAGAAGTTATGTCCGATGCTAGAACTAAAGGCTTTGGTGAACTTATTAAGCGTCGTTTCGTAATCGGAAGCTTTGCTTTAATGAAAGAAAATCAGCATGATTTATTCTTACGTGCTCAAAAGAATAGACGCAGAATTGTCGAAGCAATAAATAATATCCTTAAGGATAGTGATTTTATTTATCTTCCAGCAGCACCAAGCATCGCTCCAAAATTTAATGAAGCAAGTGATAGATTATCAAATGAATATTTAATTGCCGACAATCATTTATGTTTGGGTAATTTTGCTGGTCTTCCATCAATTACTCTTCCAATTGGATTTAAAGATGGAATGCCGTTTGGCGCCAACTTAATGGGAAGAGCTTTTGAAGAGACTGAGCTTTTTCAAGTTTCTTATGAACTTGAACAAATTACTGGTCTTGCCAATATCTATGCGAAAGGAGGAAACTAGTATGGAATTTGAACCTGTTATTGGTCTTGAAATTCACGTTGAATTAAAGACAAAATCCAAAATGTTTTCGACTGCTCCTGTAGCATACGGAAAAGAACCAAACACTTTGTGTGCTCCTTTAGATATGGCATTCCCAGGAACACTTCCAACCGTTAATAAAGAAGGCGTTATCTACGCAATTAGAGTTTCTAATGCTCTTCACATGAAGATTGATAATGAACTTCATTTTGATCGCAAAAATTATTTCTATAGTGACCTTCCAAAAGGATTCCAAATTACCCAGGATAGACGTCCAATTGGTAGTGATGGCTATTTAGAAATTGAAGTTGATGGAAAAACAAAACGTATTGGTATCGAAAGACTTCATATTGAAGAAGACACCTGTAAACAGCTTCACTTCCCAGCATTTACTTTGCTCAACTATAACCGTGCTGGAACTCCACTTATTGAAATCGTTTCTAAACCAGAACTTAGAAGTGGCGAAGAAGCAATGAAATATGTTGAAAAAATACGTTCAATCGTTGTTTTCTCTGGTGTTTCAGATGGCAAGATGGAAGAAGGTTCACTTCGTGTTGATACCAACGTTTCTATTAGACCAAAAGGAAGTAGTACTTTTGGGACAAAAGTAGAAGTTAAGAATATTAACTCTATTAACTATGTCCAAAAGGCTATTGATTTTGAAGTAAATAGACAAGCAAAACTTCTTGAAGAAGGCAAGCCAATCCTTCAAGAAACACGCCGTTATGATGACAAGAAAAATGAAACAATTTCTATGCGTCTAAAGACTGATTCTGTTGACTATAAATACTATCCAGAAACAAACATTACTCCAATTAAACTTAGTGATGAGTTTATTAAGAACGCCATTGATTCTTGCCCAGAACTTGCAGAATCAAAGAAAGCTCGTTATATTAACGAACATGGACTTAATGATTATGATGCTTCATTACTTGTAAGTGAAAAAGCTGTTTCAGATTATTATGATGAAGCAACAAAACATTCAAAAGCATATAAGCTTTTAGCAAACTGGATTAATGTTGATGTTGCTGCTTATTTAAATAAGAACATCATTTCAATTACAGAATTTCCACTTTCACCAGAAAGACTAGCAGGTCTAGTTAAGATGGTAGAAGCAAACGAAGTTAACTCTAATCAAGCAAGAGAAATTTTCGCAAAAATGCTTGAAGCAGGAGTTGATGCTAGTAAAGCAAAAGAAATGCTTGGAATTTCTTCTCAAATCTCTGATCTTGATTTTATCAAAGACACGATTAATAAGGTTTTAGAAGCAAATCCGCAAGCCATTATTGACTATAAAGAAGGAAAAGGTCGTGCCTTAGGATTCTTGGTTGGACAAACTATGAAACTAACTCAAGGAAAGATTAATCCTAAGATTGCTACTGAATTATTATCTGAGGAGTTGAAAAAGAGATAATGAAAAAGATTTTGGTTACTGGTGGAATGGGCTATATTGGGTCGCATACTGTCGTTCAATTATATGAAGCCGGATACGAACCAATTATTGTCGATAATTTAGTTAATTCAAAACCAGAAGTTTTAAATAGAATCGAAAAAATCACTGGAAAAAGACCACTTTTTTACGAATATGATGTTCGTGATGAAGAAAAATTAAACAAGATTTTTGACGAACATGAAATTTTTGCTGTCATTCATTTTGCAGGTTTAAAATCAGTTGGTGAGTCAGTTCAAAAACCGCAACTCTACTTTGATAACAACATTGGTTCAACCGAAGTTTTACTTAGAGTTATGGAGAAGCATAATTGCAAAAATATTGTTTTCTCTAGCTCTGCAACAGTATATGGAAACCCTGAAAGAGTACCTATCTTTGAAGAAGATAAACTTGGGCCAACAACTAATCCATATGGCGAAACAAAATTAAGAATTGAGTATCTACTCAAAGATGTTGCTAAAAATGATAAAACTTGGAATATTGTCTTACTTAGATATTTCAATCCAATCGGTGCCCACAAGTCTGGATTAATGGGCGAAGATCCTCAAGGCATTCCAAACAATTTAATGCCATATATTACTCAAGTCGCGGTCGGAAAATTAAAACAACTTCAAGTATTTGGAGATGACTATGACACACCAGACGGAACAGGTGTTCGTGATTACATCCACGTTGATGATTTGGCTCACGGACACATCCTTGCACTTAAAAAAATCGAGGAAAAACCGGGTCTTTTGATTTATAACCTCGGTACAGGCAAGGGAACTTCAGTATTAGAATTGGTTCACGCTTTCGAGGAAGCGAACAATATAAAAATTAATTACGTGATTGTTGATCGTCGTCCGGGAGACATTGCAGAATGCTATGCTAATGCAGATAAGGCTTATCGTGAGATGGGCTTCAAATGTTCAAGAAGTATAGTCGATGCATGTAGAGACTCTTGGAATTGGCAAAAGAACAATCCAAAAGGTTTTGATGAATAGGAGGTACCAAAATGGAAAGAAAAAGTATCAGTATTAAAACCATCAACGAAGACATTCTATTTGGCTTTGCGTGGGAATGCGAAAAACCAGAAGGTGTTGTAGTTATTGCAACAGGTATGGAAGAAGCTTCATATCGTTATGATGATTTTGCACAGTTCTTAAATAAGAATGGCTATAACGTTTATTGTATTGACCACTACGGACAAGGTGAAAGTGTTACAGACCTTTCTCAATTAGGAATTGTTCCACGTTCATTCTTCTCTAAATGTGTTAGAGTTCTTGACGATGTTGCTAAAAAATACGCTATCAAGGACAAACCATTAATTATTTTTGGTCACTCAATGGGCTCATTTATGGTTCAAGATTACATTCAACGTTATAATAAGCGCCCAACAAAGGCAATTATCATGGGAACCAATGGTCCAAACGCAAAAGGCTTATATGGAATTGGTTATCAACTTGCTAGATTCGTAGCAAAATGCGCAGGCGAAAACAAAGAAGCTAAATTCCTTAAGTCAATGGCAGTTGGCGCATACGCGAAATCAGTCAAAGATAGAAAAACCGATTGTGACTGGCTTTCTTACAATGTTGAAAACGTTAATAGATATATTGAAGATCCAAAACTTGGTCATCCATCATCAAATGGTTTCTATAGAGAACTTTTAAAAGGAAACCGCAGACTCTATCGTAAAAAATTCTTAGATAAGATTAATAAAGATCTTCCAATCTTAGTTACTGCTGGTGCTGATGATCCAGTTGGTGCATTCGGTAAAGGTCCAAAATCATTAGTTGATCTTTATCATAAACTTGGCATTAAGAATGCAGAGCTCAAATTATATGAACACATGAGACATGAAATTCTTAATGAAGATGATAAGTTAACAGTTTATAACGACATTCTTAATTTTATTAAGAAATAGGATTATTAATGAAGAAGAAAACTATCAAACGTATTAGAAAGTTTACTTCTGATCGTGATTGGAATAAGTATCACACTCCAAACGCATTAGCTAAAACAATTGCGGTGGAAGCAACCGAACTTCTCGAGTGTTTCCAATGGAGTGAAGACTTCAAAATAGACAAGGTAAAAGAAGAACTTGCGGACGTCATTGTGAACTGTCAAAATCTCGCTGATGAGTTAAAATTAGACCTTGACGAAGTCATAAACGAAAAAATGGATCAAAACGAGAAAAAGTACCCAATTGAGAAATTTAAGGGTCAAGCAAAGAAGTATAACGAATAATATCATAGATATTAAATTAGTCTGGTTAACATAACCAGGCTTTTTTTATAACTTTGTGATTAAATCGGAACAATTACGTAAAAATATATACAGTGTATAGTTTTTGTTTAAAAAGTTTCACCATATTAATATTTATTCTATATAATTATGCTTACCGACATATCCAACCCGATGTTCGGGAAAATACACTGCTTGCAGAGTATTTTTTAAACACCCAAAAATAGGAGAAAAGTATGATTAAAATCTTAAAAAGAGACGGTTCAATTAAAGACTTCGACATTAAGAAAATCGAAAACGCAATTGAACGCGCATTTATTCAAGAACATAAGTTCTACACACATGATTTAATTGAAATGCTCGCATTACGCGTAACAGCAGATTTCAATTCAAAAATTAAAGCGGATGAAACAGTTTCAGTTGAAGATATCCAAGATTCAGTTGAAGTTGTCTTAATACAATGTGGTTACATCGATGTCGCTAAATCCTACATCGTTTACAGAAAGAAACACGAATCCCTTCGTCAAATCTCCCAAACAAGTATCGATTACAAAAATGTTATTGATAACTACTTGAAGATTAACGACTGGAGAGTTAAAGAAAACTCCACAGTTACATACTCTGTTGGTGGTCTTATTCTTTCCAACTCCGGTGCAATTACTGCAAACTACTGGTTAAGCGAAATTTATGATAAGGAAATCGGCGATGCACACAAGAATGCTGATATTCACATCCACGACTTATCTATGCTCACAGGTTACTGTGCAGGTTGGTCACTTAAACAACTTATTCAAGAAGGTTTAGGTGGTGTTGTTGGAAAGATCACATCAGCTCCAGCATCTCACTTATCAACACTTTGTAACCAAATGGTTAACTTCTTAGGCATTATGCAAAATGAATGGGCCGGCGCACAAGCCTTCTCATCATTTGATACCTACTTAGCCCCATTTGTTAAAGTTGATAATCTCAGCTATAAAGAAGTCAAACAATGCATTCAATCATTCATTTATGGTGTCAATACACCATCAAGATGGGGAACACAAGCACCTTTCACCAACATCACATTAGACTGGGTTGTTCCAAATGATATGGCAGAACTCAATGCTATCGTTGGTGGCAAAGAAATGAACTTCAAGTACAAAGATTGTAAAGCTGAAATGGATATGGTTAACAAAGCCTTTATCGAAGTTATGATTGAAGGTGATGCTAATGGTCGTGGATTCCAATATCCAATCCCAACATATTCAATCACAAAAAACTTTGACTGGTCAGAAACTGAAAACAACAAGCTGTTATTCACAATGACAGCCAAATACGGAACACCTTACTTCTCTAACTATATCAATTCAGATATGGAACCAAGTGATGTTCGTTCTATGTGCTGCAGATTAAGACTCGACTTAAGAGAACTTCGTAAGAAATCCGGTGGTTTCTTCGGTTCTGGTGAATCTACAGGTTCAGTTGGCGTTGTCACAATCAACATGCCAAGAATTGCATATCTTGCAACTGATGAAGCTGATTTCTATGCTAGACTCGATAAGATTATGGACATCTCCGCACGTTCACTTAAAGTGAAGAGAGATACAATTACCAAACTTCTTGAAGCTGGTCTTTATCCATATACCAAACGTTATTTAGGCACATTCGCAAACCACTTCTCCACAATTGGCTTAGTTGGTATGAACGAAACATGCTTAAATGCACGTTGGTTAAGAATGGATTTAACTCATCCAGAAGCACAAGAATTTACCAAACAAGTTCTCAATCACATGAGAGAAAGACTTTCTGACTATCAAGAACTCTATGGTGATCTTTACAACCTCGAAGCAACACCTGCTGAATCAACATCCTTCCGTCTTGCAAAACACGACAAGAAGAGATACCCAGATATCATTTGTGCTTCCGAAGGAACTGCTAAGACTCCATACTATACCAACTCTTCACACTTACCAGTTGGCTTTACAGATGACATCTTCAAAGCTCTTGATATTCAAGATGGACTTCAAACTCTTTATACCTCAGGTACAGTCTTCCATTGTTTCTTAGGACAAAAACTTCCATCATACAAATCGTGTATGAATCTTGTTAGAAAGATTGCTGAAAACTATCACATTCCTTACTACACAATGTCTCCAACATACTCTGTATGTAAAGACCACGGTTATATTGAAGGCGAACAATATCAATGCCCACATTGTGGTGCTAAGACAGAAGTATACTCCAGAATCACTGGTTACTATAGACCAGTTCAAAACTGGAATGATGGTAAGCTCGCAGAATTCAATGATCGTAAAGAATATGATCCAGCAAATTCTCATTTAACACACGAACTTCATGCTTGTGATTCAGAAACCGAAAAGAAAGCAACAACCATTGATGGAATTACCTTATTCGGCACAAAAACATGTCCAAACTGCAAAATGTCAAAAATGTTATTAGACAAAGCTGGCATTAAGTACACATGGGTTGATGCTGAAGAAAATCCAGAACTCACCATGAAACTTGGTGTTAAGAAGGCTCCAACATTAATTGTCCCAAACGGTGAATCATTTGATTCATACGAAAACGCATCTAACATTAAAGGCTTTATTGAAAGTAGAAACTAAGATGCACGACATTATTATTATTGGTGGCGGTCCATCTGGAATGACCGCCGCCCTATATGCCTTAAGAGCAAATAAGTCTGTCTTAATCTTAGAGAAGGAAAATTTTGGAGGACAAATCGCAAATTCTCCAAAAGTTGAAAACTATCCAACTATTAAAGAAATTTCCGGCTCAGACCTCTCAGATTTAATGTTTAATCAAATCATTGATATGGGAGCTGAATTTGATGTTGCAAACGTCGAAAAAGTCGAGAAAAACGGTGAAATTTTCAAAGTTTACACCAATTATGGAACACACGAATGTAGGGCAGTTATCATTGCAAATGGTGTTAAACACAGAACCCTTGGACTTCCAAAAGAGGAAGAACTAATCGGTAAAGGTGTTTACTATTGTGCAGTTTGTGATGGCCCAATGTATAAAGGCAAAGAAGTTTACTTAATTGGAGATGCCAACACAGCTCTTCAATATGCAGTTCTTCTTGCTGGATACTGTCCAAAAGTTCATATGTTTTGCTTATTTGATCACTTCTTCGGAGATCCAGTTCTTCAAGATAGAGTTAGAGCAAAAGACAATATCATTGTCACATTCAATATGAACTTAATTGAATACAAGGGCGACTCTCACCTAGAAGCGTTAGTGTTCGAGAATACTAAAACACACGAAAAACACGAATTTAAAACAGACAATGTCTTCGTCTCTGTTGGTCAAATTCCTGATAATGAAAGATTTAGCAACGTAGTTGATCTTGAAAAAGGATTCATTCTTACAGACGAAGATATGAATACTAAAACTCCTGGCGTTTATGCTTGCGGTGACACAAGAAAAAAGGCAATCAAACAAGTTGTGACTGCCTGTAATGATGGTGCTATCGCTGCTATGTCAGCTGTAAAATATTTGAATTAGTAACCGCGGAGTTCCGTCGGAACTACTTCAGAAAGAATCTCCCTAAATTTATTGGCCTCTTCGATATTAACCTCGTGGAGGCCTTTTTGTATGACTCCTTCTCGATCAACAAATTTTTGAAGGAAAAGTTGTTTTGCGCCCCTTACTAAATCAGCCATTTCGCGGATTGATTTTTCGTCATGAAATTCTTTGACCAAAGTGGTGCGAAATTCGTAATTAATACCGGAATTCTCGATAATTTCTATGGATTTTTTGATATTTTCCATGTTGACTCTTTGGCATCCGGCAGTCCAAGCATAACGTTCTTCTGAGTTCTTAATATCCATTGCGATATAGTCAAGTAGTCCCTCATGTAAAAGTTGCTCAATAATATTAGGATTAGTGCCGTTTGTATCTAACTTGATTAAAAAACCAAGTGCTTTAACATCTCTAATTCTTTCAATAAGTTCAGGCATAAGTGTTGGTTCACCGCCCGTAAAAACAACCGCATCAATTAAACCAACTCTTGTTTTCAAAAATTGATAAATTTCTTCGAAAGGAATTGGTGTATTTGAATTTAAAACTGACTCGCCATTATGGCAGAAAGGACATCTGAAATTACATGCAGGTGAAAAAAGGACTACGGAGACCTTTTCATCATAATCTAATAATGAAAATTTATCGATTCCTACGAATTCCATAGAATTATTTTATAATAATATCTATGGTTAAACAACGCAATATTAGATATTGTTGAACTTTATATTTTATATAACTATACTTATATCAATGAAACTAAGCAAAAATATAAAGAAAATCTTAGGTTTTATTTATGTCTCTTTATTTTCTTTTGCTTTGTCGGTTGGTGCCACAAACAGAAATAAAACCCAAGCTTTCGCCTTAGATTCAACTGTATACGATCTTGCTTGGTCTTGGAACGATCAAGACTATCCTACTCCTTGTTACGCGGCATCGTATGTCGATAACGATTACGATTGCACAATTGTTGCCAGTCCTCAATCAGCAACATACGATAAAAACGAGCAGACGCTTCAAGTTACTTGTGAGACCACTAGTGATGGTATGTCAAATGCTCCTCAAGAATTAGTCAATCAATCAATTATTTTTGAGTATGATGTTATATCCGCGGATACTGACAGCGAACCATATGCTTTTAGCGGAAATCGTAACGGAGTTGTTGAAAATATCGAGTTATCTAGCAGTATTGTTGATATTACCGGTACTAGCGGCTCACAAGAAGACGAATATTATTTTGAAGAAGGTGGATCTCTATTTTATCACGGACAAGATGGAGAAGATTATGATGTAACGATTTTGGATATTAGTTATTACACTTATATGCAAAACCCTGACATTGTATTAAATGTTATTTATGGTGATATTCAACAAGGCGTACCAGTAGTTGTTAGTGG
>JAEEGH010015424.1_pt1 | contig 16593 bp, 19 predicted proteins | sample 9134181 | NCBI WGS metagenome assembly JAEEGH01 (sample SAMN16246544, study PRJNA631951) | gut metagenome | biome: gut microbiome; feature: rumen; material: DP-attached | host: Bos | place: Iran: Karaj | collected 2018-10
CGCCAACCCCTCGCCTGCCCGGGCCAGACGCCGGCACAGTGGCCGAAACGGGCCGGGCTGTCTCGCGACAGCCCGGCCCGGGAAAACGATTATGTTTAACCTAAAAAGTTAGTCTACAGCTTGATCTTGGCGAGACCGGCGGCGTGCTTGGACACCTTGCCGGCGACCTTGAGGCCGCTGGCGTCGATGTCACCGGCGCCGTTCACGGAGAGGTCCGCATCGGCGGCTTCGCCTTCGACGATCACGTCACCGGCGCCGTTCACATCCACTTTGAGCTTCTGCACATTGATGTCGGTGAGGTCCACGTCGGCGGCGCCGTTGGCCTGAATGGTCAGGTTGTTGCAGCGGACGGCGTCGAAGGTGAGGTCGCCGGCGCCATTGACCTCGATCCGGAGATCGTCGTCGCTCTTGAGGCCGGCCGGGATGTCGAAGTCCGCGGCCCCGTTGATCTCGAGGCCCTTCAGCATGGGGGCCTTGAGGGTGACGTCGAAGTCCGTCGAGCGGACCGTGCGCTTGTCCTTCAGTTCGAGGATGAGGGTCGAGCCTTCCACCCGATAATCGACATAGTCGAAGACGTTCTCCTGGGCACGGAGGGTCACCTCGTAGGTATCGGCCTGGGTGAAGGTGGCATCGGCCTGGCCGTTGATGACGATCCGGTCGAAGTCCTTGAGGTCGAAGGACTTGGTGATGACAGGGCCTTCGCCCTTGATGGCGTTCTTACTGCCGCCGGTCCAGTTGGTGTTCACATGGAAGCAGGAAGCGCACAGGAGCACCACTGCCGTCGCAATCAATATCTTTTTCATATCACTTTACTCATTGAAAATCGAGGAATCGAGGCCGAGAAGAGTCATGCGCTGCTTGATGGCGGGGACTTCCTTCTCGATGAAGTCCTTGCGCTGGGTGGCGAGCACGGTGTCCCGGGCGTCGTCGGAGACGAAATACCCGATCCCGCGCTTGTTGTAGATGATGCCGTCGGCGGTGAGCTTCTCATAGGAACGCATCATCGTGTTCGGGTTCACCCCGATGTCGGCACCGTACTCTCTCACGGAAGGGATGCGGTCTCCCCCCTTGAGCTCTCCGGAGAGGATGCGGTCGGAGATCACATCCACGATCTGGAGATAGATGGGTTTTTCGGTATTGAAGTTCATAGTGGATTAATGCTGAATGGTTTTGATGCGGCGCCAGACACCCCAGCCGAGGCCGACCGTCAGGAGGCAGGAGATGATGACTCCGGCGTTCATGCAGCCGGTGACCCAACGGGCGATCTGCATGTCATCCATGTTGCTAAAGTCGATGTTCGTGAAAATCCGCGGAACGAAGATGCCGGTCAGGAGAGACAACACGAGCGAGAGGCCGAACAGGATGGCGATCGCGCCCACGAGCTTGTTCTTCTTGAAGCAGATGCCGCAAAGCAGGAAGTACAGGAAGTTGCAGAAGACGCTGACGATGGTCGGGAAAATAAAGCTGGACGGTGTGAAGACGATCGGGGACTCGGCGCCGAGATCCGAGAGAGCCTCGAGCATTTTGCTGTAAGCGCCGGTGAAGCCGGTGAGCAGGGCCTGTCCATAGGTGGGATCCACCAGGGAAAGGAAACCGTCGATCAGGAAGTACACCACAACGAACAGCAGCGGGATGACGATGCACACCATCAGCAGCATCGACACGAACTTTTCCGCCTTGGAGGCCGGGACCATCAGCCAGTTCGATCCGGCCTTCTTTTCGGTCAGATACCCATAGGTGCGGACCATGTAGAGTTCGAGGATGGCGAATGCGAGGAAGAACACGGCTATCCGGGCAAAGATGACCGGAGAGGACCAGTGCTGCGTGAACACCAGGCTCGCGAGCACCCAGATGACATAGAAGATGGCGCTGGCGCCGCCGATCATGATGGCGGCCTTGGAGTGGTTGCGCCACGCCTGCTTGAGGTCGTATTTGAAATAGGTCCAGAAGCGCTTGAAGTCGAAGATTTCGTTCATGGCCTTGTTATTTTTCGGAGTTGAACATGGGTTTCACGAGGTCCTTGTGGGCATGGACCGTATTGAAGAAGGCCTCCACGTTGACCTTGCTTTCCTCGCCCGTGGTGTTGGGATACACCTGGATGCAGCCGCCGGGGGTCTGCTCGAGGTACAGGGCGCCGGGCTGGATCTCCGTGCCGTAGTCGAAGTACAGCTTCTCGGAGATCTCCTGCATCGACGCGTTCACGAGCACCGCCTGGTTGTCCAGGATGATGATCGGGTCGATGATGTTCTCCAGGTCGCGCACCTGGTGCGTGGAGATGATGAGGGTGGAGTCCTCGGCCGTGTAGCGGGTCACGGCCTTGCGGAACTGCGCCTTGGACGGGATGTCCAGGCCGTTCGTGGGTTCGTCCAGATAATAGTATTTCGTATTGCACGCGAGCGCGAAGGCGATCCAGGTCTTCTTGAGCTGGCCGGCGGACATCGCGTCCATGCGCTGGGTGGACTCGACCTCCAGTTCCGTGAGGATGTTCAGGAACTTGTCCAGGTCGAAGTCCGGCCAGAACACGCCGTGCTCCTTCGCGAAGTCGATGGCCTTGGCGTGAACGGGAGAGACTTCGTCCGGCAGATAGAACTGGTCGGAGAGGAGAGAGGGCTGGCGGTCGAAAGGATTGCGACCGTCCACGAGGATGGTACCTTCCTGGGGCTTCTTGAGACCGCAGAGGAGGGTCAACAGGGTGGTCTTCCCCACCCCGTTCTCACCGAGGAGTCCGTAGATGTTACCTTCGGACACCTTCATGGAAATGTTCTTCAGCACCTGCTTGGGGCCGTAGCTGAATCCGAGGTTGTTGATTTCAATCATATCGTTTGCGTGTATTAGTTTATTAGTACACCGCAAAGGTACGAACATTTTTCAATCCTGCAAATTTTTTTTCACTTTTTTTCAACTTTCCGTAAAAAAACATTCGGCGCACCCTGAAGGCACACCGAATGTTCCTGATTCTTCCGCAAATCCCCGATCACTTGACGGGCTTGTCAGGCAGCTTCAGCTCGGGAAACTTTTTTTTGAATTTCCTGTTTGTGGGACGCTCCAGACGAACCTTCGGTTTCATCTCTTCCGTTCCGGACTCGGCGGCAGCAGGCAGAGCAAGTTCCAACTTATACACATTCGTCTCCCGCAGCTGGAATCCCAGGGATACATAGAGTTCGTTCGCGGCCTCGCGCTGGGGACGGGAGGTCAGGTGCAGGTCAATCGGGGCCAGCTCACGGCGGGCATAGTCGATCAGATGCTCCATCAAGGCCCGACCGATGCCCTGCTCCCGGCATGACGATGCCACCACGACATCCTCCACACTCGCCTTGCGGCCCTTTGGAGAGCCGAACACGCACAGGGAGGCGCAGCCTATGATCCGGCCGGAGCTGGTACCATCGGCCTCAACCGCGGCAAAAAAGTGCATCCCGGACTCAGCGACGGCTTGGCGCACCATGTCAGGAGTCACCGTGATATCCGGATCCAGTTCGGACATCAGCGAGAGGACATCCGAGACCTGGGAGTCGGTCAATGAACGGAGCTCAGCGATGTCCCATTCCGTCTGGGACGGTCTGCCATCCGCCTCCTCCACCGCTTCCAACGCGAGTTGGATGCCGTCTTCCCCTTCCGGGGTCACAATCTCGAAATCATAGGTCTCGTGAGCGGGCTCCTGGCGGAGTTTCTCGCAAATCGCAAGGTCATAGTTGAAATAAAGCCGGTTCTTCTCTCCCCTGGTAACGATATGGGCCATCGTCGGGAGGTCCGGATGGTTGAACTTGTCGCCGTTCGTGGAAACGAGCCATTTGTCTGTAGTAATCAGGTCGAACAGGGCCGGAGAGTTGTTGTTGAAACTCCCGTGGTGCGAGAGTTTGACCGCATCGAACCGGTAAGGTTTGCTTTCCTCGCCATAAAGGGCCTGCAGCGATTCGATGATCGTTTCCGCATGGGCGTCACCCAGGAAGAGGACCCTTCTTCCGCCTGATTCCAGCACGAAGGAGATCGAGCTGCCATTGGCGGCGGAAGAATCCGGCGTGTACCGTTCTTCCAGCGCGCTTTTGACGTCATTCCCCCGCGGTTTGATCGACCGCGTAGCTACTTGAAGTGATTCCACATGGGCCTGGAACCCGGCCTCCTCCTTGCTCAGGCTGAACTCGAAGGCATCATCCCAGTATTCCTCGCTGTGCTCTTTGTCCAGCAGTTTGTCCTTGATCAGGCTCTTTTTCCAGTAATTCTCCAGGTCCTCGATATCCCCCTTGTTCGGAGAAAGGACATGGACGGCGGTATCTCCTACCCGGAACGACATCGGCGCCATCATGACGGCGCCTCCAGAAGGGCCGTTCCAAGGGATATCCTGCCTTGTTATCAAAGTGGAAAGAGTACAGCCCTGCCTCGCACTCATCGGCGAGATCAGGGGAACATTCGCTTCTTTACAGATATCCTTATGTTTGAAATCTTCTTTCTCCCGGGATACCGGCGCCGTAGACTGGATATGCCTGTACCCGTTGTACCAGATCTCTTTCACCGGGACAGGCAGACGTCCTTCCATCATCTTGATGATCCCCGAAATATGGTCTCCGTCGATGTGCGTGACCACCAGGACATCGATCACCCCGCCTGCCGCAGCAATCTCCCGAAGCTTTGGAGACAGGAAGTTCTTATAAGTGTCGACATAGCCACCATCAATCAGGAAATAGTGGCCGGGCGCATGCTCCACCAGGATGCAGTCGCCATTCAGGGCGGGTAACAGTTGGATGTTCATATTATGTGGCAATTGGGAGTTGGGTTCCGGCTATTGCATCGCATTATACTGTTCCAGCGCCTTGGACAGGATGAACAGCGAACGCTGAATGTCATGCTTGTTCAGGACATAGGCCAGGCGGACCTGGTTCCGGCCCATGCCGGGGGTGGAGTAGAAACCGGCGGCAGGCGCCATCATGATGGTCTCGCCGATGGCATCGGCAGGGGTCTTCTCGTCCTTCCAGCAGAAATCGGTCAGGCACCAGGCGCAGAACTTCTCGGAGTCATCGACCGGAAGCTGCGCAACGGTGTAGAAAGCGCCCATCGGCACGGGCGTGTAGCAGCCGGGAATGCGGTTGACGCCATCGATCAGGCACTTACGGCGCTCGACATACTCGTCATAAACTTCCCGGGAATACTGTTCCGTGCCTTCGATGGAGGCCTCGGCGATGAGCTGGCCGATGAGGGGCGGCGAGAGGCGGGCCTGGCAGAATTTCATCACGGTCTTCCGCACCTCGGCATTCTTCGTGATCAGCGCACCGATGCGGATACCGCACTCGGAATACCGCTTGGACACGGAATCGATCAGCACTACGTTCTGTTCGATCCCTTCCAGGTGCATCGCCGAAATGTACGGCGAACCGGTGTAGATGAACTCGCGGTACACCTCGTCCGAGAATAGATACAGATTGTATTTCTTCACCAGGTCCCGGATCCGGTTCATCTCCTTCTGCGTGTAAAGATAGCCCGTAGGATTGTTAGGGTTGCAGATAAGAATGGCCTTCGTCCGTTCGTTGATCAGTTCTTCGAACTTCTCCACCTTGGGCAGGCAGAAGCCTTCTTCGATGGTCGTCGCCACCGTCCGGATCACGGCGCCGGCCGAAATGGCGAACGACATGTAGTTGGCATAGGCCGGCTCCGGGACGATGATCTCGTCCCCCGGGTTCAGGCAGCTCAGGAACGCGAACAGCACGGCCTCGCTTCCGCCGCTGGTGATGATGATTTCGTCGGCGCGCAGCTTGATCTGGTACCGGTCATAATACCCTACCAGCGCCTCCCGCAAGGAACGGTATCCCTGCGAAGGACTGTATTCCAACGTCGTGCGGTCAATGTGCTTGAGCACCTCCAACGCCTTCGGCGGCGTGGGCAGGTCCGGCTGGCCGATGTTCAGCCGGTATATTTTCACCCCCCTGTCCTGGGCGGCGTAGGCCAAAGGGGCGAGCTTTCGGATCGGGGATGCGGGCATCTCAATGCCCCGTTGGGAGATTTGTAAATTCTCAGACATGCGTCATTCAGTTAAGTTCGTTCGAAAAACATACAAAGGTACGAATAATCCGCGGAAAAAACCTTGTCAATAAGTCGTCTTGATCCGGGATGCCGTGAGCGTGACGTCACGGGTGGAAGGGGCGGGAGCGGGATTGCCCTGGAAGCGGCGGGGCTGAGGCGCCACGATGGTGATCGTCAGATCGTTCCGGTCCGGTGAGAAGTTGAAACGGAACCGTTCCTGGCAGCCGTTGTTGAACAGAGACAGGTAGTAAGCGCCCAGTTCATCGGCACCGGTCCACGAGCACCAGCCGGCCGTTGTCATGGGCGTAGTGTTCATGGTGTTGGCATAGACAGTGCCGCCAAAGAGAAGAGTCCGGTCCGTGGCGCCCATTTTCCAACTGTCCAGGCCGAAGGGGAGATTGTGAACGGCCTCGCCGGTCTCCAGCGTCAGGTACATGTTTCCCTCGGCGTCAAAACGGAAAGCGATTCCCGTGAGGCCATAACTGTTCTGGTGCAGGCGGTAGCGCAGGGTACGGGAACGTTCGGCCGGTGCGGCGGACGGTTCCGGGAAGGGGTACTTGAGTTCGTATCCGCCGATGGCGGCCTGCAGGTCAAATTCCTTGTTCCGCCTGAGCTTTTTGTCGCTCATCCCGTCCAGGAGGTTGTATATCAGCTGGTTGAATCCGGCCTCATCCCCGATCTGGCCGTTGGAGGCCACCACCAGGTCATACTCCGGAATGACCATGATCAGCTGGTTCTGCCCACCGATGGCCCGCCAGGAATGGTGCCGGCCCATCCAAACCTGATAGCCGTACCCCTGGCCGCCGTCGTCCTTGTCATTCTCTTCTGCCGACAAATCCGGACGCTGGAAGATATGCGGCGTTGTCATGGCCTCCACCCACTCGCGGTTGAGCAGCTGCCGGCCCTGCCATACACCCTTGTTTTTCAGGAAGATGCCGAATTTGGCCAGATCCGAAGTCTTGCTGTGCATGCCTCCGTTGCCCATGTTTCGGCCGTCCAGGTCCATCTCCCAAACCACGTCACAGATGCCCAGCGGATCCAGCAGGCGCGGTTTCAGGTACTCATGGAGCGTGAGTCCCGTCACCCGGGTGATGATCTGCGAAAGCATGTGGGAACAGGTAATGTTGTACGCGAACGAGGTCCCCGGTTCGTGGGCATAGTCCATGGCCAGGAAAGAACGCACCTGGTCGTCACCGGAGCCGGGATACTGGGTGCGGGCATGCCCGGCCGACATGGTCAGGAGGTGTTCCACCGTGAGACGATCCAGTTCCGGGGCCGTGCGCTCCGGCATCAGGTCCGGAAAGAAGTCCTTGACCTTGTCACTCACTTTCAGCAGACCTTCCTGCACGGCAAAACCCACAGCGGCCGCCGTAAAGGTCTTGGTGGCGGAATACATGGCGTGCTGGTACTGCGGACCGTAGGGCGCCCACCAATGCTCAGCGACCACCTTGTCGTGCCTGATCAGCATCAGTCCATGCACTTCGTAACCGCCTTCATCCAAGGCTTTGAACCAATCGGCAATGGCTTCCGAGCGGATTCCCTCCGCCTCCGGGGTACTGCGCTGAAGGCCGTCGGCATATTCCTGCGCGGCCAGGCCGAATGTAATGCATACGGTCGCCAAAAAGCTGACTATCCTTTTCATCTTATTTATTATTTACTCCATCGGCACCTTCATCACCACCTTCTTCACCGGGGCGGGTACGCCGCCAGGGGCGAGGCCGGGCTCGTGGGCATCATCAGGAAAGACGACGAGGAAATAGCCCTCCCCGATAACGAGGTCGGCGCCGGGACAATCGGCATAACGGGCAGCGTCCTTGGCTTCGTCGTACGGGATGGTCTCCACCACCTGCGGGAGCGGCTTGCAACGGATGAGTTCCATGCCGACAAGCGCGAGCTGGATATCGGCATACCGCCGATGGGCCTCATACCCCTTCGGATTCACGAAACTCGTGGTGCCCTCGCTCACGACTGCTTTCACTCCCAGGTCCAGCGGGTGCGTCCCTACCTCCACCTCCGGAGTGACGGTCTCAATGTACTCCAGCGCCAGATCCAGCGCGGGCGACAGGCCTTTGTACAGGCCGATGTTCTTGATGTGGTCGTAAATCATAATTCTCTATTCAGACTTATACACATTCACCGTATACTTGTCGTAGTCTGTGCCGTGGAAGTTGATGACGACATCGACATAGTACTTGGTGCTGTCCACCTGGACGGTGCCGTCCTCGGCCGTCGTGCGGGTGAATTCTGTGACCTTGGCGGTTCCGGTGTAGCTTAACTTGTCCGGGTGCTGGTCCAACGTGTATCGGTCCAACCGATGGGACAAAGCATCAGTGTCATCCTCCGTCAGGACCTGCTCCACAAGGGGATAAGAGTCTTCTTTCAAATCGTCGATGGTAGGGGCCTCACTGCACGCCGCTACCAGCAGCGCGAGGGGAAAAAGGTAAAAGTGTTTCATAGTATTAATGGTTTGTTATTTCGAATCAGTCTGGCTCAAAAAAGCCATTTTAAGCCGTAAAACGTGGCCGACCCCATATTTGCGCCCCCGGGTCTTCCACGTTTCACGCCCCAGAAGGCCGATAGCGTGCCAGACCTATTTCTTCCCTTGTCTTTTCGACCGAACGTCGCCCCCTTGTCACTTCGACCGAGCGTCAGCGAGCGGAGAAATCTAGAGTTTCGTCACAAACTCCTCCATGGCGACCCGGCTCCCGTGCATGACGGAAGGTGCGCTACCATCGGCGGGATACCCCACATTAATCATCGCGACCAGTTCGTAGCCGTCGGTTCCGGGAAGGATTCCCTTCAGGAGTGCCGGATCGAAGGACCCGACCCATAGGGTAGCCAAACCCTCATTTTCAGCTGCCAGCATCAGATAGGTGGCGACGATGGAAGCATCGACCTCAGCCCCGTTCTTGCCATCGTAGCGACGTACCCACGCATCGGCAGGACGACAGCCGACGACCAGGAGCAGGGGTGCGCCATAGTTGGAGCGCGTGACGCCCTTGATGGCTTCCAGCGTCTCCGGGTTGGAGACTGCCCAAACATGGACCGGCTGCTTGTTCACGGCCGTGGGAGCAATGCGGCCAGCCTCCAGGATACGGTCCATCTTCTCCTGTTCGACGGTGTTCGATGAGAACGCCCGGCAGGAGTATCTTCTTTGTAAGAGGGTGTTGAAATCCATATCTTTCGAATCAAAGGTGTCATGGCCAGATCGAAACGTTCAGGACATTTGCGACCGGGTCACTTTGCAGGAATATCCAATCTACAGACTCATCTTATACACATTCGTCTCCCGTTGCACAAAGCCGAGTGCCTGGTAGAGCGCGTTGGCCTCCGTGCGGGATGGGTTCGAGGTGAGGCGAAGGTCGATGGGAGCAAGTTTATTTTTGGCAAAGTCGATGATGCGCTGCAGTAGGGTGCGGCCGATCCCCTGGCCCCGATAGGCCGGCAGGACCACGACATCCTCGACACTCGCCTTCCGCCCCGTCGGCGACTCAAAGACACACAGGGTGGCGCATCCGACAATATGCTTCTCATCGTTCTCCGCGATGAAAATACGCGTTCCCGGCGCCGCCACCGAACGCTGCTGCTGCAGCGGAGTGACCGTCAAATCGGCATTCAACTCTTTCATAAGTCCCAACAGATCAGCGATCTGGGAGTCGGTCAAGGTACAAAGTTCAAGATATCTCATAGTTTTTTGGAAATTGGTTTTACAGTCTAGATTTGTTTCGACGATCATTTGATGAACGGCCATACAATCGTGCCGATAATTGCATATCCGAGACGGATGAGCCAAGGCTGCGGCCAGTTCAAGTCGGCATGGGCCGTCTGCCTGCGGGCGATGCCCAGTGCGTGAAAAGCGTTGTGCGCCGCCCATTCATGCTTCAACGACTTGATCGACCTGTTCCATACCAGGCTGTCCGGATACTGCTCGCGGAGTGTCTTCAGTTCGTTCTCGAAATCATCCTTACTGACCTTGAAAGACGATTCCATGTGGATGTTGTTGGGGGTGACGGTGTAATTGCCGTTATTCCCGGTTCTTCCCTCGTCCTTCCCGGCTCGCCCCCCGTCATTCCCGGCTTGACCGGGAATCTCACTTCTTCTTGTCATGGATTATATGATAGAAAAGCGGCGCCAAAACGTAGGCGAACACCTCGAAAATCCCGATGATAAAGATTCCCGCGACCACCCACTTCCCTATCTCCTCTGCCAGCGTCGCCTCCACGACCTTCCCGAAACATAGGCCGATTACTGCAATGGCGACCGCGACAATGATGGCGGTCCAGAGCATGAAGCGTTTGCAGAAAACGAGTTTGTCCATGGAAGTCGTTCAATTAGATCCCAGGTTGCCGTAAGATGTCCTCCTCCCCCATCGGCTCCCATGGGCCATCCTTACATTCCAGCAGCACCGTGCCGCTCTCCAGGCTCTTCAGGTTGTGCCACTGGCCGGCAGGGATGTTGATAAGCGTGCCTCCGGGAACCATGTCGATGATATCGGAGAGCCGGCCCTCCGCGTCGTAAAAATACTCCTCGAAATGCCCACGCAGGCACACTACCGTCTCGGAAGAGTTCCGATGCCGATGGATAGGCAATACCGTCCCCGGCTCGATGGCGTTCAGCATCCGCTGGGAATTGTCATCCGGAGAATTACGGAGATCCAGGTTCATCCGCAGCCGCGGAGAGGCTTTCGCCTGGGCGGTGAGGTCGTCAAGTATAGTTTTGTTGATAATCATACACAAAACAAGTCAACTCACTCCCCTTTTGAAGCCGCTAATAGACCACGTCTAAAGGTTTGGGAAAAAGCCAGCAATGAATCCTTAGGGAAAATCAGTATATTCCTAATGGCATCAAAAAAACGATATTTGAAGGAAATTGCCTTGCGGACCAAATATGGGCGAGTTTTATAATAAGACAGATCGCGACCTTGACCAAAGTTGCCGTAATCGAGGATAAGAGAATTAACCATTCCGGCTTTCCAAATCCACCGTCTGTTGGGGTTGTACAGAGGCATTACATCTGGAGGAGCGCCTAGATAATGGACTGCATATGCGCAGAATACTTGCCACTCCGTCAATAGTTGCATTGCTGTCAGACGCTTTTTCAATAAAGAATGATCGATTTCATCATGATAAGTCCATAAGAGACGGCACCAATCACAGATTTGCCGAAGGCCGATTCCCGCCCCAAAGTAGTGCTGAAGAATGTGCGTAAAGGTGAAAATAACGTCGCTATCCGGAGAAGGGAGATAAATATCCTTCTCGCCATTTCGCCATACCCGAAAACGATTGTTTTCAAATAAATCTTTCTGCACCTCGTCAATCATGGGATTTATACGTTTAAGAAGAGGTCCTCGAAGCGTTCCATGAAGTTCAACCGACCAAGATTCAATCTTCATCCCAAGATGTTTTCGAGCAGGATCCTCTTTATCAACCGACTCAGCTACTGGAATCAAGAATGCTTTGGCTTTTTCATAATTCTCATTATTCAAGAATAGATCCACATCGCCAGAGGCTCTCCACTGAGGTCGCTCATAGCATCGGGCTATCCCTTGACCTTTGACAAGCAGCGTATCTATCCCCTCTCCCCTCAGTCTGCTTACTAAGTCTCCGATGAAACCGTTCATTGCTGTATTCCGCGCTTCCAACGAGAATACCTTCTTCAAGAAAGGTATAGCCTGCGGTTTCGTTACCTTCATATCAGTAACATGCTCAAGGCCTGCGGCGATCAAACCCACGACAGACTGCTCATCCGCCATCTGGTATAAAGCGTCGAAATTCAGTGGGGAATATGGCAAGAGACAGACACTCTGCTCCCAAAGCCCCGCTTTTAGTAACGCGAAAAATGCTCTAGAATTCTTGTCCATCTATTCTTCAAGTGAATTCAGATACTCTCTGTGAAGATGATAATACTTCTTCATGAACAGAAGATACCCTCCGACCAAAACCACAGCAGCCAAAATGAGAAAGACCCAATGTGCCGTGACCGTATCCGGAACCATATAAACCATCATCAAGGATATCACCAGTTGGAAAGCCATATAAACCAGCGACACCACCACGTGGTTCATCCCCAACTCATTTGCCATCAACTGATAAGCATGTTTCCGATGTGCCTCTCCCAGGTTCTCACGCAGCAATACCCGATGCGCTATCGTGCAACAGCCATCCACACCATAAACAAGAAGAAAAATCAACCATGTAATATCCCGGGTTTTCATCACAAGACTGCCAATAAAAAAAAGCAGGACAAAAGCGATCCCGACACTTCCCACATCGCCAGCAAAACACTTTGCCTTGTTCTTCGGTCTGAAGTTGAAAAAACTGAATACTAATACGGATAAAACCATTACCACAATGAAAGAAGACTCTACAAAACCTTCTCGATTATTCAGAAGAAGAAGCGGAATCAAAACAGCCAACGAATACCCGGCAGTTATCCCGTTAATCCCATCCATGAAATTATAGATATTCGTCGCCCCAACACATACAATCAAGGCAAGAATCACAGCACACCACAGATTAGCATGCATCAAATCCAGTTGATAGAACATTAATCCCATGGCCAGGAACTGAACAATCAATCTGACAGAATTGTGCAATGAATGAACATCATCGATAAAGCTCACTCCCGCCGCAAGCGTTATCGCAATCAGGAACCAGGGATAATGAAACCCGAAAAAAGCGAACCAAGCCCATGCCCCAAATAAAAATATGATACCACCTCCCCGAAGAACCACCTTTGAGTGAGAACTCCTCTCATTGGGCTTATCGATTATATCGAAATGGTCCGCTATACGGAAATAGACCAACTCTGCGATCAACAGCAGAATGGCAATTGTGATATATTTGGCAACAGTGACCATCATCGTTTATAATCCGCAAAAGATGCCAATGTTTTCTTCAAACCGTCCACGGCCCGGACCGGCATCCGATCGATTCCCAATGCAGTTTTGATCTTGGCATTGGAAGAGATGTAATTCTCGGTTAATTTTCGCAGTCGTTCCGGATCCAAGGGCAGATGAAGCCAACCACCCATCTTCGCCGCTACATTCATCAATCCCTTGGGCAATTTCCAGATATGTGCCTTCTTTCCGAGAGAGGCGCAAATACAGTCTATGAGTTCATTTGTTGAGAGCGCCTCGTCATCACCCATATTATAAACCCCGGATGGGACCTCTCTTGTCAGGACACCGTTGACGACGAAACAGATATTCTCGACAGAAGTGAAGGTCCTACGATTATCAAATGCACCCAAAGGCCATGGAATGCCTTTGCTTACCGTATGATACAACAGGTTCAAATTGCCTTTATTCCCGGGGCCATGAATCATACAGGGACGGAATATATAAACGCCCCGCCCTTCGAACAAAGAAGACTGGTTCTCCATCGTTAGCAGGATATAATTCTCTGCGGCGATTTTGCTCTCACCATACGGACCGACAGGGGCTGGGATGACTTCCTCCGTTAATATGCCGTCAACCCTGTCAGCGGCGGCTTTTGCAGTGCTGAAGAACACAAACTTCTTGATATCATGTGATATAAAGTAATCGAATATCTTTATGGTAAGGTCTCGATTGACTTTGAAATACACATCAGCCGACGCGTGGTTCTTCGTATCATGAGCTTTGCCAGCCAAATGAACAATCGCATCTACATCAGGCACACATCCAACATCCAAATCATCCCAGGAAAAGGTCTTTACTACTCCTTGTTTTTCTGGCGAAACTATATCAAGACCGTAAATCTCATTCTGTGGAGCCAAGTAATCCACCAGGTTTCCTCCCACGAATCCATGGATGCCGGTAATCAATATCCTCATGACTTATTTCTGATTATATAAAAGGCCGATGATACTTGCCGCCAATTCCTTGTCAATCGCCCTGCGGGAATAATTCCCGATGAACTCTTCTCTCCGTTCAAATCTCAATTTATACGTCCTGATCTGGTTCACGAAATCATCCACATCTGTAGGCTTGAACAAAATATGATTCGGGATATTGCTCTCGACAAATCGTGCAGCATATCCACCTACACCAGCAATAATCGGTTTGTCAAAAGCACCGTACTCGAACATCTTGGATGGCATAACCTTCTTGAATGCTTCCAAGTCGTTCAAATGAAAGAACAAGAATGTGGACTCTTTGTAATACCGAATCAATTCAATACGGGCCATGGGATTAAGCAACTCCACGTTATCCACATTCAGTTTCAGTAACTTCTCTTCCAAAAGCCTTCTCGTTCCACCATCACCAATGATTCTGAACTTGTAATCGGGTCCCAATTGCTTAGCCGCTTCGGGAATCACCTTTTCCAAGCCCTGTCCGCTACCGATATTACCTGCATACGTGATATAATATGGTTTCCCAGTATCGACGGATAGCTCTTGGCCTGCTTCAATAAACACTTCGTCAATGCCGTTCGGATACTCAGAATATGTCGGTTTCCTGTATTTCTCAAAATAGTCTTTGAAACCGCCCGAAATCAAATTGATGTGATTGGCATTCTTAAATGTGTATCGTTCAATCAGTCCCAGCACCCATACCGCAGGAATCTGTATCAATTTCTTGCCCTTGAAGATATCTTTCATGGTATCCACAAAGATGTCACGGATATCCAGATATAGCGGGCACTTCTTCTTGGTCGCACATCTTTTTCCCAAGAAAGCGGTAAACAAGCGGGATGATGAGGCAAAAACCAAATCAAAACGCTCCTTCTTGATCAGGTTCATCACCCCCTTGTAATAAGAGATAAACGCTTTCGCCTGTTCCATCATTCCACTGGCATGCGGAGGAACGGACAGACGATCAATCTTGTAGTTCTTGCCTGTTTCCTCTCTCAGTCCCTCCACACTATAACTACCATATCTATTAGGCACGGTAGTTATCACATGCACAAAATCATTTTCTTTGATCTGTTCCTGCAAAGCCTCAAAAAGGGAAGAGTTCCGAAATGAACCGGCACAAAGATCCGGCCTGAAATAATATGTCAGATAAAGAATTCTCATAAAACTATTGTATCGAGTAGTGACAATGCCCTTTGAAAGTAATCTCCATCACTTTCCCATTCATGAAACGATTGTATTCATTCGAATAGTTCCAAGGCTTAGTTTCAACGCCAAGAGCATCTTCTACCATAATACGATTTTCATTGACACCTTCCGCCAAATGGATATAACTCACGGCCTCTCCATCATACCAGTCGTCAACCACGAATAGACCGTTTTTCATCTCAAACCGCCGTTTACAGGATTTCTTGTACCCATTGTGTGTCGCCTCAATCACGCCCCCCGCTCTCGCTCCTGATTCTTCTTTTACACTCACAACTCTCGCCCGATGTCCAACACGGAAACCGCCCCACACTTCTGAAGAGTCCTTTCCATCCACGGCAATGGTATTATGTGCCATTGTTGAACGCTCAAGTTGACGACGTTCCGTCTTGTTATAGGTGGAGATTCCGGTATCTATCACTATTGGTTCCCCGTCGATTCGAAGTTCATAACTTAAAGTATCCGCATGAGAATGCCCCGGTTGATAGGTTGCCATTATGTTTCCCACATCTACAATGGCTTCCATTGTCCCCTCCTTCATCTTCCTATACCCACTTTCCAACATCTGAACTGGTTCCCAACTTATCCCCAGACGTCTCGCATAATCGAAGACTTGCTTTGGCTCCGGAGCGATCCCCCAGACAGAATCATTGAGCAATGGAATTCTCCCATCATCCCATACTATGCTCTCCAAATAACCGAGCATTCGTTCCGCATAGCGCTCCAAGTCATCCGTTTTACGGATATTGATGCAATCTAACAGCCTGTCAAGAAGAATGCAGTGATACATCGGGGACTGTTCATAATGAGCACCGTCTGGAAGAATCTGCTCTTTCAATTGAGACTTGAGCAGGCGCTCCGCCTTGTTCAATAAGCGTCGATCACTAAAGAAAGAAGCACCAAAGTACAACGCATAAGCATCTTCCAGTAAGTGATTGCCGAGAATATGATACTCTAGTTTCTTTTCTAAAAGTCTCAATTGTGAGTACAATGAATCGAGACGTCTCTTTGTAGCGAACCCTGGATATCGACAGAAGAACTTAATCCAATTAATGCTTCGTAAAGCCATCGGATATGAATCCAATGACATTCCCGCCTTTCCCGGACAACTCAGAACATGGCTGATAAATCGGTCAATCCACTCTACACCTTCTTCTGAAGCCTCTTCCTGATTCAACCAATCGAAATAATTCTGATTGTATGTCCAGAGATTCCCATACTCATTAAAACCCCACCCAGCGAATTCGTGTTCCAGATTTACAAATGAGAAGACATTTCCATCACGGCAATGCACCCGTGAAATAGGATTCACCCTCAATTCCTTCATAAAAAAAGAGGGAGCATCCCTGAGCACATACTTTGCTTTGAATGCCCTACGTTTGATTTGATACCACACTTGTACGGGACGAAGATGCCTGACAGTGTGAAATAATAGTGAAAAACGCATGATTACCGCCCCTTCGCCTTGCTGACAGAAACACCAACAATGGTAAACTCATTATCTGTCTTACTGTCAGAAGAAATGGTGCTCGAATCGTACAC